>Ga0209935_1005803_pt1 | contig 10246 bp, 13 predicted proteins | sample ThiBio_1000_plan_2_FD_183958 | JGI IMG/M metagenome (GOLD analysis project Ga0209935, IMG submission 183958) | Wastewater bioreactor microbial communities from Cape Town, South Africa - Thiocy_cont_1000_plan (SPAdes) | ecosystem: Engineered > Bioreactor > Thiocyanate-remediating >... | reverse complement strand
AAATACGCTGAAGGGGATGTACAGCGGATCGCAGAGGAGGTACATCGAGTGGAGGACCTGCGTCTGGAATGTAGAGGGCTAACACATCGCTGATATCCCTCAATAGAGGGACATAGTCCGACATGAAGCACGCGCACCCTTGTGTTCGTCTCTGCTTGTCTCTCAGTATTACGCACTTTTACGAAAAAACGTATACAACACAGCGCAGCTTACAAATTTTCTGTACACTGCACTCACCAAGGGGACACCAATTTTACGAAAAATTTCACGTCTTCACGGAAAGCACGCACTTGCGTTGCAGGCAAAAGAGCGCAACAATGACGGACAACGACCTCTCTTCCGGTGCTAATCTCTTGAAATACATCCTTTTGGCAAAGAGTGCAAAGGGTAAAGGTTGTGTTGCTGTCATTCAACAAGTTCTTGCCAATCCTTCCACCTATGTCTTTGGTGAGTTGCTAGAACAACCAAATGTTGCGGCGGTAAGTTTCACTTGCCTTGTTTGCAAAACGAAAGCTCATCGTACGCATTTTTCTTAGCTCGCAGAAGGAGAAAACAAGCCTTGGTATGATACCTTGACCCTTTTCGCCTACGGCACATACAAACAATGGAAAGGTAAAAATTTTGTTCGTCCTCTCAACACAACTTTAATCTTTTCTTGCCAGAAAAAAAATCGAGTTATGGAGAACTCACAGAACCTTTGATTAAAAAATTGAGACAACTTACCGTTGTTTCCATCGCCTCTGTACAAAAAGTACGTGCCTAACTCTGCAAAGTAGCAAAAGTCTAATATGTGCGTACTTATCAGAGCATTCCCTATCCTCTTTTGCTGCAAGAATTGGACTTGGCCCATGTGCGTGATTTGGAGGATTTGATCATTGATTGTATGTATGCTGGTATCATCAAGGGGAAGCTCGATCAGCACGAGCAGCGTTTCCAAGTAGATTGGGCGATGGGAAGGGATATAAGACCGGGACAAGTGGCAGAGATGGCGAAGGTTCTTGCGGCTTGGTGTGAGCGTTCGGAGATCTTGATGAAAGCCATCCAGGAGAAGGTCCAGCTTGCCAGCATCCTTCACGAACAACACGCGAAGGAGACCAAGGAATTCGAGTTGAGGGTGGAGGATATTAAGAGCAATCTTAAGGCAGCTATGGAAGCAGATATGGCTGTTGATTTTGAGGGAGGAGTTGTGGGCGCCTTTGCTGAGGGAGCAGCAGCTAACAAGAAGGGGTGAGTATCCGCTATTTTGTTTTCCTTTTCTTCTTTGTTAACATTCCCTCCCAAATAGTGGCCGCAAAGGAGGTGGTGGTCCACACGCAGCTGGAGGTGGCGGTGTTGACAGAAGGAGAAGATAAGCTGTTGATGCTTCTTGTGTAGTGATTGCATTGTACGGTTTGTGTTTGTCCCCTTCCCATAAGGTGGCACATAAGTAATACAATAGAGTCCTTTCCCCCTTACCCACCAGCGTCTTTATTTCAAGTGAACCCTCTTCCAAGGCTTGCCTTTCACTACACACGCCTCGTCATGAGAGAAAAGAGAATGTTTGGGTTTATTTGCATTGCAGTGTATTCTTCTCCTGCCTTCATCAATCTACATCTTCATGTTGCGGGAGGCAGGCTTTCTGGTGTTCGAGGTGGGAATCTGCCACTCAGGATCAGTCTCGAAGCTCGCCGCTACGGCGGCAGCAGCTTCAGAGCAGACGGGGTGACCGAAGCCGGGCAAGGTGTCACTGCCATCGGAGGGATATATGATGTTGTCGAAGTAACCGGGGCCGGCCGGGACGTGGTTGAGTCCCATCAGGGTCCTAAGCTTCCAGGCAATGTTGTGGTCGGCGCAAGAGGAATCACCACTGACTCCGACACCTCCGATGAGCGCACCATTGCCGTTGTAGAGGCCGAGACCACCGCCGAACACGTTGATGCCTCCCACCTTGCGGCCGCACAAGCCGTCTTGGTTGTCTGAGCCGCATGGGTTGCTATAGGGCATGGTAAATGAGTACGTAAAGGCATGACTCTCTCTCGCTCTCTCTCTCTCTCTCTCTCTCTCTCTCTCTCTCTTTGTGCAGTCTTCTCGCTCTCCTTACCCGTAGTTCTCAGAGGGACCAGCGTAAGCTACGGTGGCATCAACCGGGTTGGAGTGTTGAAGACCTGAAACGATAATCAGAATGGGCAAACTTGGAGGGAGGGTCTACCATAGAGGGAACCGCCAGGTTGTACGGGCGCGAACAGGTTGGCAGTCGAGAGGGCGAAGTCATGAAGGCAGAAGAGGTTGCCAGTGTTGGCCTTCTGAGCCGAGATGACTCTGCTGCCAGTCCACTGATCAGTCCATGTAGGGCCAGAGTACACCACGGCGCACACGCTGCCTTGTCGGTTAACAACAGTGGCCCACATGTTGAAGTTGAACTGCGGGGAGACAGAAACCTTGTTAGGGTACAATCCAAACACCAACGCTAAGTGGGGATGAATCACTTACTCCTCCGTTATCTCCAGTTGCTCCAGGGGAGTCAGAAGCGCATGGCCAATTGGTACCGCAAACAGCTTGTGCCAGATTGTCTCTGAGAGTGTCGTGGTCTACCCAGCTGCAGTCGCCGTCTGAGGGAGGAGTGGAATCGCCTCCTGAAGAGGAGCCTGAAGATCCTCCAGGAATCATCCCTATTTGGATTTTGAGTGAGCGAGTCTCGAAAGGGTATCTTAGCTCAAAGAGACAACAAGATGCAGAAGAATTGATACAAAGAAACAGCAAATAAAGGAGTACACACCAGAAAACAAGAAGTTGATTTCATTTTCAGTCGCCAAGACCCAAACGGCGGCGCAAGAGAGGAGCAACGTGAAGAGGAGGGCTCGCATTCTTTTGTTGGGTTGGTGTTTGCGAGATAGAAAGAGCCACCTGCCCCCAAAATAAGAAAGCCGTTTATCAACGCCACCAGGTGTTGCACGTGCACGATCATCTCCTTTGTAAATGGAACATCTACCCGATCTTGACGAAAAGCATGATAGGAATTCTTAAACCGTATCTCTTGTCTCCCTGTTGAGGAAGAGGCAAAAAACACCTTCCCAGAAAAAGCAGCGACGCGAAAGAAGGAAGCAGGAAAGGCGGCAACAGCACAGAATGGTTTGCAAGAAGTGTACGTATCGCTGTTGTTCGAGTAAGTTTTGAACTAATTGCTGAACAGGTGAGAAGAAGCTTGGGAAGGTTATTTGCCCTGACCCCTGGAAGAAGGGCGCTCGCAACACAACAGAATCTGGAGGAAGAAGGGTTAATGAAAACAAGGCGCTATCAGCAAAGAATAGGTTGGTTCCTCCTGCCTCCTGACTCGCAGTCTTTGTTAGAAAGCTAAAATACCTACAGATTTAGCCCATACACCAAAAAATGTAGAGAATGCAAATCTCCTGTTCACCAGAAAGAAGGAATATATTGTCAGAGCTGTGCGTACAAGAAAGGAGTATGCTCAATGTGTGGCGTGCAGATTCTTGACACAACCCTCTACAAGCAAAGCGCAGTCTAAAATAATTACTCGAGTAAGGATGTAAATAATTAATTTAAAATCCAAAATGTATTTAGATTGTTCACTCCATCTTGGCAAGTTTGTGCTCATTTTGTCCTTCGACATCCACCGCACAAGTGCTCGAGTCACAGAACTTCTCCGGGTAGGATTCCTTCGGCACGATGGGGCTGAAATCTACCCTACGCACCTTCTGGATGAGTTCGTTGTATTTGGCCTCCGAGATTTCTTCGTAGGGCATCTGCGGGTACGCGTCGGCGTTGCGAGGCAGGAAGCTCACCCCTTTCAGCAAATACTGGAAGTAGTCCAGCGCGTGCTTGATCTGATGGCCCTCCGTCTTGGGATCGAAGGAGACTGTGCAACTCACCTACATTGTTTGGGTCAGAGGGGGGTGGGGGAGGGAGTGTGTTGTGTTGTGTGGGTTGGTGGTGTACCTGGTTGTCAGCCCAGTGCTTTTGCAGGAAGGCCGCAAGGGAGAGTTGTTCCCACATGGAGAGCTCGTTGTCCTTGCGTATTCCTTTGCCCACACAAACGGGGAATTCGACTACACATGTCGTCTCTTCTGAACCCACTGCGGGTTCAACAGGGTACCCCGCTTGCCGAAGAGGTTCGAGTAGTTCGGAGTGCTTGCTCATCCTGACTCGCCGTATGTAGTAGCTGGCAATAGGATAGTGCATCCCTATGGGTTTGTATTATTAGTGGTGATGGTGTTGTGGGGGAGAGGTATAGAGTACCTGGTGTGGCGCCAGCTAACAAGGAGACCGTGCCGCTGGGTTTAATACTGGTTGTCTTCTTTGAACGAGGGATAGCAAGCCAGTCTGAATAAACACCATCGTAATGCTGGATGGTTTGGTAGCCCTCTTCACTCCATGTTCGGAGGGTGTCCAATCCTTAATAAAATAGGTTAGCAACCATTTGGGGAGCAGAGAGGGGGGGAGGGATCTACCTTGGCTTGTGATGAATTGAGCGATCCCACTCATGCTACAACCGATGCGTCTGTTGCGGAGCATCACTCTATTGGTCTCCGGCCAGTGAGTCATGCCCAGGGTGACCGTCTTGGCATATAGATACGCGAATTTCAATGTCCGTTTGAAATCTTCAAGATTTTCGTGGTTGGTAGGGAACGTTTCTACGAGACAGCACAGCTCGTAGGGTTCGAGAGTCTGTTCCAGACAAGGATTGCCACCCCTTGCTCTGTTATCCTTCAAGTCTTGTACGCCGTTCATCCTCGAATACTCTTGCATATTTTGAAGCCACGCCACGCCGGGTTCCTAATTAGCGCAGGAAGGATTAAGCGGTTACTACATAACTTGAATACATACCCCATTGTAGGTCATCCGCTCACTGATAGGGCCATAGTCCATTCCAAGCTCAGCAAAAACCTATATGATTAACAGCGTTACTACTTATGCACAAAATACTTTCACATACCGAATTATTGCTTGTCCAGCCGAACGCTTCTCTCTGCGGATTAACCCGGTAGTTCTTAAGGTCTAGATATTCTTCCAGCTTTGGGTCTCCAAAAGAGATCTCCGCTGTTCTTCGTACCTTGAGGGTCACCACAGTGAGTTGCATTGTGCTGAGTACCAGGAAGGCTACCACTTACATTTCCTGATACCACACAGCGGCCGATAAGATTCATAATATCAACAATTGTTGTCACGGTAATAGGCTCCCCAATCTGTTTATCCAAAGTAACGCGGAGATCGGCATGGAGCCGGCGCAACGACTCTGGTCCCGAGCTGGTGCCTCCAAAACCCTAAATTTGTTATCAGCAACAGTGTGCGCGTACGAAAAAGTACCTTGATGGGTAACCCGGCTGCTCGGATGAGAGAATAATCGAATTCTTGCGGAGTGGTGTGATGGAAATATGAATCCAGTAGGAGTCTCACAGAATCCACCCAGCCTAGGTAAGGATGTTACTGGGAAGAAACCTGTATTGTAGCTAAGCACCCTACCTTCTCGAGAATCAGGGATCTTAGTATATTCTGCGGGCTTCTGGTTCGGGCCTTTGATGATAGTGGTTCCAGCGCCTTTGGTGTCAAAACCTACTCCAACCCTGCCGAAAGGGTAAGAAAATCTTGCCTCTACCGCTTATTATAGGTACCCTAGCATTGAGGCGTCCATGAGGAAGATAAAAGGCTTTGAGGGATCGTCTCTCATGTGTTCGGTGCTTACAAACGCGCAATTGTTGAGTGCTGCATACAGTCCTTTTTCGTCGGTTATTGCTGTGCCCATAGCCCATAAGCCTGCAGCGTGTCGTATTAATTGAGGGGATAGAGGCGCTCAAAGGGTAAGGAGACCTCTTCCAGGCGGCAAAAATTTCATGGTGAATATGCGGTCAAACATCTCTTGAGCGCTTTTTTGTGCGTGCCAAGGATTCCAACCGAGCTGGTGTTGTTCGATCCAATTCTTCTGCATATTATATGTTCCATTTACTACTCGTTCTACAGTCTCGTGCCTTAACGCGACACAAATCAGTCTGATTCGAAAGGTATTTTGCTTACCATTTTTCGTTTGTGCCATCCTTCTTTAACCTAGAGTAGGTTCTTCGGTAGACTAGCTCGCCAAGGCCGTTGAATCCAAAGGGAGGGTCCATGCTTTCGTATTTGTTGACAAATTTCGTGGGTAGCCGGAAGGGAGGGGTTGTTCGTTTGGCTGCGGATAGATAGGGAAAGGGTGGAGATGCTTCCAATTCGGAGGTAAATTCATCGTGCTCGTATTCCTTCTTGGTTTTAGCAGTGGAGAAGAATCGTACAATGCCGGCATTTGTTGGGCTTGTGATGCTCACAATTATTATGTTTCTACTTGCCAGATAGGCGGGGGATTTGGAGATACACGGGAAGCGCGGGTTTGTAGCGGACTCCGAGAATGCCCAGGTTGCCGTGGATGAGGCTCGGCGTCTTAGCATCCTCCGCTACTCGGCGTTTCTCGCAAGAAAGAAGCCTTTGATTTCCTCGAAAGTTGCGAAGCAAGAAAAAGACGCGATGCTGCGTAGAGGATCCCGCCATGATGGCGGCGTCCAACAACCAAAACATTTTGGACCAATGTTAAAGAGTGAGTACGGCACCTATAATGAAGATTACATAACCGTTCGCACACAAGAAGTGGGATTCAGCCCGTTCTCGTTCTATCAATACCTTTCGCGGGAAGTGTTAGGTGATTACACACCCGCAGATCACATACAGCAAAGGAAGCAACAAGAAATCGCCCATTTCTTTCAAACCCCAGTGGAACTAGAGCAGGTACGTAAATATACTGTCTCGTATCTTATTCACTTGGCCACAGTTACTACTCTTTGGGTATTTCATATGCTTCGATGCATTTCTTTTCATCTTCACTTTTCTGTTCCCGCGTGTGGTGATTGCGTCTGGAAGTGTAATTTGGAGTTTAATCTCGCGCAAGTAAGCAGCACCTATAAAAGTATTTGAGCTAATTCTGCCATTTGATCAGCCCTATGAGAGGAAGTGCGTTATATGATTTAATGCGAGGGGTCATATTTTGTGGGTGCTGCTATATATTGCAGTATGTGGATGTATCTATGGTTTATCACTACATAAGGGGACAGTCTGTGATAAAGTTGTATGTAATTTATAACGTTTTGGAGGTATGTAACACCAATAGCTTTGGCGAGCTTCCGTTACTTATTTTACGACGTCGAAAAACAACAACAATGTAGGTATTCGACAAGTTGTGCTGTGCATTCGGCCAGGACATATTCGACGCCCTTTTCACTCGCATGACTGTACCTAAGCCGTCAGACAGCGTAATAACTACCATCGCTCACTTTATCGCGGCTTTCGTTTACGTCAGTATCCAACATTCGCCCCTTTCTCCCCCTCTTGGTTTGCTGTTTGATTTTTTTTTTTCCTTCACTCCTTCTTCCCCTTTCAAAGTTGTACATTCTTTGGTTTTGTTTCATCAAGTGATAACGCTCAACGTTGCGATGAATAGTCACTCCAACTCGCTCATCACTCTGCTGGTCAGCAACCAATTCGTCGAGCTCAAAGGCTGTGTATTCAAGAAATTCGCGAAGGAGAATCTCTTCCAGATCTGCTGTTCAGGTTCGTATCATGTGCTTCTATGTGAAGGGTAACTAAGCTTGCTTTACAAAACTCAAGACATGGTGGAGCGATTCCAGATATCTGTCTTCCTTTGTGTCATCATTGTGCAAAACCTGTCCGACTTGAATTGGGATGTGAACAGCGATTGGATAGTGGCTGTGATGTGGACTATTCTCACAGTCATGGGATCAGAAATGATCGTCGATTGGTTGAAACATTGTTTCGTGGTAAAATTCAATCATCTGGAACCCAATCTCTACCGCAAATATCTATCCATCTTCGCTTCGGACGTATTGACCGTGCGCTTCAACCCGGTACTCTCTCTCTCTCTCTCTCTCTCTCTCTCTCTCTCTCTCTCTCTCTCTCTCCTGTTGCAAACATACATATCTTACTTAGCCTTCCTCCTTTGGTTTAGGGTTCTTTGGACAACAGCCACTCAGTGGCGAGGAGAGTAGGATTTATTCCCTTGCCCTTGGCCTGTCTAGTATGTTTATTTCCCTGAGACACCTAAGGGCTTACAACTCTCCCCCCCCCCTCTTCTCACAGCTGACTAGAGTGTTCTGGCCTGTATTACCATTGCATGGATTGTATGGGATTATGATCATTATCTTGATATGGGCATGTCTGTTGGCCTTCAAGACGCTTTTGCGCGTGCAGTTACTCGGACTAGGTCTTGTGATCTCGCAACGCTTAATTGTCGACGACGATGTAAATCTCCTTAGCTTCTTCAACTATGTACTGTACAAAGCTAACTTTTGCCATGCCAACCTAGGGAGTTACTGCACCTTCCAGCACAGCAGAAGAAGCAGAGCTAGCTTCCCTCTCTGAGGTTCAGAGGTTCAAGATGTTTGATGGAAAAATTGCATCTTGACATCATCAATGAAGATTTATTATTCTCGTTTACTGGTACCTCTGTGTCCTCCTGCCCTTCAACAAAACAAAAAATACAATTCGCAGAAAAAACGTAAAACTTCGAGATTAGTTTGATTTCAGGAGGATGCAACACCCTAAGCGCCAACTGCCTACCGAAGAAGCGGAAACGAAGAAGGGCAGCAAGAGAAAGAGATCAGATGATGAGCCTGAGGTATCCCCGACTACCTCGGAAGAAGGTGGCGACTCGTTGCGTAGCACAGACGAGAAAGGCAAGGCTGAAGTTAAGGGAGAAGACCTAATACGCAAGCAGTGGGAAGACTTCTTCGGAAATTCGGATCCTGAGCTGTGTGCCAAGGCCAAAGTGCTTCGCATTGGCCTTGTGCCCTTTCAATGTATCCCTCCCTTCCCCCTTCTCACTCTACTTTATTCACTTTCAAAAATTAAAGGAATGAGAATAATTGGATCACACAGTTCCTATCCTGGAACAACTTTTCTAAGATAGAGGCGGTTCACAATTCCATAAAGGACAAGTGCGCTGCCCCATGTCACCTTTTGGTTCTGACATTTTGAGAGTTTCATTCAGGCTGAAGTCCTGTTCTATGACGTGGAAAATGATGGATTAAAGCAAGACACTGTGACTCTTGGACTGCTTGCTTTGCCCTAAACGCCACAACACGTTTTTTTTATTTAAATATTTCTTGGAAGCTTCTTTTTGTTGTTTGTTTGTCAATGGAAGAAAGCGGCGCTGCCTCTTTGGAGGACGCTACCCGCAAACGTTCGTTAGAAGGTGCTTCTTCGAGCACCGCCTCCGTACTCGATGATAAGGACATCGAAGCTCTCAAAGACCAATTACATCTTCCAAAGTCGCGTGTTCTGCTGGCGCTACAAAACGAATCCACTTTGGGTACACTCAAGGTGTCGGATTTGAAACTCATCATCAACTACCTTCGGAGTAAAACGAAAAAAGGGATTCGTTTGACGGGCAACAAATCAGAATTAATTCATCGGATCGCTGAAGAGCTCTTCAATGCGCCGGTGCAACGAAGCCTGTCCTCTACATCGGCCCCACCATCTGCCAAGCGTCCCCGTATTACGCCACCAGCCTCGACACCCCATCATTACACGCCTCCCGCCATCAGTTATGCGACAAGAAATCTTGTGGTTCCGGCCTCGAGTAGGTTGGTAGAATAAGATTAACAATTAACAATTAATTTTTCCTCAAAATTTTTCTTCGCAGCGGCCTGAATCTCTCCTACACTTCTTTACCTACACCCGAAACGTTCGAGGATCCCATGTTTATCCAGCAACAGAACCCGTATTTTCAACCAGTAAAGCAGCTGCTTGTAATTCCTTTCGGTTCCAAGACTGCGGGAATCAATGATCCAAGGTAATTCTAATTAAATATATTGAAGGATGTCACTAATCACAAACAATAGCCATGTATATACCAAAATGTTCAGCCTGGATCTCCCCTCGTTGGCAGAGATCGATACGGATCGAAAATCAGGTAAACCCGGCACACTCGCGGTGCATGTGCGTCTGTGGCATATTGCCAAAAAATGTGATGTTGCATGGACATATGAGTCGAACCTTTCTTGCAATCATCGGCCGGTAGATCTGACAAAGGTGGAGTAATTATTTCTTAATCGTCGAGTGATCTAATCCTTTTGACTTTTACCACTTTAGACATACAAAAAAATTCGCTCCAAACTAATCAAAGACCCCTTCATCACTCCCTATCCCGCGGTGTTGACTTCCTACGTGGCGCAGAGGAACAACATCAATTTTGTGAACAGCAAAGGAGTGTCAG
>Ga0209935_1005802_pt1 | contig 10246 bp, 16 predicted proteins | sample ThiBio_1000_plan_2_FD_183958 | JGI IMG/M metagenome (GOLD analysis project Ga0209935, IMG submission 183958) | Wastewater bioreactor microbial communities from Cape Town, South Africa - Thiocy_cont_1000_plan (SPAdes) | ecosystem: Engineered > Bioreactor > Thiocyanate-remediating >... | reverse complement strand
GCGAGACTCACAACCTCTCCACCCAACTCTTGTTGCAATGAAGTTACCCCGCGATCCGTTATTCCGCATGGGTTGATTGCCGAGAAGTACTTCAGGTCTGTGGACACGTTAAAAGAGAACCCGTGACTAAGGGAAGAGGATTTTAGGCAAGGAAAGCATGATACGCACAAGCAGAGCATGATTGAATGCGGCAAACCTTGTAACCCAGTGAGAAACGTGAACACCAATTGCGCCAAGCTTTTTGTCATTCACCCATACTCCAGACATTCCCGGTTCTCTTGTGCCCTTCAGGTTCCATTTGTTCAGCATTTGAATCATGACCTGTAGTAGTGCGTCAAGTAGGCAATAGCATCTAAGCTAGTATTTACCTCCTCTAGTTGTCGCACGTACCAGTGCAGATCTTTCTTGTGCTCTCGAAGATCGAGAATTGGATATACGACAAGTTGTCCAGGGCCATGGAAAGTTACATCACCCCCTCGATCAGTCTCTACCAGATCCGCTTGCCAGTGATTCCGCAGCTCGTCCAAGTCCACTTTGAAATGTTTGATCGACTTGTTCGGTTTATAGGTATATACAGGCGAATGTTCTACGAGAAGTAGGGTGTCGGTGGCGCCTTCAAGTTTCCGCATTGAGACACGATCTTTCATGTGTTGCAATGTTCCAAGATAATTTTGATTTTGGCCTAACCATTTCCAACTGCAACAGCCCGAAGCTGGTCGCCCAACCCGCATATGTGCGTGTGCCGCCAAAAGGAGAGGTGTGAACACACGCCGGCGCTCCCTTCTCGTGGTAACCTGCCAGTTAACATACCAGCCGGACGGTCCCGGGTTCCGAAGGTTGTTCGAAGAAGTGATAAGGAAAACGGCACGACCTTAGCACCGGCTCTTTCACTGCTTTTCCGCAAGGTTGGTGACGATGCGTGTGCGTGCTCGTTACGCTACTACGGCTGGACTATCTTCCTTTGTGAGACGATCGAGTATCGCATGTGAGTTTGAATGTATTAATCCCTTTCAATCTCGAGTTGCATACACAACACTTAATCCCGCGGCGGCCGAGAGATTACAGCAGGTGCGCGAGACGCTCAAGGCGGGTCCGCAATTGAAGGAGTTTATCTTAGAAGGAACTCAGCATACTTCCAATTGTCAGTCTTCATCCGAGCCTCCAAAGAAAGCGAGGAAGATTCCCGAATGGATTAAAGCGCCCGCTCCCACTGGCGAGAAATACCTTGAACTCAAGGATACCGTTAAGGTTGGAATCTTACGTTTACGAACCCTTTACAAATTGTATCTTTTGTTCAATTGTAGGGGCTCAATCTGAACACAGTGTGCCAGGAGGCGCGCTGTCCCAACATCGGCGAATGCTGGTCAGGCGGTACCGCTACGATCATGCTCTTGGGAGATACTTGCACTCGGGGATGTCGCTTCTGTGCTATAAAGACCAGTCGTGCCCCTCCGCCGCCTGATCCTAATGAACCTGAGAATGTATCGGAAGCTATTTCCAAATGGGGTCTCAAGTATGTTGTGGTAAGTTCATCCTGTCTCTCCCTCTTGTGCTGAGGTATTATTCTTCTTCGAAAATAGTTGACGAGTGTGGATAGGGATGATATGCCTGATGGGGGATCGGATCACTTTGCGCAAACTGTACAGAATTTGAAGCGCAAACAACCGAATCTTCTTGTAGAATGTTTGGTGCCTGATTTCAGAGGGGATAAGAAGGCGGTGGAGAAGGTGGTGTTGTCCGGTCTCGATGTGTTTGCGCATAATGTGGAAACTGTTGAGGGATTACAACGTTGGGTGAGAGATTATCGCGCGGGATACGAGCAGTCTTTGGAGGTGTTGAGATATGCGAAGGAAGTGAAACCTTCGGTGGTCACTAAATCCTCCATCATGTTGGTATGTTTCATCTCCTCTGTTGCGCTTTAAAAAATCAAACTCATGTGAATTCATTGTTTAAAAATAATAGGGTGTAGGTGAAAAGGATGAGGAGGTGGAAGCCACTTTACGTGATTTAAGGATGATAGGAGTGGAAATAGTAACGCTGGGGCAGTACCTGCGTCCGAGCAAACGACACCTAAAGGTGGAGGAATTCGTCCCACCAGAAAAGTTCGACCACTGGCGGGTGGTTGGAGAGAATATGGGCTTCGCATATGTTGCCAGCGGGCCAATGGTACGCCGCACTGACTTTACAATCAAATGCAAAACTAACCTCTCTGTGTACAGGTGCGTTCCTCTTACCGTGCCGCAGAATTCTTCATTGAGTCTCTTGTGCGCAAGAGAAACTCAGCCTAATGGCCAGTTCTTCATTCTTTCGCCAATACAATAGTCGCGACCTGCCAACCATTTGGGTCAGAATTTTAACGACTTAGAAGTATCATCATCCCTTTCTTCCCAGAATTTCTAAAGTCAGGATGTTCGGTGTGGTGTCAGGCTAGTTGTTAGACACATTTTTTCTTTAGATGCAAGATCCTACTACTGAACTGGGCGCCTCTGTTCTTCCCCGAGAGCTTGAGGATGTTATTTTTCAATATTCCGAGAGTAAAGTGTTGCTTGGTCTCATCCAACTGGTCTGTCGATCGTGGCAGCAAAGGGCTCTCGGCGTCCTCAAGCAAAGGTTGGTGTCTGCAATAACTCAATGTGGGTTCAACCCGCGATGCCTTGGAGGGCAGCAACAACTGGAAGAGGATGAAGAAGACACCGAAGAACGCTGGACAAGGACCAAGAGCGATGAGGGCACCGAAAACAACAAACCAAACCGGCAGATCTCGCTGTCCATCAGCCTGACTAGCAAAATTCCAACGAAAGCGAAACAATCACGCAAACGTGAGAATAGTACCGAGGAGTCTCTGAAGGTGGTAAAGTTGTCGCGAATGCATAAATGGAAATGCCGTTTCCCTTCTAGTGGCAGAGATCTACTGGTAAACTTCCCTCCTAGCATCAAAGTTATTCATTTCTTGCGCAACAGAAAAAGTATTTTCATACGGCGGCGATACAAGAGCTCATGCGTCTGTTGGTTCTCTCGACCGAACAGACCCAACGGGTAACTCATCTAAGCTCCAAAGACCGACTATACTATGACACTGGGTCAAGACACCATTGGACGGAGCACTATTATTTCCCGATACCAAAGGGCGAGGTCACGCGTGAGTGGTCCATCCATCATTTCCTGCAGCCAGAAGAGAGTAAAGGACACATAGCGTTTAAAGTCTCCATAGAATACCAAGAATACTTCTCTACAAAGTGGCGCAAAAATAAATAATGAAAAACAAGCCTAGCGGTGTGGGGAAAAGAAGTTTGTCGCGGCTCAGGCAGGTAGCTCAAGATAGATCAAAATATATTGCGTGCGCAGCTCTGAATGGATGGGTAAGTTAATTTCAACCCGCTTTACAGCCTACACATCAAGTATCCCTTACCAAGTAAGCGTGATGGTGCAATTATTATTATTGATGTTCTTGCAACAAAGTCTAGAGTAGAACTCTTAGTCGGCCGATGGCATCTTTGCTTTGGAAGGATCCGTTAAATTTTGTTCAAGGAATTAGTACCGATGCTCATTACCCGCCAAAGCAAAGTAAACAAGAAAGAGACACACGCCATGCAAGGCACCCTACTCGAATCCGTTCTTATCTCAGGTAAGCTTGCGTTGTTGTTTGTATACCTGTAGGAATCCTGAATCTGACTACACGTGCCCCGAACAAAAGGATTACATCACTATACAGCCTGTGAGAATTCTCAGATTGGACATCTGTCAGTACACTTGATCAAATTATTCTGTCATTATCTAAAAAGATAAAATTCAATTGGTATTATTCGAGGTAAGCATACATCACACCTTTCCGAATTTCGATTGGTACTGAGAATTCTCGCAGGTCATTTGATCCGAAATCAAGCGGGTAGTGACTTATGATGTCCATGGTGATTCGCGTTCAATGGCAATCTACGAACAAGAGGTGGAGTCAGAGTTCTTGCGGAAGCACGCTGAAGTATCGGCGGAAATCCGAGAAGTGGAGAAGTGCTACAAGCTTGCGTTGTTTTCTATTAACGGGGTAGAGGTTACACGGATTGACACAACATCTCTGCTCCCGCGTACCAAAAAGAATATAGGACACTTATATCTGAGGAGGCCGGCGGTGCTCTATCCCTGAGGAGCAGTTGTTCCGACAGATAAATAATAAAGGCCGCAAGCACCTTCACAAGGTAGCTGTTTGTTTGTAAGGTTTGCTACTCTCTATTCTTGAGTAGTCATAGATGTGCAAAGTGGCCGAGAGTAAACTTCGAAAAATGAAGCGCACAACGTGCAGCGTAACTAACTTCTTTTTCTTTCACGTTCGTAACTAGATACCCAAGAGTCTCCCGATTTCCGTCCCCATTGACGTTATGGACCTCACCCTCTCCCCGGACCTAACTGTAAGAACTATCAAGATTCTCCTCAAGGACGAAGCAACACCGCACCACATGGTATGCACTCAACCCGACGGGACGAAAATCGACTCCCCGACCAAAATCGCCGAGCTCAGGAGGAAGAGTCAGCGTACTCCGTATACCCCTTTGCAGCGTTGTGCGAACGCAGAAGAGCTGGCCGCCGAGCGCGTCACGAGCCTGCGCGCCACTTTTCTCACGCAAAACAACGAAATGTACTTCGCCTTGCCCTTAAAGCAACTCCTTTATATCCTCGCGCTCACGCCTGCAGAGCAAGAGAACGCGCGTGAAGATGAGCATGATTTAAACGGTAATGTTTTTTTTTTTTTTTACTTTTACTTGTTTAAAGCGAGTAATACTAATAATGATACTATATTTACATGTAAATACAGAACCACGGGAACCCGTCAGGAAGAGAGCCAGGGTGACCAAGAAGGAGGAGGAGGAGAAGGAAAAAGATAGTAAAGCAGAAGGAGAGGAGGAGGTGAATGAGCAGCCCACCGTCATAGCTCCTGAGAAGGGCAAGCATGCTTCACAGCAGCAACCTCTTCTTGTGTTCCTCGACTCGAACACAGCCCTGGACATCCTCTCTTTCAGGCAGTTAAAGAGCCTACCTAATGGGGTTGATCGCCCAACAACAAAATGTTCGACTCGCAATCACTCCAACAGTGCGCAAGGAGTTGATAAAATTTTTTCAGAAGATGTGCCTTCTGCGGAAATCGCCGAAGACGTCCTAGTGCGCCAACTTAAGAGCCATCAGATTCGCTATGTCCCTATCCCAGCTGGCAAGAGTAATTTGCGAGATGTGTACCAACATTGCGCAACTCTGCACGGTACTACTAATTCTGCTTTTTCTCTCTCTTCTCTCTCTTCTCTCTCTCTCTCTCTCTCTCTCTCTCTCTCTCTCTCTCTCTTTCATGTTCACAGTTATTTGCTAATATATTCTTTGCTTCTCTGTATGTTTTTTGCCAGGCAAAACTGGAGAGTGGATGAGTGCGAATAGTCATGATTTCTACATCTGGGCACATGTGTCATTTGTGGCGACAATGCTGCCGGAGTACGACATCGCCCTGTGCAGCAAAAATTTCGGATTTATCCAAGAGTGGTCAGCTGCCGGTAAGCAAGTAGTAAACGTGCTAAGGGAAGCAGGAATTGCGCAACTGGTTGGTATCAAGAATCCCGCTGATGTTCTCAATCTCTTTTGGCAAAACTTGAAAACTCAATGTAAGTCCCCTTCCCGGGCCCGTGAATTTCCATCTATCTTAATATCTTGCTCACTCTCTGTTGTAGCTGCATGCCTTCGCTGTGGAGGAATAGGCCATAAGGATTGCCCGTTATCCTACAACTGCCTGTGCTTCCAGATACCACCAGTTTGCCAGAGTTGCAATGGATACGGGCATGCCGGCACCAATGGCCCATCAAGTAACTACTATCCCTACCCCTTCCTTTGATTTATTTATTTATTTATTTATTCCCTCTCCAAGTTGTCCCTCCGGTCAGACAGACTCAGCCAAGCCAGCTACCTCTTCCACCCCAGCCAACTGCACAGGCCCCGCAGGCACAACAGCCTCAACCAGCTCGGCGACCAATGCAGCCTCAAGTCATTTCGCCGTATTATTCACCTACTATAATTAACACAGGAAGAGGGACCTCCACAATCAATGGTCAACCCCAGTGGGCGGCACCCTATGGCTATCCATACGGCCTGTATCCACCGCCACCTCCACCGCCGCACTACTAATCAGCCTCCGAGGATGCCACGAAGGTCGCCAGCAGGAGACACTCTTGTCTTTTAATCTTTTCCTCCATACAAGTCGTTTATTTTAAAAATAAATGTTTTAAACTCACACATGTGGCCTTTTCTCGCCTTGGCATGTGCGCTAGAGAGCAGAGGTGTCAGTGATACCACTTTGGAAGCTGCTTTGTTCTTCCTTCTCTTCAAGCCGGTAAAGAGATGAGAGAAGGTGATCAGGCTGCGCAGGTGCCTTGTGCTCGCCCCCTTAATCAGAATTGTTTGTTTCTTGCGTGTTGTCCTCCAGCCACATATCAGCTTCCTCGTATCCCATCTCCGAAGCGCGTAGCATGTACTGGCGGCCTTTGGCTTCATCCCATGCCACACCTTCATAACAAGCTCTCCTGTCCCTCGCATCGCTTTTATTCGAATGCCCATCGTTGCTGTCATCATCCCAATCTTCCTCCTGATATATTTCATACTCTCCCAGATAGGATAGTGCCATCTGATAGAAGGCGATTCTCGCTCCCTTTTCGGTGGCAGTAGCAAAGTGCTCACATGCTTTCTTCCTATCGCGGAGTAGACCCCACGTGTGCGCTCTATTTCCCGCATATATATGTCCCATCCTCAGCAACGCTTGAGGATATCCTTTCTCCGCAGCACCCAAGAAGAGCCGCAGCGCCACCGTTCTATCCTTCATACCTCCTGGCACTCCTTTCCCCATCTCATACATCCTTCCCTATGAAAATAGAACATCAACAAAATAATATAGTTAGTGGTTGTGGGTATCCTTACCAGGTGAAAAGAGCCTCCTGCATCCCCTTCTAGCATGGCATCTTTGTAGCACTTAACGGCCTTTCTGTGTCCCCATCGTTTGATACCCAACCCCCAATCATTCGTGCCTCGAGTCTTTTCGAATTCTTTTTTCGCGAGTCCCCTCTCATATATATAACCCATCAACACCATCGAGTCGGGATCGTGCACGAGTTCCGCTGACCTCTTGAATAAGGAGAGCGCCATATCAAAGTCCTCTTCCCCTCCCTGGGTGCCTCGTTCATACATTATAGCTAGGTTGTGCATCGCCCCCGCACAGCCGCCCTCCACCGCCTCTTGATAGAGTCTGTTTGTTAAAACAGTTAGAGGAAAAACAAAAAGGAATAAGAAGTCAAACCTGAACGCTTCTTGAGGATCCTTGGGTACCCCTACGCCTACTTCATACATGTAGCCGAGAGCTGAGAGGGCTGCTGCGTTGCCAAGGGAGGCTGAAACGCGCAGAAGTTCTGCGGCGCGCTCGGGCTGTTGCCCGCCTTCGATCCTGCCTTCGAAATACATATCCGAAAGTACTCCGATTGCGACCGGATGCGAGTAAAGAATCATCACTCTTTTGTAGATTGCAGCGGCCCGTGCTTCATTTTTATCGGCAACGGCGATGCATTCTTCGTACATCTTTCCGACTACTGTGAGAACATCGCCTTCTAATTCCGGGAGGGAGTCAGCGGCAAATAGCTCCTTTGATTGTCGTTCTGATTTCAATTTCAATTCAGCTTCCGAATTTTCGTTGTTGGATGTAATGTCGGTTTGCTGTTCTTTGCGGGCTTGCGTAAAGAGAGCAGACATCGCATCTTTAAAATTTTCGGGATCCCGAAGACCAAATCGCTCAACGACCCGAAGAAAGAGGTTTGCCGAGGGGATGCCCTGCCGTGCCTCTCTTTCTTTCTCTTCTAACCGAGTGAGGTACAACGACCACTATGTAGAGGAGTCAAAATGAAACAAAGAAACTAGATGATACAATGCCAAACCTGTTGAAGGTTCTCGTCCTCGTTAGTTATTGGAAAATTTGGGTCAATGATAGGCTCAGTTTTGCGTTCTTTCTTAATAGGTGAGGTTTGTGCTCTTTTTAGGAAGTAATTCAGACAAAGGGTCGCGAGAAAATTGTAGAACGCCACTTACGTCGCCTCCAGCTTGCGCTTCATCAACCTAAAATTTTTCTTCTTCCTAAAAGATTCAAGGAAAATCAATTTTGCCTTTGCTTTTTATCTCTTGCTGCCGCACTTCATGAAGAAGCAAACGAAGTCCCCTCGAGCGATTCAACAGGGAGCCATCCTAGAGAGGCTTGCGCTGGGATTCAATGCTGAAGACTGTAGCGTCTATAGCGATGTGGCGCTAACGATTCCTGGCGTCGAGCCTTCTGAGCGCAATCTTCACCGAATGATCCTAGCTGAGAGCGGGTAACGATTCTATTTGCATTGGCGCAATTCGGTTCTGAGAGTTGGATTAGATTCTTTCGAACTCTCTTTAGCTGGAAAGCGAAGGAGCCGGCATCGGAAGATGGGCGGTTGCATATCTCTTTGGATTCAAAAACTTTTAACTCCCGAGTTACACCTACCGCTACACTTGGTATTCTCTTTTCCTTCACGTTCGTTTGTCCGTATATTCAAGCTGCTTAACGATTTTTATATGAAAATTCAGATTGCATCTCTTTAATCTATGGGGCGATGTCTGCTGTCTTCGACTGCCCAAAAAACAAGCGTAGGACGATTTTAGAAGAGCACAACTTGTACAATCTTTTCGAGACAGCGCAATTCCTCGAGATCCCTTGGATTATAAACGTCTGCGCGGAAGCAATCGTGGAGAGCCATCGCAGCAACACAGAGAAAGGCGACGACAGATTGACCTTCCTGCTCTGGGAACTTTGCGAGAAGTATCCCTCCGAGGTGCGCCTCCGAAATGGGCTGGAGTCCAACCTCATAGAAAACCTTGAGTATTTCCTACCCGGCGAGATTAAGGAAGAGCCGGTCGTTCTTGAAGAGGCTTCGGAAGGAAATGATTCAAGTAGAGTCTCCGATGCAGACGAAGAAGAAGAGGAAGGCGAAGAGGAGGAAAGAGAGGAAGAAGAGGCAGAGGAAAATATCGAGGAGGAAAAGGAGAGCGAAGACACGAAAGGGGGAAGGAAGAGGAAAAGAAATTCTGAGGAAGAAGAAGAAGAGAAAGGCAGCGGAGAGGACGATGAGGCAGAGGAAAAGAATGAAGATGACGAAGCGCCTCAGCCCGGACAGGTGTGCGCAAAGTATGTAGATATGCAACTCTTCAAGTTGCCGCATGACTTTGTTGTGCGCGTCATCCTGGAGCATCCATTCAGTCCAATCAAGGATTATAACAAGTATATCATCTTGCGGTCCTACATACGATACAAGGAGCTTCAGTCTTCTCCTATGGTATGCTAAACTCTGTTTGAGCATTTGAAATGATAGATTGCTAACCGTTTTCAAAGGACGAGGCAGAGAAAAGCGACAATAAGAAAAAGAAAACGAAAGAAAAAGAAAAGGAAAAGGGAGAGGAAGAGAGCCTCGATTATAGGCCATTGTTTGAGAATATCAAGTGGGAGCACCTGTCCTCGGCGCAACTCAAGCAGGTCGCCTGTGATGGCTACTACAAACGATATGATGGCGTCATCAAAGAGAGTATGCTCGATGAGCTGATCAGGGAGAAAACCGAAAACGAGACCCGCACCAGCATTTGGGATGTTCGTGTGCGGGGCCACAGAGATGCTGATCGTATCCTTGAACCCTTCGTATCCCATTGCGGGTTTGATTTCAATGCTTCCCGAGAAGGCGACACCGTCACTTTTCAAATCGTTACCCGGTACGTACTTACTTGTAAGACTCTTGCTAGTGCATTCATCCTAACCTGAGTTGGAATAATCCCATTAGCCCCCCGTCGCAACGATACAGAAAGCGCACAGTGCGATATGGTAATATAGTCGAACTGGACGAATTCGAAGACGAACCAGAAGAACGCAAGAAAGAGCGAGAACACTGGGAACAGCATAAGGATCTTCTCATCAAGGTCACTGTCGTAGATAGGGAGTCCGGTACTATGCTGGGAACCCACACCGGCCGAATCGAGAAGTTTGCCTTCACTTTTTATCTCGACGAGTATGAGTCTCGCCCTTCTGCGAATTGGCGCATTACCTTAACCACCTTACAAGAGGAGAAGAAGGACGCACCTGCCGCCATCGCCCAACAACAACAAAACCAACAAAAGAAGCGCCGAGTGGAGTTACAAAGGAACTAATTGTATTTGCATTTTATATTTTATTTAT
>Ga0209935_1005801_pt1 | contig 10246 bp, 12 predicted proteins | sample ThiBio_1000_plan_2_FD_183958 | JGI IMG/M metagenome (GOLD analysis project Ga0209935, IMG submission 183958) | Wastewater bioreactor microbial communities from Cape Town, South Africa - Thiocy_cont_1000_plan (SPAdes) | ecosystem: Engineered > Bioreactor > Thiocyanate-remediating >... | reverse complement strand
CGACGGTGGCTGCGCGCACGTCACATGTTGCAAGTGTCGTTACGAGTGGTGCTGGGTGTGCCGCGGCCCTTACCGCCGCTACACCAACTGGGACCTCACGAGCTGCTCTTGCGCCAGCTACGACTAATGCGATCGCTCGAACTCGCATGAATTGTATTGCTATCTCTCTCTCCCCGCACAAACGTATCATGTATCTATTCAAGACATTGTCGTTGCGACAATACTGACATTGTACCCTACCTACTACATACAAACCGACCAACACGGCGAGGAATGTCGCCCGCTCATACATTGATGTTACTGTTCTTCGAAGCACGCACTCGCTCATTCTGCTGGTGTCTCGCTCGCGTCCGGCGCACGACCTCACGCTCGCCTGCTGCGCCCAGATATCGCGGCATGGTTCAAAGCTGGAACTCGGCTGGCATACGCAGCGTCGTCGGCGCGCTGCTGTCTCGACGCTCGTGGCCGTTGTTCGTGCCGCACATTCGATGTGTCGGTGCGTGATGGCGTGCACAGCAGCCCGCCTGCTTCAAGCGATCGTAACCTCGCAGATGCTTCTGTGCAGGCATCTGGGCACTGGACTTTGCGTCGTTGCGCGCACTCGGCTTTCGAGGCGTCGTGCTCGACAAGGACAACACGTTGACACTGCCATATCATGAGCCGCTGCATCCGCAAGCCGCTGTGCGTCATGTGATCAGATTCTCGCGCGTGAGTGAGCTCCATCGATCTGACACATCCCGCAATCGATGCCGCAGGATGCCGTCGCTGCTTGTCGTGGCGTCTTTGGACATGAGCGAGTGGTCGTGTTCTCGAATACGGCCGGTAGCAGCGACGATCCGAACGCCGCGCTGGCGCAGCAGATCGAGCACTCACTGGGCTTGCGAGTCGTGCGCCATCCACAACAAAAGGCTCGTCCACGATCTCTCAAGATGCGACTCGATTGGCTGCCGGGCTCTTCTGACATTGCTCATCGACGCCCCAATAGAAACCTGACTGCTTGGAGGAGGTGATGGCGGCGCTGCCAGGGCTGCAGCCTCACCAAGTGCTGTGCATAGGCGATCGCATCTTCACCGACGTGCTGTTCGCCAACAAGCACGGTATGTTGAGCGTCCTCACGCAGCCTCTGACTCGCTCATTCGAGAAGAGAGCCACCGTACTGGTACCGTATCTTCTTCATCCGGCAGCATGTGGTGATTCATTATGGTGCGAGCGATTGATTGATTGGTTGGAATGCGCAGGCTCGATCGATAGAGGACGCTCTGCTGGCGCGGCTCGATGGTGTCGAACCTCCACGGCATCCGTTGTGGTCGCCAGCGACCAACGTAATACAACCCAACAACTTGTAGAGAGTGAGTGGGGCTCAGGTCGCGTAGAGGTTGTTGGCATCTCGTGGTCGATCGTGTGATGTGTGATGGCGGCAGCACTCGCGTCATTCACTTGTTCGCTCGCTCGCGCTGCCATCTCTCGTGCTATCGGGACCGATCTCATCAAGCCCCTCTGGCCCACTCCACTCGATTCGAGATGGCTGCCGAAGAGGCCAAGCAGCGAGGCAACGAATGGTTCCAACAGGGCGAGTATGGTCGTGCGATCGATGAGTACTCGCGTGCCATCGAGCTGGCGGCTGATGGCAGTGTCGATGCCGCTGCAGCAGCGGTGTACTTCCTCAATCGAGCAGCGAGCTACCTGAACATTGGAGATAACATCCATAGCGAAGATGTACTCGATGAGCTGCAAGATGAGGCGGCAGCCGCGCTCAAGAGAGCAGCCGCGCCGCAACAAGATACCAGCGATGCAGCAGCTCCTCAACAAGATACAAGTGATGCAGCACCTCCTCAACAAGATACCAGCGATGCAGCAGCTCCGCAACAAGATACCAGTGATGCAGCAGCTCCTCAACAAGATACCAGCGATGCAGCAGCTCCGCAACAAGATACCAGCGATGCAGCAGCTCCTCAACAAGCGAAGGAAAGTGATGGTTCGAGCTCGGAAGAGGAGGACGACTGTGAGGACTTTGATGAGTACGAGCTCGAGGTCGACGGCGATCAAGTCCGCTGGCTCGACTCCGAGCAGCACGACGACCGACCGATCGACGACGCCATGATCCAGCGTGCCAAGTCGCTCGCCAGGGAGCGGCGCGCCTTGGCGTACAACGCATGCGTCGACGACTGTTGGGACTTCTTGGCACGCTCGCCATGCAGCGCCCTGGCCTCGCTGCCTGTCGGTTCCAAGGAGCAGCAGAAGGCTCACGAGCGCTGGCTGACCCTCTCGGGCAAGGCCTACTGGCGCATGGGCTGTGGTACGCGACGCTCATCCTGTGTCGCCCAGTCATTTACTCATGCGCTCACTCACTCACGACAAACGATCGCAGCGCTGAAGGGGCTCGGTCGCATTGCTGCGGCGCAATGGGCGTGGAGCCGATACTTTGCGAGTGTCGTCAAGTTCGAGGCCATCTCGAACAATGAACGACTCGAGCTCAAGCGACTGCGAGAGCAGCTTCTGCGTCGCAAGCGCGCCGTGCACATTGTCGTGGCAGACGTCGTCGGAACCAATGAGGCTACTGCACCCGCGGCACCGAATGCTGGCACTCTGGTCCGCGCCGACAGCCAATCCAAGCCCAAGCGCCAACGCGACAGCCGCTACAATGACGATAGCGACGACGAAGACGAAGATGAAGACCATCGCAAAAAGGCCGAGGACGACGATACCGAGATGCCCGAGAGCGAGCGCGAGCTGATCAGCATGGCGTTGCAGCATTTGCCCGACGCACAAGTCGAGGTGGATCGAGGCGTCGTTCATCTGCCACGCTCGTGGCTCAAGCAATGGCAACCACAGCCCCTGCCGACCGACGTGCGAGTGCTCCTGTGGGCGCCCGAGTTCTCGACCACGCTCAGCACCACGGCGGCTCTGAGCAACCAACTCGCTGGTGAGCACTCTGGCACTCGGTGCTCGCTCGAGTTGCATCTCGCTGACACCAACATCGCCTCGTTGGCGCGCTCGATTCTGCTGCACACGCTGGCGACGCGCATGTTCCACACCAGGCAGCAACAATGCGACGACTCGCATGGCGCGCGACTGCTCGACACGGCAAGTGCCACCGAGCTGCTGCTGGCCATCGAGGCCATCTGGTGCAACTGGGCGCTATTTCCGTGGCAGAAGCAGATGCTCGACGAGGCGCTCGACGAGCTGGCACACTCGGCCTCCTCGTTGCAGGCCTTCTCTCGCAAGTGGCCATGGATTCACATGAGAGGCATCGATGAGTTTGATCAGCTCGTCGTGCACGCTTGGCACAAGTTGAACGAGTCAGTCGATGAGCAGCAGCACTCGAGTACCAGCAACTCATCGTCATCGTCATCGTCATCGTCATCGAGTGCCACTACATCCAACAAGAAGAACCAGAAGAAGAAGGCTGGCATCGATGCACTCGAACCGAAGCAGCGCAAGCTACTGCGCTCGTACTCGAGTGACAACCAAGCCGCAGTGCTCCTCGCTGGCCTGCGCGATCAATGGCTGCGATGGAAGAGCATCTCGCTGGTTCCAAACTACGAGCTCATGTGGCAGAAGCGAGAGGTGCGAGTGACCGAGGTCGCGGGAGGGCGGCAGCTCGGCAGCTGCCTTGCCGAGGCCACGCCGGCTCGCATACTGTTCGATCGCTTCGGATTCTTCCCGTTCTCGAGCGCGACGCTCGGTGCATGCAGCGAGCGAGTGCAACAGGAGTATGCACGCCAGCTGACAGCCAACACGGCGGCTCTGCAGGAGGGCTCGATCATGCTGCGAAATCCGCTGGTGGTACGAGTGGGCTGCTCCCGCTGCTGCTGCTTTTGTTGTTGCTCAGGCACCTGAACCTCTCGCTTGCGTCGCCAGTGTGATGCCGTTTCACTCGAGCTGCAAGTGCAGGATGGCCCGTACGAGCTGGTGGAGCCGCACCGTGAGCAGGAGAACTACCTCGATGTGCTACTCGAGCTCATCAAGCAATGGCTCGTCCAGCTGCCGGAACCGACGTGCGTTTCAAGCACCAGCAGCACCACACCAAGCACGCGCCATTGATTGCTGACACCATTCGTGTGCACCAGCTCGAATATCGCTCTTGCGATGCACTGCTGGCAAGCCGAAGCAACCACCCTTCCCCGGCTGGTGGAGGACGAGCGGCGCCATCTCGAGGCAGCCAAGTACCGACACACGCATACGCTGGACCGGTACCGCAAGAGGGACTACCAAGCAGCGCTGCTGGATTTCGGCTCTATGTTCCCGAGCGCCTTCGATCTCGTGTGCACGGGTAGCAAGGCTGAGTACGTTGGCGTCATCAATGCCACGGTGCCGTTCTACTCGATCGTTCGCAACGAACAATCGATCGTGCGCACGTTCCATGCACTGAGTACGACGCGCCAGACAACTTGCGCGCGCGTGTGCGAGAGTGTGTGTGACTCACGCGATGGCTCTCAACAGGTCGACACATCTCACTCGAAGCGCTCCTCGAGTGTGCATTCGGCGGCAAGATTTCGTACACCGAGTACATGAGGGCTACCACGTCGAGCTGCACGTACTCGCGCACCGGCGGAGGCTTGCAAGTGCTCTGGCGCAACAATCGCCCGCCAATGGTGCGGCACGCCAAGCGCAAGAACGCCAACCAGCTGTACGAAAAGTACATTGCTCAGCTCCTCAGGCACATTACCACCCAGGAGCGCCGTCCGATGCTCTCCGGCGTCGCGACTGGATTGCAGCACCACAACCGTATGCTTCCAGGTACGCACTCGGATCGGCAACGCAACGACCGAGTTCCAGTGACGTCCGCTCACTCGGCGAGATGGCATTCCAGGCCACACGATTATGACGATCGTCAATCTCGTTGCGCATCTGAACCGAGTCGAGGCCGCTGACTGCGTTCGCGGCATCCTGCACTCGCTGACCGAGTCGCTCGAGCGCGAGAGCTCGGTCTATCTCTTGGCCATGGCGGTTCACTGCAGTGCCAACCTCTGGCGCCTGACGCACGTCGTTCGCTCGGCCTCGAGCAACGAGCTGCCGAACGTCGTGCACCGATGGCAGCTGTTCCGGCGGTACCACTTTGACTGCCGCCGGCGGCTGCCGAGTGGCAGCGCCTTGGTGTTGTTCGTGCTGGTGCTCGAGTCCGACGAGGCGCGCCGCGTCGCACAGCGCAAGGGCATCGATCTGTACCGCTGGTACTGCAACGCCGACGGCAACGAGCTACAGGTGATCGACAGCCTCGACATGGACGTCGAGACGTGGCACTTTAGCTTCTTCTACCCCAAGTACCTGATGGAGGAGGACGGCTTCGGCAACGCGCCCACGTTCCTGTTGGTCGACGTGCATCGCTTCGAGGTGCTCGCCAACGTATCACCGTATCTGATCGAGTGAACGAGTTGCTTGTATTGCAATGAATAATTGAATGAGAGAGAGAGAGAGTGAGCACGAACGATTATTGGAATGCCGACGCGAGGAGCTCGATCGAATACGCGAGCCGCTGCTGGCTGGACTCGAGCGAACCCGAAGGAGCAGCAGAGCTCTTGGGTTGAGTGTAGACGTAGCCGAGCGTGGCGTTGACGAGTTGGTAACCGCGCAAGGTAGCAAACTCGATACCGGCCTTCGAGGCGACGGTCAAGTGGTCGTTGCGATACGACGAATAGAACAGCTGCAGTGGTACGGTCTGAAATCGCAACAAACAGCGAGTGAGTGAGTGAATGAGTCAGCAGGGCAAGAGAAGGACCCTCGTACATTGGGCTGCTTGGTAGACAGCACGTAGCCATTCTGGAAGATGGCTGCCGAGTAGCCAGAGGGCGGAGTGGACTGCGTCGTGACCCAGTTGTCCTGCGCCGAGTCGGACCAGAAGTCGTAGAGCGGCACGGCTCCGGCGTCGGTGGGAGCCGGTTGGTAGCCCTCGATGCGCAGCTGCTGGTAGTAGTTGTTGGTCTGCATGCAGGCCGCCGAGCCACAGAGGCAGCTGTCGAGGCGGTCTTGGTCCCAAAGTTGCAGCAGTGCACCGGCCGGGTACGGCTGCAAGGCGGCGAGCTCCTGCACGGCGCCTTGGAACAGCGTGCGGTAGCCGTTGAGCAAGCTCATGAACGAGGTCTGGTTGGTGCCGGCGAACATGGAGAAGAGCTCGCCGGCCGTGGCGGCCATCGAGAGGTAGCCGCCGGCCGTGGTCGACGAGCCGGGCGTGGCGCCCGAGGCGTCGAGGTTCGACTTTGCGAGCGTCGCGTGCTGGATGCCGCCCCTGATGCCCGAGAAGACGGCGTCCGACACTTGCGGGTAGGTGACCGTGACCGAGAGTTGCGTGGTGGACGACATGGCCGGAATGTCGATGACGGCCGAGAGCGTGTGGCCGTCGTAGTGCCAGGTGCTGGAAGCGCCGTATCGCGAGAACGGGTAGCTCTTGCCGTTGACGGTGACGGTCGTAGGCGGCGCGATCGACACGAGGCGCAGCTGGTAGGTGCGTTGCGCCGGCAGCTGCGGGAACGAGCCCTGCAGCTTGGTGGAGAACTGCAGCTGCACCAGGCTGCCCGAGATGTTCTGGCGCGTGTAAGAGGCCGAGAGCCACGCGTACGCGTTCGAGTTCTGCAGGTACGCCATGCTCTTGCCGTCGTCCTCGTAGATGGAGACCGAACCCGAAGTGGCGCCCGGATAGACCGTGAACACGAGCGACGAGTACTGCTGCTGCGCCGTGGCGATCACGTGGCCCGCGCGCACGGGGATCGTCGGCAGAATGGCGCCACCGCGCACGAGGATCGGCACCTCGGTCAGGTCCCACGACTTGGTAAGCGTGCTACTGCCGTCCGAGGCGCCGGTCAACAGCACGCCGGTGGCGAGCTCGTACCACGTGCCGGGCGGCACCCAGATGGTGGTCTGCGCCATCATGTTGGTGTTGCTGGCCGGCACGACGACCGGCGCCACGATCATGTCGGCGCCAAAGAAGTACTGCGCATAGGTGCCGTCGGGCGCGCCGGCGTACGCGAGGTCGAACTGCGGGAACTCGTAGTACATGGGGCGCAGCAGACTGACACCGGTCTCGAACGCGAAGCGCCACGCCGTGTAGATGTACGGGATCAGCTCGGAGCGAGCCGTCATGGCGGCGCGGTTGGCCTCGAAGAACGGCGTCGGCACGTTCCACACCTTGACGATGGCACAGTTTGGTGGCGAGTTGTTGGCACACGAGCCTGACGACATGCCACGATCGTGCGTGCGGAACACGCCCGAGTACGCAGCCCATTGAATCCAACTGTGTTCCAGTAGTACATTTGTGAGTTAGAGAGAGATGGAGAGAGAGAGAGAGAGAGAGAGAGAGAGAGAGAGAGAGAGAGGTGCCATACCGAGTGTGCAGCTCGTGGTCGTTTGAAGGACCAACGACATCGTGGCTCCAGAAGCCATAGCCGACGTTCGAGGCCGTGAACGAAAAGTACGGCTGGAAGGCCAACGAGGTCCACGAGAGATCCTGCACGTCACCCGAGAAGCCCACTTGGTATCGGTGGTTGCCCAAGCCGCCGAAGCGCGAGAGAATCAAGCCTCGCGTGTTCTCATTGCGGCGAATGTGGTCAGTTGCTCGAAGCTTGTTCAGCCTGCATCATCGTTAGTCATGAGGCATGCGCGAGAGACACGCGAGCCACACGATTGAGCGCGTACCAAATGGTCGGGTTTTGCGCCAGACCAGTGCAACCGCCTTCTTCACCTCCTTGTTGCCAATCAATCCACCAGAACGTCATTCCCATCTGCAAGAGAGCGAATGAATGTCGTTAACAATACTACGAGCGTTCGTTGATGAGAGAATCAATCTGATGCGTGATGAGACATACATTCTCAACGTCCTTGAGCACCACATCCTCGAGGTTGTACAAGTAGGTCGAATTGACGCACGAGAATGGAATGGTCTGCGTCGAGTTGCTCGGGAGTCCCAGCGCCTTGGCGAACGACTGGTACATCTCTTCGGTCGGGCGCATGCCGTCGTCATCGTGCACGTTCGCAGCAACGATCAGACCGCGGTTGGCGAGCCAGCCCATGACGTCGGCAGGGTACGGGAAGAGACGGCGATCGAACGAGTAGCCTCCCCAGCCCTCCTTGGTGTGCCTGTGTCACCACAACGAGAACGCGAGAGTGCGAGAGTGAGCGAGCGAGCGGAGTCGAAGCGTTGCATCGAGCACCTACCAATCCATGTCCAAGATGTAGACGTCGAGAGGAATCGAGCGGTCCTCGTAATCCTGCACGACCTGATGCACATCATGGCCGTTGTAGTTGAACCAACGCGACCACCAGATGCCGGAGGCGGCGCGCGGAACCATGGCGATCTTGCCGCCGACCTGCGTGTAGTCGTAGAGCGCGGCCTTGAAGTGCAGGCCGTGCGCAAAGAGATACCAATCGACCTGGTCCTGATTGGGTCCGGCCCACCAGTCGTTCTGGTCGAGCGCGTAGTTCTGCGAGTCGTCGACCACGACCCAGCCGTCGCGCGAGATCAAGCCCCAGGCGCAGTGCAGGCTCTCGTCGTGCACGGTGACATTGGCGACCACGGTGCAGTTGAGCGAGATGACGTCCTCCTCGTCGAGCGAGCGAATGGTGCCGAGCAGGTTGCCGGTGTTGGGCATGCTCGGGTTCCAGCTCTTGAACGAGCTCGACGAGTTGGTGCCGATGACGCTGAGACTCGAGCTACTGAACGGTTGGCCGATCTGGTACGTGAGTTTGACGAACGAGGTCTGGATCGTGAGCACGTTGTTCGACACGCTCTGCGAGAAGGCCGGCACCGTGAGGTTGCGATTGACGAACGCCACCGTGGCGCGGTCCTCGAACGTGCCCGTCGGATCCCACTCCATACGAATCAACTGAGGAGTCAACACCGTGAAGCGAGCCGAGCTACCGGCCTTGACGATGGCGGCCGCGTTGGCGACGGGATCGTAGTTCAACAGCTGCGCTCTCACACACACACACACAGGCGCACGTGCGGCGGGCATTCGATGAGCCACTGCGATGGAGATCGACTCGTGTATCTCGGGGAATATACCTCATATTGAGTGGCAGACACGCCGCCAAGCATCCATATCGCCAAAGCCGTTGTGACGAGCAACAGGACCTTCATCATAGCCATCTACTCGACGGCGCTGAGCGATGACGACGATGATGATCCGAGGAGAGTGAGTGCGGCGCAGCGAGCAACGAAACGAATGCCGATTGAGTGTACTGCAGTAAGGAATTTTCCTCAGCATCACTGAGGCTGCTATAAAAGCATCGCCTGCCGCCTCTTGTCGATCCTTCCTTCTTCGCTCACTCTCGCAACAACAACAACAACCCGCGCTAAAACCCCCTGCCAATCACCATTATAGATCGCCAGAGATACACTCATCGATTAGGAAGACTAGATCTGCGTCTTTACGTATCTCTGGGGAGCAATGAGCTCGATCGACGCGCACAAGAAGGCGTACAAGCCTCGCGCGACGGTCGAGGAGGGCCGCCACAAGCGACAACAGGAGAACCTCGCCATACGCAAACAGAAGCGCGAGGAACACATTGCCAAGCGACGTCAGATCACGGTGGTCGAGGATGATCACAAGGAGGAGTATAACCGCATCGTGGCGCAGGTATGGTCGAGGTTGCGTTGGCCGTGCCACGTTGGCAGCGATGGCGCTCACATACGCCGATATCGATGTCGATGTCGATGTCGATGTTGATGTTGTGGCATTCATCGTATCACACGCATCATTGCGTGTATGTGTGGTGCGTGTGAGTAGTTTCATATGAGTCTCGAAGCACAATGTTCGGCGTTGCTATCCGATGATCCCAAGGCACAGATGGAATCGACCGTGAACCTACGCAAGATTCTCGCGATAGGTACGATCTCGATCTCGCTCTCGCTCTCGCTCTCGCTCTCGATTGTATACGAGGGCACTCACCATCTCAACGACCACTGCCACTCGGTTCTCCATCAACGCGCCAATACTTGCATATACGTGCGTTCGTTCGTGCAGATGGCGCACCACCGATCCCAGCGCCATTCGCTCGTGCCATCATTCCGCAGCTGTGTTACTTCCTCACACGAACCGATCGACCTCAGCTGCAGTTCGAAGCCGCGTGGTCTCTCACCAACATCTGTGCCATGAATGCACAATTCACACGAGTACGCACGCATATACGGCGCTCGCCTTCGATCATCCGAGTGTCAGTGTGCCCTCGGTTGCTGATCCAGCCAGCGATCGTTCAGGACGTTGTACAAAGCGGAGCCATCAACTCGTTCATGCAGATACTCGAGACCTCGCCG
>Ga0209935_1005799_pt1 | contig 10247 bp, 22 predicted proteins | sample ThiBio_1000_plan_2_FD_183958 | JGI IMG/M metagenome (GOLD analysis project Ga0209935, IMG submission 183958) | Wastewater bioreactor microbial communities from Cape Town, South Africa - Thiocy_cont_1000_plan (SPAdes) | ecosystem: Engineered > Bioreactor > Thiocyanate-remediating >... | reverse complement strand
GGCTCTTGTCGGGCCACACCAGTCGAGGAGCGAACGCATACACTGGCATCGTGTACTCGTACGTGCGGCCGTCGCATGCTTCCTTGGCGTTGAACGAGCCTGTTGTTCGACGATATCCTGTGGATGTAGCCCCGAGAGGAGAGTCAGTGAGCATCGACACGACGTCATCCAACAACGCTGGCACGGCATACCGAACACTCGAATGTCATCGGGCAGATGCGAGTTCACTCGCTCGATTAAACCAGGAGGATCAATGATCAAGTATTGAGTCGAACCGCATATCAATCAGCATCAGCAACCACGAGACGATAGGAGCATACGGAGCGATCAGCTGATCCATACGATTCACTCGATCGAATGCAATCAATCGATCAATGATGACATATCTTGCATGAGACAATGTTGGCAGCGGCATGAACTCCCTTGTCGGTGCGAGCACATCGTTGCCAATCAATCTACACGTATGCGACGAGATCGATTCGATGAGCGATGCGATCGTTGCGTCGAGTGAGCGAGCGACCGACCTTCTGCAACGAGGTCGAGTTCTCGATCGAGATGGCGCCTGCTGCCGTCAGCGCTCGTTGGAGCTCCTCCTCGATGGTCTTGGCTCCGGGATTACTACTCTCACGCTCACGCATTGGTACTCGCGCATTCCGCACATTCGCATTCAAGAACGAATGGATCGATTGAACGCACATCTGCATGCCCTGATAGTTGGTCCCCGAGTAGCCGATGCATAGCGCGACCTTGCGCTTCGGTAGTCGAGATCGATTGGGATTCGGCGAGCGTGGTCCTCCGGTATTGGAGGAGCTCGTAGGCGTCGGTGTCGCTGGTGCTGTTGAGCCTTGGCCGCTCGAGCCATCTGCATCTGACGACGGCGCAGTCGATGGCGCAGTCTCATCGGGTTGAGCTTGCTCGCCATCATCGAGTCGTGCTCGTTTGGCATCGGGTTGAGCCTCGGCGTCAGGAGATCCAGGACGCTTCAACGCAGAAGACATGGTACTGAGATGGCGATGGTGTTGATGTTGTTGATGTTGATGGTAGTGGACGAGCTTGATGTCGAGATGGATGACGCTCGCGACTCGAGCGATGATCGTGAGAGTGGGAAGGCCGGCGAGCACGCGAGATCGTGGCGCAGAGATCGATGCAACAACAGTCGAGCGCCACAAGCGAGCAGAGACCTGTTGCATATACACGCGCGTATATATGTAGGTGTGTGTGGGTGTGTGGGAGGTGCTGCTGGCTGCGAGGCAACGAACGAATGATTGATCGATCGATCGATCGAAGGTCTCGCTGTCTGTTGCTGCCCTCATCAACATCGCATCACACATTCGAGTTCGAGAGATTGATATCAATATCGATACGTATCCCTCAATCGACATCAACAATACCGCATCACATTCGAGATATCGATATCGATATCAATATCGATACATATCCCTCAATCGACATCAACAATACTGCATCACATTCGAGATCGAGAGATATCCCTCAATCGATATCCACAATACTGCATCTCATTCGAGATCGATCGATAGATATCGATATCGATATCCACAATACTGCATCACATTTGAGTTCAGGAGATATCGATATCGCTTTCGATATCCACAATACTGCATCTCATTCGAGATCGATCGATAGATATCGATATCGATATCCACAATACCGCATCTCATTCGAGTTCGATCGATAGATAGATAGTCAGAGAGATGGCTGCACCACTCTTTGAGATGCGTGAGGACGAGGACACCGAGAGCCCCGAAGCGAGGCTCCTTCTCGCAGCCGGCCTCGGCAACTACGACGAGCTCGAACGACTGCTGCTCGAGGGCGTGACACCTTCAGCTGCCGACCCACGCGGCGCGACGGCTCTGCACCATGCGGCCGACCATGGCCACACTCGATGCATCGAGCTTCTCCTGCGACACAAGGCCGACATCATGGCAACCAACCGGCGTGGCAACAACGCCTTGCATTGGGCCACCTTCGAGGGGCATCTTGGTACGAGCATCGAGCCGCAACGGCCTGCTCTCGATCCTTGGCCATCAATCCAATCATCAATCCAATCATCAATCCAATCATCAATCCAACAATCATCAATCCAATCCAATCATCAATCCAATCCAATCATCGATCCAATCCATCAACCATCAATCCAACCATCAATCCAACCATCAATCCAATCCAATCAAATCTCGGCTGACATTGCGATGGGAATCAAGGTGCTGCTCGACTGCTACTCGATGCCAAGGTGCCGGTCGACGTTCAGGGAGACAATAGCAACACGCCACTCAACTGTGCTGCTATGCGTTCGCACATCGAAGTGATGGAGGTGCGCGAGTCTTGATCAAGCCGCACCACTGTGATATGCAGCCACTCAAGCGATCGGTGAGTCGTTCTGGGTGCAGTTGTTACTCGAGTATCATGCGCATGTCGCCCCGCAAGGAGCCAGCGAGAGCACGCCACTGCATTGGGCTTGGTATGCTCCCGAATGACGTCTGATGGCGGCTGTCTCGTTGCGCGGAGACACTCATCAACTGGATGACGCGTCAGTTATGAGCAGCAGCTCCGAGCTGTCGAGTTCCTACTCGAGCACAAAGCCGACCCCGATGCACAGGACCTTCACCAGCGAACGCCATTGACGTCTGCCATCTCCGTGGCACAGCCGTCGCTCGAGATCATCCGATTGTTGCTGGAGGGGCGCGCCAGCTTGGCGATGCCGTTCCGGCTCGCGGTCGAGGACTTCCGACCCGGCATGCAGAACGCAATCCTCGATAGCGAGGGTGGCAGCAGCTCGGTGCTGGACTTGGCGGTTCAAGCCAACAGCGCGCCGATCGTCGAGTTGCTACTCTCCTACGGTGCCGACCGAGCTCAAGTCTCGCTCCCGATCGAGGACGAAGCCGTGGCGATCGCTCTCGCAACCTTCGGTATGAACTACCGACAATACGCGAGACCTGTTGGGTCTTCACTAACGCTCACAACTACATATATGCACTATGACTTCTGCCAGAGTTCCAATGGTCGATTCCGATGCACAGATTTGCGCCGGAAGCGATGAAACCAGTTGTGTTCATGGTCATGGCGATCTGGACACTTGAGAAGGACTCCTTGCTAGCTGCGATGCCACGTGAAATGGTTTACGAAATCTTGGGGCAACTGACAGGCTACTGAATTGCGAGATAGACAGCGATATGTATGCTATTGCGACAGCACAATGACACAATGATGTTGTAGATAGATAGATGGATGGATGGAATGGATGGATGGAATGGATGGATGCACGACAGGCTGGAGCCGCTTTGTACGCGTACAAAGCGGCTTACGATGAGCATGTGACGCGAATCCTCGACGCCCACTCGGGAGGCTTGCTCGTAAACTGCGCAAAGAGCTCAGCGTCATCGGGAGACTCTTCGGCATACGGGTTCTGCAGCATCTTGAGCACGATTTGAACCTTGGAGTAGTCTCCCTCCTCGGCGGCTTCGATCGCCGTCTGCGCAATGTAGTTGCGCAGCACCACTCGTGGGTTGTTGGAGTTCATCACACGCACTCGCTCCTGAGACACGGCGAGGTGGCGCTCTGCGTCCGTGCTGCTGCATTCAGCCAATGCCGACGGCACCGTGCTCGTCGAGGTCGATGACGACGACGGAGTCGGTGCCAGCTCTGCAAAGAGACGGCGCTTGTACGACTCAAGCCAAGTGCTCCACAGAGCCGAGTCCTGCGCGCGCTTTTCTTCGGGCGAGATGCCCAACAGCTCTTGGCACTGCTTGTGGCGCTGAACCTCAGCCAGCAGCTGCTGATGTGTGATGCCAAACAGACCCAAAAGCCGAGGGTCTTGCTGAGCCAGTTGCAGCATCTGCTTGAGGGTACTATCGTGCAAGCAAATCGATCAAGAAGTCAGTCAATGCGACATGACGCTCGGGTGGATCGGAACGAATGGCGTACGCTGCCGGGATTCGCGGCGCACACTTTTGTGCGATGCGCGTCGCATCGCTGGTCTGATTGAGCAAGAGCTGCAAGAACTGATTGCCACACTCTCGAGTGTCCCTCTCGTGCTCAGGGATCGGAATTTGGTTGAGCGTGCGGAAGGTGTTGGTAAAGTCGGCACCGGTCTTGTGCATCGTATCCAACAACGACTTGACGAGCTCGAGGTCGTCGTCTTGCGCTCGGTGAACGAGGCCCAACTAAGATCCGCGCACAATCGAGGTCGGGTGGGTGTGACGACAGATCAATGGCACTGTGGCAGCAGCTTCACGGTACCTTCTTGCGCATCTTGGTGATATAACGCGACTGGAACTCGGCGTCGTACAGCTTGTCGAGCTCAGCGAGTGACTGACGACATCAAATGGCAGCAGAACTCACGATTCAGTCGACTCTGGCTTTTCGGCAGTCATCAACAAGCAAGCAATCATACCAGAGCCTTTGGGAGGACAAAGTCCAGCGCCTCGGCGAGCTTCTCGAGGTTCCAACGACAAATCTCGGGTTGCTTGTTGAATGCATATCGACCACCGTCGTCCGAGCCGTTGCAGATAAAGTCCGGGTCGTAATCATCCACTATATACACAACCAAAGTACTCGTGAACCGAGTACTCTCGTACACCTAACACTGGAAGGAAGAGAGCACACGTACGCCATCCGAATGGTCCGTAGTCGAGGGTCAGGCCCAAGATGCTCATGTTGTCAGTGTTGAGCACACCGTGGCAAAAGCCGGCACATTGCCACTCGGCAACAAGCAACGCAGTTCGCAGCACGACCTGGCGATAGAACTCGAGATATCGCTCGACGTCAGGCTTGTCAGCGTACGCAGCCTGGATCTCGGGAAAGTAGGTGGCAATCACAAAGTTGATGTATCCAGGTAGCATCTCGGCCTCGCTGCATGGTTGATCACCGGAGAATAGGACGTGTGGGCATTCGTGTGTGAGTGTTGGTGTTGCTGTAACGGCAAGCATCGTAGCACGACGTACCGACCAGCACTCGGGCCAGCGCGTCCGGTGATTTCGTCGGTCTTCTTGAAGATCTCGAACGAGCCGAAGCGCAAGAAGCTCGGAGCGATGCGAGTGATGACCGTGCATCTCTCGTTGATGGGGTTTCCGTCGTAGTAGATGTCGCGAACGACGCGCGAATCAGACGTAACGATCGTGCCAGCGCGAGTGGTCGGGATGCCGAGGGCGTGCATGGCCTCGGAGCAAAGGAACTCGCGAATGCTCGAGCGAAGCACCTTGCGGCCATCGGCGCTGCGAGAGTACGGAGTCATGCCGGCTCCCTTGAACTGCAGCTCCCAACGCTCGTTGTGCTGGTTGACGATCTCGCCCAAGTACATGGTGGCACCGTCGCCGAGTTGACCCGAGAAGTAGCCAAACTGATAGCCGCAGTAGCAGTGCGCCGCAGGCTCCGATCCAGGAATGATGCTGCATCGGTGGGTCAACGTAAGAACAGTAGTGGTACTCGCTGCCGCGTGGCATGCCGCTGCCACGCACCGATTGCCTGCAAAGTACTCGATGAACTCGGGTCGTTCGGCTTCCTTGGGATCGAGGTCGAGCAGCAGTAGCGCAGGAGCCGAGAGCGCGACCAGACGTGGATTCTCGAGCGGAATCGGTGCCACGCGAGAGAACACCGCTCCAGGCACCTAACGAGAGAGTGAGAGAGAGAGAGAGACTCGCACGTTGAGCTGGATGGATCAAAGGTGCACCCACATAGGTGGGTATGTGTGTGGGCGTGTGCCTCGAGGCGTACATCTCGTTGCTCGTTGGTGGGATTGGGATCGACGGGCAAGGATCGCAGCACGAGGTTGTCAAAGTTCAAGGCATCGATCGCCTTCAGAGAAGCGCTCGAAGACGATGCCATGGTTCTGGATACTGGAGGAGGAAGAAGAGGAGTTGTAGAGCAATACGAGTTCACGCACGGTCTGTTTGCATGTTGTGGGTCACGAGTTAGAAGATATGATTCGATGAACGGCTTGGTGATTGGTTGGTGATTGTCGCTCTATCGTGACTGACGCTGATGGCGGTGATCGTACACGACGGAAGCGCCCACCACCACTACCACCACATGCAGGAGAACGACAAACACGAGTGGAATCGAGATGTGGCACCTTGTAATCGATGTGCTCAAGAGCGGTCGTCTCGAGCAAGCGACGAGCTTCACACGCGAGAGCGAGAGCGACCTCGAAGTGGTTGCAGTGGTGGTGGTGGATGATGTCGGTGATAGAGCTCGAGAACAACACCGTGCCAGACGCATCCAACCCGACAACCAGACTCTGATCGGTTCTAGTACAACGTATACAATTCAACGTGATGTTGTCAACACAAAGAGGCCTTGGTCCTGTGATTGCTCGTGATTGCTTGTGATTGATTGAGAGGAGGCAATGAATCTCAGGAGGAGACGCGCGTGCCAGCAGTAGAAGAAGCAAATACGAGTAATTCCGCTCGCCTCCTGAGACCCGTCCCTACTCGACCACGAAACCGGAAAAACACCTCGAGTACGGCCCGAACCTCCACAGTACACCAACCACGAGCTTACTGCTAAGCTCATCATTCATCAGGAACCTCATGGGTGATTGCTTTACTCAGAGGGAATCTCCCGTATCGTGGGTGGTTTGTTGGTTTCGTATCGGAGTAGAGGATGGCGCCTGAGGAAATCCTCAGCAGTTGCTTGTTGCATTGCTTTCGTCGCCGTCTCTCTCTCTCGCGCATCATACTCTCGTGACACGATGCGAGGCGCGTTGGTGGTGGCGCTCGTGGTAGCGGCGGTGCTACTTCATCAGGTCGAGGCGTATCGATTGACGTCGAACTTCTCGGGCTCGAGCTTCTTTGATAACTTTGACTTTTACAACGGACCCGACCCGACGCACGGCTACGTGTACTACACGAGCCGCGAGCAGGCCTTCGAATGGGGTGCGCGCGAGAGGAGATATAGCTATCTATATAGGCCGCTCTATTCTGAGTGTCGTCATTCATGTGTAGGGCTTGTGAATACGGGTCCCAATGGCACGTTTATTGGCGTCGATTCATGGAGCATCTCGTCGGGAAGCGGACGAGCTGCCGTACGCATCGAGAGTCGCCAGTCGTTCGAGAGCGGCTTGTTCATTGCGTCGATCAATCATATGCCACAAGGTTGTGGTACCTGGCCTGCGTATTGGATGGTACGTTGAGAGTACATGGCTCGTTGGCGATCGAGCATTCCTGCATAGCCCGCTCATATCCATCGAACCCATGCATTGGTACATGTGGATCGATCGGAATGTAGTACGGCCCTGATTGGCCGAACAATGGCGAGATCGATATCATCGAAGGTGTGAACCTTCAAGACTTTGATCAGAGCACCTTGCATACATCGGAGGGCTGCGATATGCGCCATGTACCTGCGACCGCCTTCACGGGCCAATGGGCCTCGCTCAACTCGATCGGCAAGCCTGCCACCGATTGCAACGTGAACTCCAGGCTCCAGAATCTCAACGCTGGTTGTGGCATCGGTATGCATCTCGATTGTGTGCACTCGATCGATGTTCATTGATGGAATCGATCGCACAACGGCGACGCTGACCACGACCACGACGCGCGTGTATACAATGTGATGGCCGCCATCAGCCACATCACAGGGAACGTTCGGAGAGCCATTCAACCAACAAGGAGGAGGCTTCTTCGCGACGCAATGGAACTCGACGCTGATTCGAATGTGGTTCTGGCCCTTTGGTCAGGCGCCCAAGGATATCGACACCGGCGCCCCGATGCCCGATCGATGGGGCACGCCGTACGCGTTCTTTGCGCTTGACGAGAGCTCGTGCCCGGCATCACACTTTCGCGCGCAGCGGCTCGTGATCAACACGTGTCTGTGTGGTGACTGGGCCGGCTCGGTGTGGGAGTACTCGCCTTGCTACGAATCGTCCGGCAAGGTGTCGTGCAACGACTACGTCCAGAACAACCCCAAGGCCTTCCAGGATGCCTATTGGTCCATCAACTACATTACCATCTATCACTGAGCCGCTTGCCGAGGAGGAGGTGGTCGTGCCAGAGCTTGCAACGAACGTGGTTCCTGGGTACTACGCTCCTGTCTATCTACTACTGCTGCTGCTCCGACATATCTATAGTGCGTGCGCGATTCGTGTGTGTATGTGTATGAATGCGTGTCTTCTCATCGTGTTATTGGGCTTGGTGACACGATTTATCATCTCTCTCTCTAGCTCTCTCGCTACGACACAAATACAAACACACCAAGTGCACCGCGTACTCTCCGTACCAAATACGACCCAAGAGCCCTGGCTGCATCAGTTGGGTCTGTATGTACAGAGCGTGTCCATGCAGTGCATCCACCTCCCGAGGACGGACTTAGAGAGAGAGACGGAGGAGTGAGGAGTGAGGAGTGAGCACCGGTCGGCGCGGAGTGCAGCTACTCGCTCGGATACCGAGGTCGTAGGGAAACGCGCGTGCTACTTGGAACTCGCGGGGAAATCCCGGGCCGAGAACGGGGCGCTCGGTCTCCGCGTCGGAGGCCGCTCTGTGAGTACATAACCCCTGCACGCGTGATGACGCACCACTATCGCTGCTCACCTCATCTCCCTCATCCTCAACGCTGCCTGCTTATGCCCTTGTGTGTTTGTGGTGTGGCGGTTTGTTGTTAGACCCACTCTCGGTGACGCACGCACGAATCTCCCACCAATATCCAATCGTATTCTCGCTTGCCTACTTTGCTCTGTTCCATTCCAACCACATTCATTCACTCTCCAACACGGATAAACACGCACGCCTCTTCCACACTGGGGTCTTCACAATCCAAACGATCTCGAATGCCCGGCGTACGGCATTACTCTAAAGAGTTGGGACCCATCATGACACTCGAGAACACGATGCCCATCACGCCCGAGCTGCTTGAGGGCTGGTGGTATCGCCACAACCGACGGAGCGACAACATTCGAGCCCTCGTGTCCACGCTACACCGCAACACCATGGCCAAGGCCATTGCACAGGCGGTCGAGTTCGCGACGGTCAAGCAGCACTTCGAGGTGCACGACGACTACATTCTGGCCAAGCACCATGCCTCGGGCGTGCTGCACGAGAGCCTCACGCTGCCGATCGGCAAGCAAGTCGCCGTCTCGAGGCGCTTGCTGGGTCCCTCGGTCGACCTCACGCGATGGTCGAGCGACCACCGCAAGCTCATCACCACGAGCGAACTGCAATCCAAGGGCCTCCTGACTCAAACGCGCCAAATCATCGATGACGGTCGCACGCTCGTCATCACTATCGACTTCCGGCCCTACAAGGGCATCACCAAGTACAAGCCCATCACCATCCAGCAGATCTTCCGTCGCAAGGGTCTCGGCGGCGTTCATTTCAACACTCTCCCATCCAAGGTACGCTCACTCGCTGCTCGCAACCGCCAAGGCGCGGCGGCCGTTTCTTTCTCCAACGTGCCAACACCTCCCCGGAATGCACTCTTACTTACCGTGTGCCGTGCTGCAGCTCGCTTTGGACGACACCAAGGCCCTGCTCCTGGACAAGGAGCGCTCAGCCTCGGCACCGGCTATCACACGGCATCACACACTGCCAAGCCGAAGATCTGCCAGCGCCTTCGTGAGCAGCCGAATCGACCTTGCGCACTTGAAGCTCCCAATTGCCGGCGTCGCCGCGGAGTATCGCGACGACACGCCGCCGTCCGCAGCGAGACCCACAGGCTCCCGCGACCTCGAGAAGGAACGAGAGTTGACTCCGTTGCCTGCCACTCCGTCGCCTCGTCGAACTCGGTTCGACCTGCAAGCTGTATTCTTGGACGCTGTGTGGTCCTGGTCGTTTGCGCTGATTGCCACCATAGCCACGAGTATCTTGATGTTTCTGTTACACCTGGTCCACTCAACTATCGCTGTAGAGTACTCTGAGTCATAACTGCTTGTCCCGCTTGCATTCTAGGCTACTACACAAGTACACACTGTAAATGTATCCTCTTCCTTTGTGCACATGATAGGGATTATGCTCCTTGCGAGGGGAGTGAGAGCGAATAGCAAGAGAGAACAATAGGTGGTATATATTAGTTGGTTGAAAGAAGAGTGTGCTAGTAATAGTGATAGTGAGAGAGAGAGAGAGAGAAAGAAATGCGATGATATCATCACACAGCCACAGGATGTTGCTGATAGGAGAGAGAGAGAGAGAGAGAGAGAGAGAGAGAGAGAGAGAGGCTTATGAGAACCGATCCATAAACGCTGCCTCACCATACATATCGGCCGACGTTGTAATGGACGGCGCGATCGGTTGTGAGACGGC
>Ga0209935_1005797_pt1 | contig 10248 bp, 9 predicted proteins | sample ThiBio_1000_plan_2_FD_183958 | JGI IMG/M metagenome (GOLD analysis project Ga0209935, IMG submission 183958) | Wastewater bioreactor microbial communities from Cape Town, South Africa - Thiocy_cont_1000_plan (SPAdes) | ecosystem: Engineered > Bioreactor > Thiocyanate-remediating >... | reverse complement strand
AGCGCATCCCGATCACGGACGAGGAAGCACCTGAGCACAAGGACCTCGATCAACTCGTGGAGCGCATCGCCGTCGAAGGCAGTCGTCTCAAGGAGTTCGAGCTCGTGTTCAACTGCCAGATGGGTCGCGGGCGAACGACCACTGCCATGACGGTCGGTTGTCTCGTGTGTCCGTGGGTGCTATCGAATCCCAACCTCTACGTGCCATTGAAGAACGACTACATTCCACGCGAGCACCTGATGAATGAGGAGTTCCACTTGCGCCTCGGTCACTATCGCTTGATCACTGATATTCGTGCCGCCATGCCTGCTGGTCCTTCATCCAAACGCCAGCTCGATTCGGTACTGGATCTCTGCTCTACCATACAAAACTTGCGAGAGGTACAGCAGCGCCTTTCTCCTACACCATGTCATACACCAGATTTACACAACTGCCATACTTGTATGCTCGCTCTCTCTCTCTCGCTCTCTCTCTCTCTCTCTAGGCTGTGTACGAGTATAAGCAAATCTACCGCACGGCTGCGACAGACGTCAAGCGCGAGTTTGCCAAAGAACGCTTCACACAGTATCTCGATCGCTACTTTACGCTGCTACTCTTCTCCGAGTATGTCGACGAGCAGGCGCCATTCTTGTTCAACACCAAGTTCGTCACGTGGATGGCACAGCATCCACATTATCAGTACATTCGCGATCAACGCCTCGAGTTGGAGGTCGACATCGAATGGGAGCATGTTCGCAGCCCCGAGGAGAAGGCCGGCATCGTCGATCACTCGCAAGGCGCCGTGTTGTACTCGGGAACTTTGCTCAAGTCCAACACGTACGACTCGAGCCTCGAGAAGCCACTGGATCGTGACGCGCAAGCGTGCGAAGTTGCTGCACCGGAGGACGATGGCTCGTTCCAGCTTCATCATACGGGCGACCACAAGTACCACTGCTACTCGATCCCTGGCATTCCGAACTATCGCAAGGTCGACAACTTTCCGGTTCATGGATGTGGTCAACCAACCATCCTCGGTATCAAGCAGTTGCTCAAGTCAATCGGTGCCAAGAAGGGAAAGTACGTCTCACATCAAGGCCACACATTTGATTCGATTGATTGATTCGATTGATTGATTCGATTGATTGATTCGATTGATTGATTCGATTGATTGATTCGATTGATTCGATTGATTGATTCGATTGATTGATTCGATTGATTGATTCGATTGATTGATTGATTGATTGATTGATTGATTGATTGATTTGCATTCAATTTCACCAGAGGAGCCAAGTGTGCGCTGTGGGTATGTGGGCGTGAGGAACCTGTCGTCTACATTAATGGCCAATGCTACGTGCTTCGAGAACTACCACGTTCTTGGCTCAATCTCAAGTATGCTGGCATCGACGCCGATGCCGTAGCCAGCATGGGGTACGTACGACGTCTCGAGAGCTCGCTCTGCGATAAGACAAGGTGCTTGTGTGCTGATACATCTGTAGACAACGGCTCAAGCGAGACGTAGCGCGAGAAGCCAAGTTGAATCAGCAGCGAGTGCTTGTGTATGATGAGAGTGCTAGCGAGGCAGCCAACTATCACGGCAAGCTCGTTCCTCGATGGGAGTCGATCCATGTCGGCTCGATTCAAACGCTCGAGAACGTGTTTGAGATGCTGCAGCAAGATGGGTACCGGTACGTGTGTGCTACTTTCCCGCTCACGCCTGCATGAACGAGGTACTGACCAACAGCGGGCGGCTTCGATCGCCACAGCGTTCGATTCGTGCGCTTGCCGATCGGATCGCAGCACGCACCCGATTTGACGGTGCTCGACCAGCTATCGGAGCTGATTCGCACCGCTCCGGCGAACGCTGAGCTGATCTTCAACTGCCAGATGGGACGTGGTCGCACCAGCATGCTCATGGTGTGCGCCGTACTGTTGTGTAACTTTTACCGAAACATCCCCTTGACCCCGTTCACGCTCCCTGTCTTTACGGTACGGCGTCAGTGGGCTGATAGAAGAAAGCAGATGAGGATGGCGATTCTGAATGGTGCCTGACACGAGCGAGTACTTGTGCATCGTATGACGACGATCATCATCATCATCATCATCATCATCATTGTCATCGTCAAAAGAACTCGTTGAGCCAAGAGCGGCTGTCACGACAGGACTCGCTGGTGGCGCTTCGTAGTGAGTATCGTATCATCACGCGAATGATTCGATTGTTCGAACATGGCGCTGCCAGCAAGTATGCGGTCGATGAGGCGATCGATATGTGCAGCAGTCTCTTCACCAACCTACGAGAGGCCATCCGCCAGAAGCAGGAACTCGCGAACCAAGAGCTCCGCAGCAGCGGTGTCCACGCATTGACACAGACGCCTGACTCGATAGCGTCGATTCACCATGCAGCCAACTACCTCTCACGCTACTTTCACCTGGTGGCCTTTAGCGAGTACCTGCACGAGCAGCGTAACAAGCCACGCAAGGATTCGGGCGCCTTGCGTCATACGTTTGCCGAATGGTGGCGTGCACGACCCGAGCTTGCCGAGATGGCAAGCTCGGTCACAAGCGATTTTGTGTTCTAGCCTGTGTCGTCTGTCATGTTCTAATCGATACGAATCGAAACGAAAACGAAACTAACGAATCCTCACCACAAAATTGGCTAACTTGTATTGGAGCACTGAGAGGGAGGGAGGGAGAGGGGGAGAGAGAGAGAGAGAGACTGAGAGAGAGAGAGAGAGAGAGAGAGAGAGAGAGAGAGAGAATGAATGAGAGAATGAATGAGATGAGATATGAGAGATGGGATGATACAGCAGAGAATAATTAGAACGCTCGACGATACAGGCAACGTCGGTCGATGGAGTCGATGGCGCTTGTCTTAGCTCTTATTGAACCGCAACGCCAAGTAACCCAAGATACGCCAACCAGCAATCATGGCGAGGAGAATCAACTCGCTCTTCCAGTGACTGGCACTCTGGAGGTTCTGGCTCTCCAAGACCTGGGTACCTGAGATGTAGGTCGAAGTAGTGGAGTTCATGGAGCTCGTAGAGTTCATAGAGTTCATGGAGCTCATGGAGTTCGTGGAGCTCATGGAGCTCATGGAGTTCGTGGAGTTCGTGGCTGGCACCACGCGGAACTCTTGTCCCGTGAACTCGTTGTATGCCAGACCCTCGAAGGCCCAACGCACGAATGAGATGTACTATATTTCCAGCCACAGCGGTTCCGTTCAACGAGCCGGTGAGTGTCACAAACACATGGAAACAAGGAGCCGAGTGACGTACGTTGATCCAGTTGATCGACTGATTGATCGAGGCACCGAGATTGAAGAAACCACCAAAGAGTCGAAAGATCTCCATCAGGAAGGGTGCAATGATGCACGCGAGCAACGGCGTCTTGGCGATGGCCGAGACGGTGAGACCGATCGAGATGGCGCACAGGGACGAGAGCTCGAGGATGAAAGTAAAGTGCGCCCACTTGGAGCCGTCGTTCTGGTAGCCGATCATCCAGTAGACAATCAGCGAGAACAGGAACGGGAACAGCAACTGGATCGGCAGCTCGGCGAGTGACTTGGAGAGAAAGTACGCCGACGTGTTGTACATGCCGGCGGCACGTTCGCGCAGCACGATGACGCGCTCCTCGGGAAAGACGTTGACGACCGTGAAGCTAGCGATGACGCCTTGGTTGATGATGACGAAGAAGAGCGACGCAAAGCGACGCGCCGTGAACTGCGTCGTGAGCGGAATGTCCCAGAAGACGCCGCCGATCAGGAACGCGATGACGATCGTCAGGAAGAGTTGGATGCAATAGAGTCGCCACGAGAGCACGGCACACTGTGCCGCTCGTATGAACAGCACCAGGAACTGCCATGCAATGTTGGTGCGCGACGAGAAGCGCGTCTTCTTGAGCTTGCGCTTCTCCTGCTTGATCTCTTCGTTCGACACCGTGCTCTTGCTCGCTGCCAGGTGCTGCTTGTACTCCTCGACCAAGATGGCGCTGTTGAGGCGCGCCTGCTCGACCTCTTGTGCGTTGGCCGGATCGGCGGCACACGTGTCGAGCACAAAGTCGGCCGGATTGTAGTGCGGCGGACACGTGAAGCCGAGCTGCCCCATGTACGGAACGACATCGGCCGCACGTCCAAAGTATGCCACCTCGCCACGACTCAGCACGAGCAGCGTGTCGAACAGCTCAAAGATCTTGGAGCTCGGCTGGTGGATGGTCGTGAGCACGGTCGTGCCCTCGGAGGCGATGCGCCGCAGCACCTTGACGACGATCAGCGCCGCCATCGAGTCGAGGCCCGTCGTCGGCTCGTCGAGCATCAGCATCTTGGGCCGCCCGATGAGCTCGACGCCGATGCTGACGCGCTTGCGCTCACCGCCCGACACGCCGCGATGGAGAGCGTCGCCGATGCGAGTGTCAGCGCATCGCTGCAGACCCAACTTCACCATCAGCTCCTCAACGGCAGCAAACTTTTCGCGTATCGGCATGCTCAGAGGTAGTCGTAGCAATGCCGAATATCGCAATGTATCGCGCACAGTCAGATTGGCGAACAGGAGGTCATCTAAGAGAGAGAGAGAGAGAGAGAGAGAGAGAGAGAGAGAGACGGTCAGTGAGATGGCATCGGCATTGGCATTGGCATTGGCATTGGCATTGGTATTGGTATTGGTATTGGTATTGGTATTGGTATTGGCATCGTACCTTGCATCACGTAGCCACCATACTTCTTGACGGTGGCCTTGGTGAGGCGCTCGTTGTTGAAGGCGCGATAGCCTTTGGCGATGCCCGAGGTGTACCGGCGAGCGACCAGATTCAGCAGCGTCGTCTGCAGCAACGGCCTCAGATGGCGTCAGCTGCTGGCGGTGCGACGATCAGCGTGCCAACCGGATGCATGTCACCTGCGCACCTTGCCAGCTCCCGACGAGCCCATGATGGCAACGAACTGGCGGTCGAACTTGCACGTGATGCCATGCAGCAGGCGGACCTTCTGGCCCTTGATCTTGAGGTCGTACGTGACGTTCTTGAGGTTGATCTCGGCGCGCTGCTCGCTGCCGCCCTCGGGCGCGTCTTCGTTGTCGTCGACCCTCACGACGTCCTGCTCGGCGGTCGGCGCGGCCATGAGCGAGCGAGTAGGCGAGTGAGGCAGCGGGGTCGAGTAGCAGGCAGGCGTGTGTGCGCGAGGCAGCAGCAGCAGCAGCGAGGGGGAGCGAGGGAGTAAGAGAGTGACAGCGGCCTCGGGCGTCAGCGGCCTCGGCCTGCTCGTGCGGCAGCGTTAACTCCGGGCGGGGCACGAAGCCCGATGCCGCTGCTGCTGCTCGAGGGCGGTGGCGGTGGGCGGTGGGCCTCTGGCGTGCCCGATGTCGCGTCCCGCTCGGCGTGAGCCTTGGCACGTCGCCTGGTGGTGCCACACGATCGTGGCTGCCTGCCTGCCTGACTGCCTGACTGCCACTGGCGGCCTCGCAGCGCACCCCAAGAAGCGCGAGCGAGGCTTATGCCAAGGTTCACGCTCGGAGCAACCCTGGCACACGCTGCCAATGCCCCGCGCTGCTGCCCACCGCATGGCCTCGCGAACGCCGCTTGTATCCTGCCCTGACGAGAGCAGACCGACGGCTCGCCAGCGAAGACCGAGAGCGCGGCATCGATCGATGGCGGTGCCGAAGCGGACCGGTCGAGGGTCGGGCATCGACATCGGTCGGGGATCGGCCGCTCACGCTCCCACTCTCACTCATTCACTCATTCACTCATTCACGCTCACTCATTCATTCTCTCTCTCACGCCCGCTGCTGCTGCCGCTGCCTGGCTCTCGCACACACACGAATCCACTCTCTCTCGCTCTCTCGCTCTCTGGCGAGATGGAGGAGTTGTGCATCCTTCTCAACCGCTTAGCATCGGTAGTGATCGTCAATGCCAAGAAGCTGTCGCTGCTGTCGTGCCTCGAGGGCAACGTCGGCGCGCACCTGACGACGGCGGCGCGGCAGGTGTCGATCGCCGTCAACGAGCTCGGCCGCAACATCGAGCAGAGCGACGAGCTCAATGCCGACTCTGCTGCCAGTAGTGCGGGCGCCGGCGCGGCGGCAGAGGACCGCACGAGCAAGACCAAGCGGCTGATCATGGCGTCGAACCGGCAGCTGAAGCTGCTGGTGCTCGAGCTGCTGCGGCTGCTCAAGCGCTGCATCATCAACCCGTACGACGACGCCGTGCGTCGCGAGCTCAAGGAGCAGGCCGACAGCATCTGCTCGCTGGCGTGCGGCATCCTCAGCAGCCTGCACGTGCTGCTGGCGAGCTCGCTCGAGGAGAGCCAGCTGCTGAACCTGTGCGCGCTGATCTCGTGCGACATTGCGCTGCTGGTCGACGCCACGACCGTCGTCAACGACCAGCGCCTGCGCCAGGACGCCGAGATCGAGCTCGAGACCTCGGTTCAGGACCTCAGTGGCTTCCTGCCGACACCCGTCATCGAGACCATCGTCACGCTCCAGAACGAGCTGATCGACACGGCGCGCCGCGTCGGAGCCGCCGCCGCGTCGCCCGACGCGCTGCAGTCCGTCGTGACGGCCTTCGAGGCGCGCCTCTCGTCGTTCGCCAGCGGCTCTCCTGCGCCCGCTGCCTCGCCCAACAACAACAACAACAACAGTAATAGTAGTAGCAGCAGTAACACTGCCACCAGCCCTAACAGCGGCAATGCCTCGCCTTTGACGACGTCGGGCTCTTCCAAGCTCTCGAGCAAGAAGAGGAGCGAGGGCTCGCTGCAGCTCTCGAGCTCGGCCTCGTCGGCCTCGTCGTCGTCGTCGTCGTCGGGATTCTCGTCGGCACCTGGGCCAGCGGGCACAGGTTCGCTTACCAAGACCATGTCCTCTGACAAGAACCCGTCGTCGCCCGCGACGCCCAAGAGGTCTGCCAGTTCGCGCGGCCCTTCGTCGTCTGCCGATGCCGACAACGAGGACAACAGCGACGGCAAGGTACCGCGCGCACCCTCCCTCCCACTCTCCGAACAACTACAACAGCAGCAGCAGCAGTGGCGGTGCGAGACCCATGCAGATTGTTGTACTCACACGCACATGCGGTCGCGCTCGCTCATGTTCAGTCGACAGAAGAGATGACGATCGATGATCCGACGCTGGCGATCGAGGATGCGATGCGCGAGGACGCGCAGACGGTGGTCGAGCTGTTCCGCGACCACTTTGCCGGCTTCCGTGCCGAGTGGGACAAGGGCTCCGAGGCCGACAAGGTCCAGTTCCTGCAGCAGCTGCTCGAGCACATGGACAACATGTTGACGCGCGACAAGGCGCACGAGCACGGCAAGTCGCAGCAGCTCGAGAACATTATCCGCGAGCGTGGCATGGGCGATCTTGGCCGCGTGACGCAGCTGCTGCCGCAGATCGTCGGCACTGGCTCGGGCGCCTCGTCGGTGCACCACATACTGCTTCGCGTCGCCGAGTCCACGATGGATCTCATCATCCACGCCAACACCAGCGTCATCAAGCCCAACTCGCCGCATCAAGCGTTGCAGCAGAGCGTCGAGAGCCTGTTGCTGGTGCTGACCGACGCGCTGCGAACCGTACCGACCTCGATCGCGCAGGAGGAGACGCCCGTCGTCAAGGAGCACATCGAGACCGCCATCGAATCGATCCTCGCCATCAAGTCGAGCGACTCGCTCTTCAAGCCCGACCAGAACGTCATCAAGGCCGCGCAGAGAGGCCAAGAGGCCAAGCTCACGCTCTACACGCTCAAGAAGACGCTGTGGGAGAAGTGCAACTCGCTGCGCATCCTGACGCTCTATCTGCTGTGCTCGCTGCGTGGCGCCTGGGACTCCAACAAGACCAGCCGCTCGTTGTTGATCCAACTGCCCGCCACCACCGTCACCTTGGCCGAGGCCGTCTCGTCGCTCATCGGCACGGTCGAGACCACGCAGCGGCTGATGGAGATTGCCGACGCTGCCCGCGATACTGGCGCGCAGGTCGTCGACGAGCACGCCGAAGACCAGCACATATGGCAAGAGTTCTTCAAGTACGCGCGATACCTACTCTCTACTGCATTACTTGGGGGTAGCAGCAGCAGCAGCAACTCCATTCAAGTCGATGCAATTCATTCTCACACCTCGATCGATCGATGGATGGGTGGATGGCTAGGGAGAAGGAGGAGCAACTCGCTGAACAAGCTGTCGGAGTGGAGCACGGTAGCCTCAATCTCTTGGTGGTTGCGCTCACTAGTGATAAGAACTATGGTGCGTGCTATGCCCTCTTTCATGAGCATGGATTGTATGGACTCGAGTACTTATCCTTGGTGTGGTGAATGTAGATAACAACTTTATTAGCACCTTCATTACGACCTACCGCTCCTTCACAAGTCCGAGAAAGTTGTTCTCCAAACTACTAGAACGCTTCGAAGCACCCGAAGTGGCCTTGGCTGATCGGAGTCGAGCGACTGCCATTCAATGGCGCGTTGCGGTCGTCATCAAGCATTGGGTCGAGACACAGTTCTACGATTTTGATGACGACCTCATCAAGGAGCTCTTCCGTTTCGTCGAGAAGACACTCTACAACGCCGGCCATACGGCAATGGCGACTGCATTGCACGATCGACTTTCGAACAAAGCCGAGGATCGCAACAAACGCGTTCAGGCAATGATCACCGTGCCGCCAACCGACCTGTTGGTACGACGCCCCAGCCACTGCCGTTTCATCCGCTCCTCCACATCCTTACGATTACGAGGTTGGCTTTGGTTTTGGTTTTGGTCGTGGTTATCGCTGTGATGCTCGGTCTCGGTGATGGCTCTGGTGGTATATCAGATTCCGAGAGACGTGTTTAACCCGGCCATGTTCGTGCTGGACCTCACGGATGAAGAGATTGCGCGCCAGCTGACGTTGATCGACTACGACATTTACGCCGGAATTCAAGTGCAAGAGTTGTTGCAGACGGCGTGGAACTCGGACAAGCTTCGACATCGATCTCCGCACGTGTGCGGCTTGCTCAACCGCTTGAACAAGCTCGCGTTCTTTGTGCCGAGCTTGATCTTGTGGTTGGACTCCAAGTCGCTCCGTGCCAAGATGATCGAAAAGTTCATTCGCATCGCGCAGTTGTTGCGTGACATGAACAACTTTAACACCTTGATGGGAATCGTGAGTGGATTGAACGTGTCCTCGGTGACGCGGCTGAGGTTCACCATGGCCGAGGTCGATCAGAAGCTCGTGGCGCAGTTCAAGCGCCTCGAAGCCACCATGGACCCGTCGAGCTCGTTCAAGAACTACCGACGAGCCGTGCGATCGGCACCGATGCCTGCGCTTCCCTATCTGTACGGCTCTCTTGCCCGCCTCACTGCCTTGTTTGCTGTCGCACGTGCGCTCCATCTCCTCCGCTTGGGACTAACTCGTGCCGGCCGGCGATCATCGAATGCCATGAACGTGCATCTTGATCAACAGTGGCGTGTACTTGACCGACTTGACCTTCATCGAGGACGGAAACCCCGACCTCATAGGCGAGGAGATCAACTTTCAGAAGCGCAAGATGGTCTTCAAGGTGATCCAGGAGGTGCTGCTCTACCAACAACGGCCGTACATGATTCCGGTGCTCGAGCCCGTGCGCACCTTCCTCACCGAGTTCCCGTTCGTCGGAGAGAAGGACCTCTACAACCTCTCACTTCGACACGAGCCACGTAATGCATTGCCGAACCAGATCAAGTAGCGCCTCCCAGACACACACACCTTGCGTGCGTGCTGTACAGTCTTACTCAACCGCCACCTTCCATCTCTCTCTCTCACGATCGAATCGTTTCAAACTGTCGTCTCAACTTCTCTCTCTCTCTCTCTCTCTCTCTTTCCGCTGTTTGTCTGGTTGTTTGTCAATCTATTTGTTGGTCGAGACCAACGACTTGCCAAACTCTGCTTTGATTCGCGCTCGCGTCGGCAATGTATGGGTCTTTCACGCACTGGTAGTGCTCGTCGGTGAGCGATGGACGAGCTTGACGCAACCGTGACATTAGTGGCCTCGTAGCAAGGAGCCTGGAAGCTTCCCTCCGAGTACTGCGTCAATCAAAGGAGCAGCGAACGGGTTGTGGCACGAGTAGAGAAGGTCCCAGGGCACAGAAGAGGAGAACGAACGGCGGCAGAGAGGAGGAGCTGCTCTCTGGTGCTCTCTCGTTCTCTCGCTCTCTCGTTCTCTTCTCTCTCTTCGCTCTTCTCGCTGCTGCACCTGCTGCCGCTCCTGAGACGCTTGTGCGCACACGCTCCTCTACCTGCTCCTCTTTGTTGAACAATCGCCACCATGACCTTGGGAAAGAAGCGTTCCGGC
>Ga0209935_1005793_pt1 | contig 10252 bp, 14 predicted proteins | sample ThiBio_1000_plan_2_FD_183958 | JGI IMG/M metagenome (GOLD analysis project Ga0209935, IMG submission 183958) | Wastewater bioreactor microbial communities from Cape Town, South Africa - Thiocy_cont_1000_plan (SPAdes) | ecosystem: Engineered > Bioreactor > Thiocyanate-remediating >... | reverse complement strand
TTTGCTTCTATAGCCCGTGGAGTTATTGCATCAGGCATGGAACAAGCCGAAACTAAAACATCGGGCGCCCAACTTGTTACGATTGATCGCCCGATCAACATCCCTCTCCATGTGGGTGGCCAGTTGCATCCTTTGGCAGCCCTCCCTCAAGGATCGGATACGAGTCCTTACCAAAATGATGAATATAGCAGAGGTAACTGCAACAACTGCACAATATTCTCTCTCTCTCTCTCTCTCTCTCTCTGTCTCTCTCTCTCTCTCTCTCTCTCTCTCTCTCTCTCTTTCTCTCTCTCTCTCTCTGTCTCTCTCGCACTCACCTTCTCTTTTTTCAGCATCTGCGTAAAATGAACAACTTCAACTCGTTGATGGCGGTGATTGCAGGACTCAACATTTCCTCGGTTTATCGTCTCAAACACACACGGGACGGCGTACCTGCACCAACAATGAAGGTAATATCCTCTCCCATCTCTCCCCTCCACAACCCGCCACAACACCACTTCACTCTCTGTAACTCTCAACTTACAACAACCACTCTAATTCATACAGGCTTTCGAGGCATGCCAGGCTCTCATGTCTAGTAATCAGGCCTTCCAAAACTATCGAAAAGAGCTTCATCAAATCAATCCTCCTTGTGTACCATTTGTGTATGTATTCAACTTCCATCGACAACACAACTCATCACAACAACTCACAACAAGGACAACAACAATCTACAAATCATAATAACTTAAATTACAACGTATCTACAAATGTAGGGGTGTTTATTTGACGGACTTGACATTTTCGGATGATGCCAATCCGGACTACATCGATGGGCTGATCAACTTTGGCAAATGGGAGTTGATATACAACGTCATCGGGGAGATCCAACAGTATCAGCACGTGTGCTACGATTTCGAATATGTCGATCACATCGCCTCCTTCTTAAGCGAACTACCTCAAAACACCGAAGATGATATGTTCAACATCTCCAAGTCCTTCGAACCCAAAGGTTAGTATATCACCCTTTACCTTCTATTCTTATCTTTCTTATAATTTTCAAGACGCGCCTCTTTCCGAGATCTTATAATCCCCTCTATCTATCTATCCCATCCCCTTCCTCCCTACCTTACGACCTACTCGCATATCGCGGCCTTCCTTCAACCTTCTAGAATCGTGCCACTACATCCTCTCGCTCTCTCACCTGTACAATATCGTACTCGGCTATCCCTCACGACACAACACCTACCAAGGTCTCTCTCTGAACCACTACTTCCCCTCTCTCCTCGCTATCATCTCCCCCGCCTCGCCTGCACTACCGCACTGTAATGCGATGTCGCGCTTGCCTCGCAAAGACTTGCATATCATCAATACATCAAACACTCTACACATCGACACACCACTGTCTGGTATCGTCCCTTCTTTTTTTTTTTTTTTTTTTTTTTTTTTTTTTTGCTTTCTCTCTCCCTTCTTCTCTACGACTTTATCTTTGTCGCTTGTTGTTGCCTACCTTTGGCCTATCGATTCTCGGAAACAATCCTTCGCACTCGAGTTTGGTTCTCGTTGCGAGGTTTCCTAATGGAGATTCATAATCATTGACCCAATAGGAGTTCTAATGATTTTTATGCTAGTCTGCAGCCAATAGGTCGCAACAAAGTCCGTTTTTGTGGCCCCGTGCGGCCTAAAAAGCGAAAGTGCTAAACAAAAGGTGTGTTTGGGGGGTGAAAAGAAATAGGCGTTTTGGAAAAAAAAGGGAGCAGCCCTTCTTCTTAAGGTCGAAGAGAAGAAGAGAGAGGAAAGAAGGAAAGGAGAGATAAGAAGGAGATAGGACAGTTTAGCTTGCAAAAGGGCTATCCCGCACTCTTCTTCGGTTTTCCCCCCTTTGGTGCGTTCCTGCGCTTTCTTTGCCAAACAAAAAAAAAAAGATTCAGTGAGAATGCATACAACACAACACCACCCCAACCACCCCGCGGGGAGAAGGCAGGGAGTGATCGCCTTGTTTTTCTTCATGGGTCTCTTCTTCTTCTCGCAGAGGGTTGACAGCCAATCGCTCTACCCTCCTCATATCGACATCACCGATATCTGGGTAACCAAGTTCGACCTGAAGGACATGGACGAGAAGGACATCTGCAATCTCCTTCTCTTCATCGGTAACAACTTTGACGGCACCGACGACCTCGTCACCGCCCCGAACTGTACCGACTGCGGCCCCATCATCTACGCAGTTCCTCAGACCACCACACGGAGTGACGTCTTCCGCGAGCGCGATTCTGGTATGCTTTCCCTTCTTGCCTTGCTCTTTTTCTTCTTCTTTTGCCTTGTCTATTTCTTCCCTCCTTTTTTTCTATCTTCCCTTTTTTATCTCCTTTCCTCTTCAGATCAATTCTTTCCCGTATCTTATCTTCTCTTACCATTATAAGCTTTTGAACTTTTTCTTTGTTCACTCCCTCTAACAATTTTATTTTTCTTTTTTTTGGAAATTTAGGTCGCTCGAGGCTGTTGTCTCCTGCTAGGGGTCCCAAGACAATGGAGATCCCCAAACAGGCCAGCCAGAAGATTCTGAAGACTTGGTCGGGAACAAAGTTGGCTAAGAAGCAGCTCAAGTTCACCGCGAAGCGATCTGTCGCTGCCGGTACCGCTGCGACTACCGCCGCCAAGTTCAACCCCGCCGAACGCGACTCTCGTGTCCGCAACAACAACAACCCCAACCCCGCCGCCGCTGCTGCCCCTCCCAAGAGGAACTTCTACCCCGACTACGACCACATCACCTACGACCCCAACTCCACCGTCCCTCTCTCCTCCCCCATGGATCCTTTGAATTTTTGGCGCGTCAATGAACTCTCACGTGCCGAGGAAGCCAACAGGTTCCCTTACTCGGCCATCGTCCGTGTCGCTGTGGTTGACAGGTTTGAATTATAATTATTCTTTTTCCAAGAACAACCTTTTTAAAACATTTTTTTCCAACACATGAAGGTCGAACAAGGTGGTGCAATGCACAGGAGCTGTGATCGGCCAATCGACCGTTCTTACAGTGCCCCAGTGCGTGGATGGTGCCCAGTACCCTCCCGTCGTGTTCACGGGTTACAATACTGGCTCCTTCGAGCACGTGTTCGTTGCCGACCAAATGTGGATCCCCAAGAGCTTCAACTCTTGCGTACCTTGCACATACACCACTTTCCCTCAGAACTCCGACCAAGGCCACAACTTGGTACTCCCTCTCATTCTCTCTCGCCGGTTTTTCTCTAACGCACTCTCCACCCCAGGTGCCCTTCCCCTCTGAAGGAAGCTATGCCCTTTTGCACATGGCACCCAACTTCTTCAAGAAGAACTTCTTCTTTGATATCGGCACCCTTACGGGCGTGTTGGGTCTCGGTGCTATCTACCTCCCCGACTTGGCCACCCTCCCCGGCTTCGATCTGCGCCGTGGCCAGGGCAACCAATTGAATATCCTCAACGCCAACGTCGAATTGGTTTTCAATAAGGGAGGAGTTCTCTGGGCCAATAACCACGACGGACCCGGTTTCTATGACGATGCATTCAACGTGCAAGGCAATTGGGCCGCTCGCGGTGCCCCTGCCATCGTCAACTTCGGTTCTGCTCACGAGGAGGATGAGGACCCCAGCCACATCAACCCCTTCTACTGGTTCAAGTACGTAAAACAACTTCCCCTTCTCACCCCTCTCCCTCAACACACACAACACACACTCACTCGCATGCACACAACTTTACAGGCAGAGGAACGTTGTTGCAGGTGCAGTGTCTTGCTTGGTGAGTGATGTAGACCCCACCACCTCGATCTACAGCAGCAGCGGTAGCATGTTCGGTGAAGACTTCTTGTACTTCTACTACGAATACTGCGACAGGGGCTGCGAGACCGACTGCTTCATCGACCACGGATGCGGCAACAAAAAGATCGACGACCCCACCCGCCACCCCGACTCCAATCCTTTCTGCCCATCCGAGCCGGGACTCGATTACTACCCGCCTTGGTGGATGCCGGAGGAATGCGACAACGGAATCCTGCTCAACTCCGTCAGGCCCAACGCCCATTGCAGACCCGACTGCCAATTGGCTCGCTGCGGTGACGGCATTGTCGACAATGACCCTGTCGACGGAAGGTAAAGAATTTTCCTCCTCCTCCCCCTCCAACACTAACGCACCAATGAAACAACAAAAGGGCACCTGAGCAATGCGATCTTGGACCTCTTAACAATGTAACTAACTCCGGTTGCGATGCCAACTGCCACAAGGTGCTTGTGCACATCCCTGTTGTTGCCCACAACGACACCGGAACCACTCCTCCTTGCGTCCAGACCCCTGGCTCTGTTGTCATTGCTATCCTTGACAACGACACGCCATTCGACGACCTCAACGTGTCGAGCGTTGTGATCACCATCTTCCCCGATTTCGGGTCGGTTGTTATCCTCCCTGATGGCGCTGTGCGCTACATCGCCAATTGTAACTTCACTGGTATCGACACCTTCGTCTATGAGGTACATACACCATATATACTCTCCCTTTGTGTTGTGGATGTTGTTGTTCTTGTAGTTTTGTTGTTGTGGGTGTTGTTACTTTTTTTCAATATTTCCTAACTTACAAATTCTTTTTTTTAAACCTAATTTAGGTATGCGGTCTTGTTGGTACCGATGCTGAGGGCTTCTGCGGTAATGCGACAGTGACCGTGAAGGTGCCCTTCAACACCGAGGACTTGTACTACGAGATCCAACAGCAGCCTCTCAGCGCATCGGACGCAGACAGAGCGATTGTGGTCAGCGGTCTCCTGAATGCCCCGAACGTATCGCCTTCGTTCTTGTATATCCCAGCAACGGGCTTCCAGATCTTGACGGCACCCCAATTCGGCCAAGTCGAAGGATCCGACAACGGGAACTTCACCTACACACCCTTCCCCACCTTCGCTGGGGACGACTTCTTCACATTCCAAATCTGTACCTCTCCTTCTTGTGTGATCAGTTCCGTCGCCCTCATCGGCATCCGAGTTGACATCTTGGCCACTGATCAGTACTATGAGACGGCTCAGGTAACTTTCTTCCCTTAATATTATTTTTTCCAAGAAAAGCCAACTCACACACACCCCCAAAAAAACAGCTCAACACGGTGTTCATCGATCCTCTGAACGCTACGATAGTTTATTGGACGGATCCTGGCTACCAGGTGAACAACACGGCGTTATTCGACCTGAACGAGCCACCGCCATCGGGACAGGATCCCTTCGTGCAGGACAGCTTCACCCTGAACGTGCCCTACGATGATTGGAGCGTGGCGTTCATCAGCCCCGACAACCGCACGCTGCCCTTCAACTTCACCGCCAAGGACTACGCGGCCAACGAGTACACCGCCACCTACACCATCTGCGCACCCACCGTCTTCTCCACGAGCATCTTCCCGAACCCCAACTGTGACACGGGCGTCCTCACCATCTACCTCACCCTCATCCTCGGCAACCCGTTCGGCGCCTTCTCGTTCTCTTTCGGTCCCGTCACCTTCACTTCCCCCTTCCCTATCTACAGTTTCAACGTGGGTAACGCGCTCAACTATACGTCGATCTATTACTTCGGTAGCAACGAGACCGGCCCTGTTCCGTATGTATCTCTATTTCTCTCTCTCTCTCTCTCTCTCTCTCTCTCTCTCTCTCTGTGCTATGCAACAACACACACCTAACATGTAATTACACACAGAAATAACCAGTCTACGATTGGTCTGTTCCAGCCCTACCCCGTTAAAAACAAGAACGGAATCGTAGATACCAATTTTGGTCCGGGTGACGCCAGGTGGACCAGTCCGACAGACAACCCGCTAGCTCAAATCCACTTGTTGTGGGGCTACGGAGGCTGCGCATGCTACAGCACCACCAACTGCGGATCAAACACCATTTCCGTGTCGTTGGGAGATCAGAACGTCGGAAGAAGAGGCGAGTACCTCCAGGAGATCACAGAGTTGGCTCGGCATTTGATGCTCCCCGGTCTGTTCAAGGATGGTATCAATCCGGACTCTTTCAGAGGAGTAACTCCTCCGGACTCCCAGGGCGATGGCTGCCAAAATTTCGTCTTCAACAATGTTGTCAGTGGTTGAAAGAATTCCCCATCCACCTTCCACCTCTCCTCTCCTTCCCCACTTCTCTTCTCTCCTCTTTCTCTTTTCCCCTTTCCTTTTCCTGCCGCCCACCCTCCCCTTGCTTGGATGGCAATCCAAGTTCCATTTTATGAAAAAATTTCGATATATTACGCATGAACATAGAGGCTTAAACAAAAGGGAGGTTGTTCGGGTTATTACATATTGTTTGTTTCATTCCTTGTTGTGTTTCATCTCTGCTTACATCAGCAAAACAAATAAAAAAAGAGAGAACTCAGAGCATGTTCATAATAATATATTAAAGTATGTATTTACATTCTCTATTTGACAGGCTCAGTAGTTTTAAGTTCCATGCTTTGCGCTGACTCTCTTCATGAGGCTGATTTCCGCATTGGCTGCTTCTCGTTCCGCGGCCGAAAGGTCGTACCACTTCTGTCCGTTCCGTTTTTCCCACTAAAAGTTTGTGTGAGTTACTGTGTTGAAAATGTTGACTGCTACAATCCGGTACCTTCGCTATGTCCTGATACGAATGTACACGGGGTTGATAGGTTGTCTTGCTTGTCTTGAACTTTCTATTGTGTTGATCTGGAGGAGAAAATGAGATGACCACACCACAACACAACAGGCACTCTTACCAAGAAGTGATTTGAGCTCAGAGTCTCCTTCGTCCTCAGCATCCAAGTTGGTCGGAAAACCGGTTCGTCGTCTCCTGATTGTGGCCTTGTTTGGCACAGCCTTTTGTAAGGGGGGGGGGGGTAAGGAATGGGGATGCGATGAATTTACTTACCTTTTTGGTGGCTGTCACCGGTGGCGCTTTGGTCACCTGCAAATCGCCTCTTGTGCGCGATGTGGGCCGTTTGTTTGTTGTTGTTGTTGTTGTTGTTGCCTTTGTTGTGCTGCTGGGCTTTGTGGTTTTGGACCGACTCTTGGCTGTTGAGGCTGTGGTGGTTTTGGTCTTGTGGGTTCTTGTGGAGTTGTGATGGATGTTGTAGTCTTCATCGTCATTGCTGCAGTAGTCTTCGAGATGCGAATCGATTGCAAGCAAGGATGGTGCTGATGACGATGAGGCTTTAGGGAGTCCCACCTTCTTTCGGGCGGGTTGGGGAGGCTCACTCTCGGCCGCAAGAGCCAAGACCGAAGCCGTGGAGAGTGTTGACTTCCTCAGCGGTGCAGCCTTCTTGTGGTTGGCATCTCCTTTAACATCGGAGCTGAAGAGAACGTTGTTGCTGTTGTTGTAGTTGTTGTTGCTTCCAAAAGGAACTCGTGCGACGGTACCCTTCGCTAAGGGACTGCTTGCGATGAGGCCGGTGCTGCCGTTGTACATGTTGTCTTCCTCTTCAGGCAGCGAGGACAACATCGCCAGGGAGGATATGCGAGCGGCGGAGGTGGTGTATCGGAGACCTCGGGTGGGTTTCCGTCGGACAGGTGGGGAGTAGATGCTGCCAGATGGGGAGGAAGGACAGGCGGAGGAGGCTGAAGGCATAGTGGACAGTGAGGCCAGAACTGATTCTTCTGATCCTGCTAATCGCACTGGCGGTGAGAAGATGGTTTGTTTGTTGGGTGCTGCACTGTGAGAGAAAGAAGGCGTTGAGGTTGTGGTTGTTGATAAAGGTACAGTGGGACGCAAAACACGTGGCTTATCTAAAGAGATAGATTAGTAACTACCAGTTCAATCCTTTCTTTTACCTTCTGGGTATCCATTTTCCTTGTCTCTCTCGCTCGTGAATTCGGTATCTGTCTTGGATTCCCCTCGCCTGGCTGGGCCGGATAACCCAAATCTCTTCCTAAAAACAATTCAGTTCCACCTTCTGAGCTTCATTTACATACAGTTTTGGTTTGAAGGGAGATGAAGCTTGTTGATTTTGGCCAAAGTTAGAGCTCTCGTCCCAACTCTTGGGAGGCGATATAAATGCGTTCAAGTCCTCATCTATGTCGTCTGCGAGAGTACTGACCAAGAATTGGTCCTTGTTGTATTGAGTGGGTCCTTTGTCCTCGCGGAGGGTGATTCCTCGTTTGGGGGATGCATCTGGGTCACCATTGCTTTGGCGAGACATCATGACTTCTAGGGAAATGTTATTGATGCGATGCTGCAACATATTCGAGGTCATGAATGTCATCATGAAGGCAGCTTCATGGTCCCTGCAACAACAACGATTACAATCTAAGACAAAACAAGTACGTACAGGTGAAGTCTCGCAAACCAGGATTCATCCGCTTCCTCTCTAACAATTTAACAATCGTTAATATTGAGAATTACTTGAAATTGATCAAGAGGTAATTATACAAGGAATCCCGGAGCAAGTCACACCACTGTGGAGCGTCGAATTCAAAAACGGGGTCGTAACAAAACTCGTCATCCTCCAGCGCATTCATCCTTGGTAGACTTTGCGTCTGTGCGTTTGAGCGTAACGGTCGGCAGGGTTGTTATGCCTTTGAAAAAAAATGGCGGGAAAACGGGTTAAATCGAGGAAGTGCGGGAGAAGAAAGAGACCGAAGCTGGAAGGGGGAAGAAGAAGCAAAGAAAGAGACAAACACACAAGATATAAATTCAATTGTTATTTTTTATGTACCTAATAACAAAAACAATTGGTGTAAACACCCACTCCCCTCCCATCTCTCGATTGAGTTCCCCCATCCACTGTGTGTATGTGTCCCTTCAAAAACCCCCAAACAACCAACCACCCTTTTTCCCTTCTCTTCTTTCTTTCTTTCTTTCTGTGTGTCACACAACCCCCTCCTTTACTCCTTTTTTGTGTCCTCTCGCTAACCAAAGGAGGGGTATCACATCACTATCTCTCTCCCTGTTTTGTTGTTGTTGGTGTCTTGTTCTGTGCAATGTAGTGAGTGGTAGTGGTGGTTGGTTGAAGCTCCTCTGTGTTGTTTAAACATGTCATGAGGAAGCAGAAGCCGGGAGCGCGAACTGGACGGTCATGCTCTCTTCTTCTTGTCCATCCTCTCGGCCTACAACCGTACCGAACGAGATGGAGACCGTGGAGTTATCGCAGTTGAGGCTGTTGTTGAGAGCGCAAACCAGATAGTAGAAGATGACGCTCTTGTTGGGGGGGAAGACGGTAGGGGCGGTGTAGCTGCCAGCACCGGGTGTCGGGTAGTTAGGGAAGAAGACGAGGGTACCCCAAGCAGGCGGCAGGTTCGGGAGCAGCACGTGGTTGGTGGCGTTGAGGTAGCCCAGGATGACGATGGACGAGGCATTGACGGGCTGAGTCTGGCCAGCGGGCACTGCGGGCTGGGCCCCGTAGATGTCGATGACCTGCGTCTGGTTGACGGTCCTCGTGGAGAGAGAGGACTGACGTGGCAGCGAGACGGCCTTGATCCGCACGAAGACGGTGACGTTGTTGGTGGCGCAGTTAGGAGGCTGCTGGAGGATCGGAGAGCAGAGCGTGTACTGCGCGACGAGGCCGTTGAGGTAGCCGTTTTCCAAGAAGATGGCATACGGCGGGCTCGCGGTACCGATGAAGCCCGAGGACCAATAGTTCGTGTCGTCGAAGCCTTCCGAGAAATCGAAGCCCTGAGAGTTGCCGGAGTCGTCCCACCAGTACCACGGGTTGTTGTCCCCGACGGGGTTGGGGGTGTTGGTGTTCGGACCGAACAGATTGCCCGACTGCGTCGGGGTACCCTGAAGCAGATCGACTGAGAGGAGCTGAGCGCCGTTCGTGCCGACGCTCGCGTCGGTGCCTTCCTGCACCTCGTAGTATCGAGACAACGCGATGATCTGCACTCGCACGATCACCTGCGCTGTGCCGCAGTTGGTGTTGCCTGGGGGGGACTTCGCGCAGATCTGGTAGATGAAGGTGTCGTCTCCTGCAAAGGAGAAGTCCGGGGTGTAGACGGCATTGCCCGATGCGGTTGTCACCACTGTGCCGTTTGTCGGCTGGGTGGTGATTGTCAAGCTCGGGATGTTGAGGAAGCTGAGAGTCGCGTCGTTGTTCAGGATCGCGATGGTCACGTTGGGTGACGGCGGGGAGGCGACCTGAGTGGTGATGGCACTGTCCGGTTGTGGGATCAACTGCACGGTCACCGTGACGGTGGTGTTGGCGCAGTTGCCCGCTGGGGTCGCCGCGCAGATCTGGTACCAGAAGGTGTCGACACCCACGAACCCGTTGTTGGGGTTGTAGGTGATGGTGCCGTCACCGTTGACGGTGGTGCCACCGTTGCTGGCAGGCAG
>Ga0209935_1005792_pt1 | contig 10252 bp, 15 predicted proteins | sample ThiBio_1000_plan_2_FD_183958 | JGI IMG/M metagenome (GOLD analysis project Ga0209935, IMG submission 183958) | Wastewater bioreactor microbial communities from Cape Town, South Africa - Thiocy_cont_1000_plan (SPAdes) | ecosystem: Engineered > Bioreactor > Thiocyanate-remediating >... | reverse complement strand
TATCGAGCGCGCCGTGCGTGTGACGGTCGAGCGCGACCGTGTGTGCACGCCGGACGTCGGCGGCACGGCCACCACGCGCCAGGTGACTCATGCCGTCATTCAGAACCTGTAACAAGCACTCGGTTGCTAGATGCCCACCGCCGTGGACTCGCGAATACAAACAGGCGTTCCTCAACGAATCACTTGGTGAAGTTGGGGGGTTTCATTACAATACTAGTGCAGTTGTTCGGGAGAGCTACGATCTTGCTGCCGGTAAGAGAGGCGCTTGCCGTGCTGTTCTTTGTTCCTTCATCGATTGGTTCTTGTTGTTTCTTGTTGCTCGTTGCTTGCTTGCTTGCTTGGTGTCTCTCTCGTGTCTCGTGTGTCGTGAGAGCTCCATTTCTTGGATCATCTCTTTGTCGTTGTGAGAGAGAGACTGAAGTGGAAGAGATGGAAGACGATGCTCTTGATCGTGATGCTCGAATCAAGCTCTCGATCGGCACCTTGCCCGAAGGCCCTACTGATGGCCAGTACTACTGCCCTCGAGGCTTGGTGTTCGACCATCATCGAGGTCTCTTGCTCGTCACTGGCACTTATCATCGAGTGCAAGTATTCTCGTGTGATGATGATGGCGGCGGCTCGTTCGTGTCCAAGTTCGGCGAGGAAGGCGACCAACCAGGCCAGTTCCAGCATCCATTCGGCCTCGCGATCGACCACGATCATGATCGCATCCTCATCACTGATCGCACCAATAATCGAGTACAATCATGGTCATTGAGCGATCAATCGTTCTTGTCGTGCATCGGCCATCAAGGATCAGGAGATCTCGAGTTCCACAGTCCTCGAGGCATTGCGATCGACAAGCATCATCGTCGCATCGTCATCGCCGACTCCAACAACCATCGATTGGTGTTCTTGTCGTCGATCGATCTCTCGCTCTTGTTCTCCATCGGCAAGGATGGATCTCAGCCTGGCAAGTTCTACTTTCCAGCGGGCGTTGCGATCGATGATGATCGACATCGAATCATCGTCGCTGATACCTGCAATCATCGAGTGCAAGTATTGTCGTCGATCGATGGCTCGTTCTTGTTCCAGTTCGGCTCGTACGGCGATCAACCATGCCAGTTCAACAATCCTCAAGGAGTATGCGTCGATAATCAAGGTCGAATCATCGTCGCCGACCTCAGCAACCATCGATTGCAATCGTTCACTCACGAAGGCCATCACATCTCATCCTTCGATTATGGCATCGAGTATCCAAGCAATATTGCATTCGACGAGCATCGAGGTCTCATCGCCTTCACGGCAGGCCATCGAGTGCATGTGATTGGAGCCAATCAATGGCTTGCCGACACGTTCACATGGCGTCCAGATCGTCATCGATATGCACCATCATGGATGAAGCAAGCAGTGTCGACGATGACGATGATTCGATCGGTGGTCGATGAGTGGTCGGCGATGTCGATGATTCCGAACGAGCTGCTGTTCGAGATCTTCTCGCATCTTTGAGTCCATTCCAGATCGCAATGCGCCATGTGATCGATCTCGAAAGACCACCACCACCACCAACAAGAAGAAGAGCACGATGATGTGACGATACTATCCTGCACCTCCTCTTCATCATCATCATCATTCTCATCGTGCAGCACACTCACTCACAATCAATCAATCAATCAATCAAGCACCAATGGTTGCAATCTTGAACGAGATATCAATCAAGGCCTCTCTCTCCCTCACAAATGCGTTGTTCAATATGAGTCTTGCTCTCATCAATCATTGTATCAATCTCAATCAACTTCTCTTTCCAATACCAATACCAACACCAAGACCAAGAGAAGAAGATTCAAGAATGATGATGAAGATCAAGAAGAGGCTCGTGTGAGGGAGGGAGTGGTTGGTTGAGGGAGGGAGGTGCTGTTCTTTGTTCCTTCATCGATTGGTTCTTGTTGCTTCTTGTTGCTCGTTGCTTGCTTGCTTGCTTGGTGTCTCTCTCGTGTCTCGTGTCTCGTGTCTCGTGAGAGAGAGCTTCAAATCTTCATCTCCTTGGTTTGAGCAGTTTGGAGCTTGGATCATCTCTTTGTCGTTGTGAGAGAGAGACTGAAGTGGAAGAGATGGAAGACGATGCTCTTGATCGTGATGCTCGAATCAAGCTCTCGATCGGCACCAAGCAACAAGGCAATGCTGATGGCCTGTTCTACATTCCTGTGGGCTTGGTGTTCGACCATCATCGAGGTCTCTTGCTCGTCGCCGATTGCTACAATCATCGAGTGCAAGTATTCTCGTGTGATGATGATGATGGCGGCTCGTCCGTGTCCAAGTTCGGCGAGGAAGGCGACCAACCAGGCCAGCTCCAGTATCCATTCGGCCTCGCGATCGATCACGATCATGATCGCATCCTCATCACTGATACCACCAATAATCGAGTACAATCATGGTCATTGAGCGAGCAATCGTTCTTGTCGTGCATCGGCCATCAAGGATCAGGAGATCTCCACTTCTACTGTCCTCGAGGCATTGCGATCGACAAGCATCATCATCGCATCGTCATCGCCGATACTTACAACAATCGATTGGTGTTCTTGTCGTCGATCGATCTCTCGCTCTTGTTCTCCATCGGCAAGTATGGATCTCGACCAAGAGAGTTCAACTGTCCAGTGGGCGTTGCGATCGATGATGATCGACATCGAATCATCGTCGCTGATACCTTCAACCATCGAGTGCAAGTATTGTCGTCGATCGATGGCTCGTTCTTGTTCGAGTTCGGCTCTCAAGGCACTCAACCATGCCAGTTCAAGGATCCTCATGGAGTATGCGTCGATACTCAAGGTCGAATCATCGTCGCCGACTTCAACAACCATCAATTGCAATCATTCACTCACGAAGGCCATCACATCTCATCCTTCGATTGTGGCATCGAGAGGCCATGTGGAGTCGCGTTCGACGAGCATCGAGGTCTCATCGCCTTCTCGGCAGGCCATCGAGTGCATGTGATTGGAGCCAATCAATGGCTTGCCGACACCAAGTTCACATGGCATCCAGATCGTCATCGATATGCACCATCATGGATGAAGCAAGCAGTGTCGACGATGACGATGATTCGATCGGTGGTCGATGAGGGTTCGGCAATGTCGATGATTCCGAACGAGCTGCTGTTCGAGATCTTCTCACATCTTTGAGTCCAATCCAGATCGCATTGCGCCATGTGATCGATCTCGAAAGACCACTACCACCAACAAGAAGAAGAACAGCACGATGATGAGACGATACTATCCTGCACCTCCTCTTCATCGTCATCATCATTCTCATCGTGCAGCACAATCAATCAATCAATCAATCACCAATGGTCTTGATGAAGGAATGATTGATAAGTCGTGTGCAATCTTGAACGAGATATCAATCAAGGCCTCTCTCTCTCTCTCACACAAATGCGTTGCTCAACATGAGTCTTGTTCTCTCATCAATCATTGTATCAATCTCAATCAACTTCTCTTTCCAATACCAATACCAATACCAAGACCAAGAGAAGAAGATTCAAGAATGATGATGAAGATCAAGAAGAGGCTCGTGTGAGTGAGGGAGTGGTTGGTTGAGGGAGGGAGGTGCTGTTCTTTGTTCCTTCATCGATTGGTTCTTGTTGCTTCTTGTTGCTCGTTGCTTGCTTGCTTGGTGTCTCTCGTGTCTCGTGTCTCGTGTCTCGTGTGAGAGCTTCAAATCTTCATCTCTTTGGTTTGAGCAGTTTGGAGCTTGGATCATCTCTTTGTCGTTGTGAGAGAGAGAGAGATCGAAGTGGAAGAGATGGGAGACGATGCTCTTGATCGTGATGCTCGAATCAAGCTCTCGATCGGCACCAAGCAACAAGGCCGTGCTGATGGCACGTTCAATTCTCCATCGGGCTTGGCATTCGACCATCATCGAGGTCTCTTGCTCGTCGCCGAGTTCGATAATCATCGAGTGCAAGTATTCTCGTGTGATGATGATGATGGCGGCGGCTGGTTCATGTCCAAGTTCGGCGAGGAAGGCGACCAACCAGGCCAGCTCCAGTATCCATTCGACCTTGCGATCGACCACGATCATGATCGCATCCTCATCGTTGATTGCGACCAACATCGAGTACAATCATGGTCATTGAGCGAGCAATCGTTCTTGTCGTGCATCGGCAAGTATGGATCAGGAGATCTCGAGTTCCAGTATCCTCAAGGCATTGCGATCGACAAGCATCGTCGCATCATCATCGCCGATTCCCACAACCATCGATTGGTGTTCTTGTCGTCGATCGATCTCTCGTTCTTGTTCTCCATCGGCAAGCATGGTCTTCAACCTGGCGAGTTCTACTTTCCATCAAGCATTGCGATCGATGATGATCGACATCGAATCATCGTCGTTGATTCCGGCAACAATCGAGTGCAAGTATTGTCGTCGATCGATGGCTCGTTCTTGTTCGAGTTTGGCTCCGAAGGCAATCAACCATGCCAGTTCAGGTACCCTCATGGAGTATGCGTCGATAATCAAGGTCGAATCATCGTCGCCGAATTTGACAACAATCGACTGCAATCGTTCACTCACGAAGGCCATCACATCTCATCCTTCGATTGTGGCTCCGAGAAGCCATGGGCCGTTGCGTTCGACGAGCATCGAGGTCTCATCGCCTTCACGACAGACCATCGAGTGCATGTGATTGGAGCCAATCAATGGCTTGCCGACACGTTCACATGGCGACCAGATCGTCATCGACATGCACCATCATGGATGAAGCAAGCAGTGTCGACGATGACGATGATTCGATCGTTGGTCGATGAGTGCTCGGCAATGTCGATGATTCCGAACGAGCTGCTGTTCGAGATCTTCTCGCATCTTTGAGTCCATTCCAGATCGCATTGCGCCATGTGATCGATCTCGAACGACCACCACCACCAACAAGAAGAAGAGCACGATGATGTGACGATACTATCCTGCACCTCCTCATCGTCATTATCATTCTCATCGTGCAGCACACTCACTCACAATCAATCAATCAATCAATCACCAATGGTCTTGATGAAGGAATGATTGATAAGTCGTGTGCAATCTTGAACGAGATATCAATCAAGGCCTCTCTCTCTCTCACAAATGCGTTGCTCAATATGAGTCTTGCTCTCATCAATCATTGTATCAATCTCAATCAACTTCTCTTTCCAATACCAATACCAATACCAATACCAAGAGAAGAAGATTCAAGAATGATGATGAAGATCAAGAAGAGGCTCGTGTGAGTGAGGGAGTGGTTGGTGAGGGAGGGAGGTGCTGTTCTTTGTTCCTTCATCGATTGGTTCTTGTTGCTTCTTGTTGCTCGTTGCTTGCTTGCTTGCTTGCTTGCTTGGTGTCTCTCTCGTGTCTCGTGTCTCGTGTCTCGTGTGAGAGCTTCAAATCTTCATCTCCTTGATTTGAGCAGTTTGGAGCTTGGAGCATCTCTTTGTCGTTGTGAGAGAGAGAGAGATCGAAGTGGAAGAGATGGGAGACGATGCTCTTGATCGTGATGCTCGAATCAAGCTCTCGATCGGCACCAAGCAACAAGGCGATACTTATGGGCTGTTCTACTATCCCCGAGGCTTGGTGTTCGACCATCATCGAGGTCTCTTGCTTGTCGCCGATTGCAACAATCGTCGAGTGCAAGTATTCTCGTGTGATGATGCCTCGTTCGTGTCCAAGTTCGGCGAGCAAGGCCGCCAACTAGGCCAGCTCCAGTATCCATTCGGCCTCGCGATCGATCACGATCATGATCGCATCCTCATCACTGACAGAGGCAATAATCGAGTACAATCATGGTCATTGAGCGAGCAATCGTTCTTGTCGTGCATCGGCCATCAAGGATCAGGAGATCTCCACTTCTACTGTCCTCGAGGCATTGCGATCGACAAGCATCATCATCGCATCATCATCGCCGACTCATACAACCATCGATTGGTGTTCTTGTCGTCGATCGATCTCTCGCTCTTGTTCTCCATCGGCAAGCATGGTCTTCAACCTGGCGAGTTCGACTTTCCATCAAGCATTGCGATCGATGATGATCGACATCGAATCATCGTCGCTGACACAGAGAATCATCGAGTGCAAGTATTGTCGTCGATCGATGGCTCGTTCTTGTTCGAGTTCGGCTCCGAAGGCAATCAACCATGCCAATACATAGATCCTCATGGAGTATGCATCGCCAATCAAGGTCGAATCATCGTCGCCGACCACAGCAACCATCGACTGCAATCATTCACTCACGAAGGCCATCACATCTCATCCTTCGATTGTGGCTCCGAGAATCCATGGGCCGTTGCGTTCGACGAGCATCGAGGTCTCATCGCCTTCACGACAGACAATCGAGTGCATGTGATTGGAGCCAATCAATGGCTTGCCGACACCAAGTTCACATGGCGTCCAGGTCTCCATCGACATGCACCATCATCGATGAAGCAAGCCATCTTGACGATGACGATGATTCGATCGGTGGTCGATGATTCGGCGATGTCGATGATTCCGAACGAGCTGCTGTTCGAGATCTTCTCGCATCTTTGATCGGCATCGTGATGATAGCGACCAGTACCATCTACTCCCTCGTGCCTTGTAGCCCAGAATAAACGACACACCTAACCTCCCCATATCCATGCAACAACGTTTCTATTGCTGTTACCTCGAAGGATCGATCGATGAGGGAGGGATAGGCGGCACCACTGTTCCTATTTGCATGGTGCCATTCGCTCCCGCGCACGCAGCGCCGCTGGCGAACGGTGGTGCATCGATGCTGTCCCATTCGACGGTGGGTTCTACGGGATCCCTTGTCGATGGTAGCTCTCTCGATCACAATCATACACACCTTCCGATCGTTGAAACCACTGAGAGTGCTGGCAAGGCCCCGCGATATCTACTGTCGTTGAGCTCGGCGTTCCTGCCACAGCACACAATAGCTCCACAACCACAACCACAACAGCAACAGCAACCAGAACAACAACAACAGGAACAGGAGCAGGAACAAGACACGCTGAGCCATCATGTGCAGCTACTAGCACAGCAGGTTCAGGTACTACAACGATCGTCCAATGCCTCACGGCGTGCCGATCGTACGTTGGCTCCTCGACTGCAGGAGCTCGATGCATCAGCAACACCGACGCCAGCCTCCTCCGCATCAAGCACGTCTATCTCGTCCTCGACACCCGCGGCCTCACTGCAACCCCCTCCAACCACTCGTCTCGAACAAGAGGAAGACTACACGCTGCCACTCTCTCGAACGCAGTTGCTTCTGCTATCGCGGTACGTCGCCGAAACAACAACGACACCACGTTCGATGAAGCTAATACCCCTCATGATATCGTAGCATACCAACTGCTCCAGTATCAACCATGTGTATAGCAGGAGTGGTATGTATTACTCGCACTCAATCAATCAATCAATCAATCAATCAATCAATCAATCGAATCAATCAATCAATCAACATTCTAATGTTAATGGCCTGTTGAATGCCATTTCATTATCTGAATCAATCTCAAGTACTACAACGATCGAGGCTACGTAATATGTGGCCATTTGAACCAACACATGAAGCCATGTCAACGTATCGGCGTGTGTCCCTTCCACAAGAATCGACGACAGCAACACCCTCACCAACAAGATGAAGACGAAGAGGCCGAGGAGCCTGACGACTCTATCGACGGCTCTCCAATATCTCCGGCATCGAGCCATGCGATCCACGATCGACTACAACAGCCGCAGCAGCAAGAGCAGGCTCTCGAGAACAGCACGCTCGATCTACAACATGCGTCATCGATCCATCATCTCGACGTCGGTACTGCTGCCATCGATACCAGTGGCTCCTCGTCACCGCTCGACAAGTCCGACCATGTGTTGTTATCACCGTCCAGCAATGACTTTGGTGTGGCGTCTGGTAAAACGATCGACACCTCGAGGTTGCCGCTGCTGAGCGAGCCACCGATACCTCGAGTTTCGACGTCCGATCTGACGCCACTGCAAACGAATGGCATCTCGAGATCGGATACGACGAGTCATTCGCGAGCACCACGAGATACTACCTCAATGCCTGGCATCACGCGCAAGAGTACCAATGCATCCACTCCCTCACTCTCGGGTCGGGCGCCTCGCTCACTGTACCGTTGCTTGCGTGCCATCACTGTAGAGCGATTCAAAGCCACATGGCACGAAGAGGAGCACCTACGCTTCTTGCATGGATTGGAGTTGTATGGCAAGGGCTCGTGGAAAGAGATTGCCGTTCATGTGGGTACACGTACGCCAGCCCAAGTGCAGAGTCATGCTCAAAAGGTACCGCTCATTGCGACTCGTTCTCTGCTCGAGGCGCTCGTCGAGTATGGCCTTGGAGCTTGGTACTTACGAGCGACCTGCTGTGCTTCGTACGCGTGCTTGTGTGAGTAGTACTTTCTACGCCAGAAGCAAGGCAGGAAGCACAAGCGCAGCATCCATGATGTATCGTTTGATAGCGTGCCTCCGGTACGTACGGTGAGAGCTTGCTCCTGAAGGCAATCGTAATACCTGACGGCTCCGACTCTCAATGATCACATGCTCGGGCCTGGCTCACGTGTGCAGGCTGCACAAGCTCGGGCTAAGGCGCCACCAGTTCCGCCACCGGCAATGCCTCCCCGTCCTCCGATGGTACAACCATTGGCCTACCTTCCTCCGCAATCGATCAACCCCGCCGAGGCCGCAAGTACGTGCGAACGATATCGTTCGAGCCGACATATGCGCCGCCCTAATATCCCATCGGTCTCGTCCCAGTGTATCCTATCGGATTGCCGCTCAACGCCGCTGTGCCAGCGCCGCAATGGATTCCGACTCCGGCGAGCTTTGTGCAGTCAACCATGGCTGGGGGCACCAAGCATCCACTCATCATGCCGCATGCATTCGAGAGCTACTCGCTACTCAACATGCATGCCTCTTCGTCCGCTACCTCCGCGGCTGGTGCTCCAGCACCCCTCGGCTCGGCACCTCACCTGGCGACCAGTGTACAACCTCCAACAATGCATCACGACGTGCCGGTCGAGCACCTGTCACACCTCGAGCCTCACACTACACACTCGCTCGTCTCCGACACTGCTGCCACCGCCACCGCCACTAGCTCTTCCTCCTCCTCCTCAACGACAGCAATGGCAACACCTTCATTGCACACACCACGAACACCACTGTCACATCATCATCATCGATCCTCTCGCTCTCGCCATCGATACGAAAGCGACATGTTCTCCGAGGATAGCGAGAGAATGCGTCGCCTCCATCGAGGTGACGTCAGCAGCAGCAGCGCTGGTACCACGATCAACTTCCCGGCGCCGTTACCGGTACCGCAATCGTTGCAGCCGATTGCGTTCATGCCACACCAGCCACACAAGCCATACCAACCTCCTCCATCTTCGTTGGTACTGCCTCCCGCACCACAGCACCTCGTCGTGCATCACAGCCAGCATCATCATCATCAACAACCACAACAGCCACAACAACAATCCCACCACAGCCACCACCATCTGCATCACCTTCACCACCATCATCACCTCATGGCAGCCTCGCAGCTAGACGTACAAGCAGCGCAGCAAGCTCTGCATCAAGGAGCCATAGAGCAACCGACGCCCACATTGGCGCTCCTGCAGTGACCAAGGCGAATCACCTGTACCTCACTCTCCCTATACATACTTGACAATAATGAATGTGTATATTCCATTGAGGAGTGCCTTGAATCTGTAGTAACGACACTGGACTCAAAGATGCGAGAAGATCTCGAACAGCAGCTCGTTCGGAATCATCGACATCGCCGAACCCTCATCGATCAGCGATCGAATCATCGTCATCGTCGATGCTGTTTGCTTCATCCATGATGGTGCATGTCGATGACGATCTGGTCGCCAAACGAACTTGGTGTCGGCAAGCCATTGATTGGCTCCAATCACATGCACTCGATAGTCTGTCGTGAAGGCGATGAGACCTCGATGCTCGTCGAACGCGACTCCAAATGGGCTCTCGGAGTCACAATCGAAGGATGAGATGTGATGGCCTTCGTGAGTGAATGCTTGCAGTCGATGGTTGCTGAAGTCGGCGACGATGATTCGACCTTGATTGGCGATGCACACTCCTCGAGGATAATTGAACTGGCATGGTTGATCGCCTTGAGAGCCGAACTCGAACAAGAACGAGCCATCGATCGACGACAATACTTGCACTCGATGATTCTCTGTGTCAGCGACGATGATTCGATGTCGATCATCATCGATCGCAATGCTTGATGGATCCCAGGACT
>Ga0209935_1005790_pt1 | contig 10253 bp, 19 predicted proteins | sample ThiBio_1000_plan_2_FD_183958 | JGI IMG/M metagenome (GOLD analysis project Ga0209935, IMG submission 183958) | Wastewater bioreactor microbial communities from Cape Town, South Africa - Thiocy_cont_1000_plan (SPAdes) | ecosystem: Engineered > Bioreactor > Thiocyanate-remediating >... | reverse complement strand
CGATCGGCAAGTTGGTGGCTGATGGCTTGGGATATGGAACGTGGGTCACCACGAGTGTGGCGTTGATGGAGCGCAAGCTTGCTCAACAAGTGTAAGGCCTCTCTTCTCTCTCGTGAATGTGAGTGAGATTGGGATTGGTGTGTTGATGGTTTGAGAGCCTCTCTGCGTGTGTGTTTGTGTTGATAGATTGATTGTCCCTCCCTCTCCTCTCCCCTTCTCTTGTTGTCTCTCTGAATACATCTCCAATCGCACCACCCAATCAACTCATTGATCTCCAATCTCTCCCTCTCACAGATAGTATCGAGATTCTTGTGAGACTTGCACTGGGATTACCGTAACGCGATAGAGCGATGGCGGGCTCTCGAAAAGCGCGGGAACGCTGCCGCTCTTTGCGGTTGCCGCACAAACCAACCAGCCAGTCCCTCCTCGCCGCTCCTGCTCGCCGCCCGCTCCTGCCACGAACCGTGCGCGTACTTGTGGCGCTCGACCTGGTACGTGGGCCACGGCAGCAGACGAGGGAGGAGAAGCAGAACCTATCGATGGAGTGGGCTTGTGGTTTTGGGCAGCTGGGTCGTTCCCGCGCATTTCGATCGATGCGCGCGAGATATTTCGGCCATCTTTGCTCATGAACGATCGAACTAATATCTCGGATATCGCCAGCTCGCTCGTTCGTTCGCGCTCTCCTTGTGCTTGGCCTGTTGGTAGGAAGGGTGTCCATCTATCGATCCATCCGTCCACTTGTCTAGTTTGTTCCAGTCTCTAGTCTCGTTGGAGCTGCTGCGCGATCATGGCGACGTTTGACCTGTTGGTGTCTCGCTTGATGAGCGACTCCAATGCCGAACGCAACGAAGCCGAGGCCTCGTTGCAGGAGATGGAAGCCAACCATCCCGACCAATTGTGTGCCGCCTTGTTGCATAACATGCGTTATGGCTCCGATCCCGCGGTATATTTCTTTCTATCTATCTCTATCTCTCGTGATGAATAGCGGTGGTCTCGAGAGTGCGATGATCGAGATCGCGATCGTTCAGTATCTCTCACACACAGCGATGCGCCCGTATCTCCTCGTGTGTGTCTGTCTCTCACATACTCCCAGGGTCGTCAACTATGCTCGTTGATTCTGCGTCGACTGTTGAATCGAGGTCGAGGATCGATATGGCCTCGATTGAGTGCCGATACACACGAGACCATCAAGCGTGATATCTTGATCCTCACGCAGCTACCGAGCGAGCCCGAAGTGCAGAAGGTCTGCCACGTGATCACGGCTCTCGGAGCCCACATCTTGCCTGAAGGTGCGTTCCATGTCGACGCTGCGGCGAAGAAGAAGAGGTGGAGTTCTACGTGTGGCATACGGTTGCTTGATATCTCGATATCTTGCTCGATATCTCGATATCTTGCTTGATATCTCGAACTCGTTTCTCACTCATGGATTATTTGCAATGTAAAGGTCGTTGGCCTGAGCTGCTGCCGTTCCTCGTTCAGCTGACCAAGGCTCCCAGCGAGTTGCAACGCCGCTCGGGCTTGAACATCTTTGGCGGCTTGATTCAAGTACGACAAGCGCACCCCGTCCACACGCATCTCGAGCTCGAGTTCGCGTTGTTAATGCTTCATATCACATCTACTGGCGACCAGGCGTTGGCTGAGGACATGCGAGCGGTCCACGAGCAGCTGCGCCAGATCTTTGTCGAAGCGCTCGGCGATGTGTCGTATAGCGTGCGCCTTGCGGCCTTGACGAACGTCAGCTTCTTCTTGATCGTCGCTCGCGAGCAGCGACCGAACTTCCAGCCGCTGCTGCCTACGATGCTCGATGTACGTGATGAGCCCGCAAGTACTCTCGCTCTCTCGGCTGTGTGGCTGATCGACGACGAGCTTGTGGTAGATTGTGGGCACGTTCATCAGTCGCCAAGAGGAGGCAGCTGCACGTAGCGCCTTGACGCAGTTCATCGAGCTCGCCGGCATGGACGCCGACTTCATGCGTCCGCACTTGGACTTGTTGATCGATGCCATGTTGTCGGTGTTGAGCAACAGTGCGCTCGAGGACGAGACGCGTCACATGGCTCTCGAGTTCCTCGTCTCGGTGGCTGAGGGTCGCCCTGCCATGATTCGCAAGAAGGAGGTGCGTTCCCTCAGGGTACTCGCCACGTGACTCGTACTGAATCAGAGATGCGACGATGCTGGCTCTCGAGTGTAGTCCACGATCCAGCGATTGATTCCGATCTTGCTCGAGATGATTCACGATCTTGAGGACAATCCTGACTGGAACGAAGGCGAGGTACGCACGCCCAATCTCCGACAACGAGATACAACCAAACCAACAAATCAATCACTCTCCAAGATGCAAGGCGCCTCGATCTGCATTTCGCCCATGTTGTCTTATGCTTGTTTCAGTAATTGCTGATATCTCGTTGGCGTCTTGTGGAATGTGCGTCGATAGGAGGCGGACCTTGAGGATGCCAACAGCGAGTTCGGCGCCGAAGCTCTCGACCGACTTTCGATTGCGCTCGGTGGCCAGACCATCACGCCGCAGCTGTTTACGTTCGTACCACAAATGCTCGTCGCGCCGGACTGGAAGCAGCGCCACGCTGCCGTGATGGCCATCTCGGTGACCGGCGAAGGCTGCGCTGCCTTCTTGGCGCCTCACTTGTCGAGGCTGGTCGAGATGGTTCTTCCGCGCCTGAGCGACGAGTCGCCTCGTGTGCGCTGGGCCGCTTGCAACGCTATCGGCCAGATGGCGAGTGACTTTGGCGTACGTGTTCTCGTGTCGTTGGGTGCGCGTCTCACACGATGGGCGGTTTCTAACATGAACATGGTTGTGTGCCTCTCGTCTCAATACTGTGTAGTCCAAGAAGTTTCAAGACAAGTTCCATGCCGTGGTGTTGCCTGCGCTCACAGCAGTAATGGATGACGTTGCCAATCCTCGGTAGGTCTTTTGTTCGTGTCATCGTTCACGATAGGACTACTTTCCTGAGCTCCCTAACACACAAACACACTTTCGTGATCTCAATCAGTGTCCAATCACATGCCGCTGCCGCAGTCATCAACTTTTGCGAGCATGCCAAGGATCGCCATCTCCTTCCGTACTGCCATGCATTGCTGGGCAAGATGGGCGCGTTGCTCACTCAGGTATGCGCACTCACACGAAGCAATCTCGCGCATGCTGACGAGCACTTACTCATCACGCGCACAACACAGAACAACAAGATTGTGCTCGAGCAGACCATCACCGCCATCGCCGCGGTTGCTGATGTGATCCAACAACAATTCGTGCCGTACTATCCGAGCTTCATGCCGTATCTCAAGTCGGTCCTCACTCAGGCCACGTCGCGCGAGTTCCGCTACCTGCGCGGCAAGACCATGGAGGCCATCAGCTTGATCGCGGTCGCGGTCGGCAAGGAGGTCTTTGCCCCCGACGCCAAGGAGGTGCTTGACGCCATGTTGCAGGCGCAGTCGGAGCCGATGGAGGCCGACGATCCACAGATCACGTACTTGCAGCAAGCATGGGCGCGGCTATGCAAGGCGCTCGGCCAAGACTTTGTGCCGTACTTGCCTGCCATCATCCCGCAGCTCCTTACCGCTGCTGCCATCCAACCTCACATTGTCATTTGCAACCGTATGATGTCTGTCGCCTTCTCGCACGGACCTAGATTCACTACTCACTCTCACTCTCACTCGATTGTATAGATGATGAGCGAGAGCGCTACGAGGAGGAAGGCAAGTGGGAGTTCATTCCGCTCGCTGATCGACAAGTGGCGATCAAGACCTCGGTGCTCGAGCAAAAGAGCCAGGCATGCAACATGTTGTATTGCTACGTCGAGGAGCTCAGGGAGGGCTTCTTCCCCTATGTCAACGAAACGACGAGCCTCTTTGTTCCTCTGCTGAGCTTCTACTACCATGATGATATCCTTCCCACGTTGTTGCTGCCGCTACTACTGCGTGCTGCGCGCGCATGTGCTCGATCGCAAGTCGAAGACCACCTTAACTCACTGATGCTCACGTGTGCGAAGTGCCGCTGCTTTGGCAATGCCGTGCTTGCTGCAGTCGACTCGAAGCCACTTGGAGGCCACTGGCGCCGACCCGCGCTTGCACATGACGCAGCTGTTCCAGTTTATCCTGCCCGAGCTGCTGAGCGCTGCCGAGCTCGAGATGGACATGGACATTCTCGTCCTGATGGTCGAGGCACTCGGCAACGTGCGTGCCTCCTCTCACTCTCCCGCCCATTGCAGTGGCAGCACCGCTAATGCCGATGGATCTCGCGTAGTGCATCACGATCGTCGACCCGTCGCTCTTGATGGGCGAAAATATCATGAAGATCTTTACGACGATCATCACACTGGTGCGCGAGCACTTGAGCCGCCGTGCCGACCGCGAGGCACATCGCGCAGACCCCGACTTTGATGAGGAGGAGGCCGAGCGTCTCGAGCAGCAGCACGAACGCGAGGAGGAGCTGCTAGGCATGATTGGCGAAGTGATCAGCAAGATCATCGTGCAGCTCCAAGGCAACTTTTTGCCCATCTTCCAAGAGCTGGTGCAGAACCCGGTCTTCTTGCAACTCTGCGTATGCTCCCACACTTGCGACAATGCATGCATCGAAACCTTTGGATAGTACAAACTCGCTCACCACCTTGTGCGTACAGAGTCCTACTTCACGCGCCAAGGATCGCCAGGTAGTGCTGTGCACGTTCGACGACGTTGTGGTGCACTGCGGCACAGCAGCAGCACCGTACTATGGCGTGCGTTTCACCACTCGGCTCTCGCAACACCGTCAACAGCATCAGTTGCTCACGTGTACTGCGCGGTGTTTGGCGGCGAGTAGGAGTTCCTGAAGGCCTTCCTCACGTACGCGCGAGACCCGGCGGGTATCGTGCGTCAGGCGGCCATCTTTGGCATTGGCACGATTGCGCAGCTGGCGCCGCAAGACTTTCAGCCGTTTGTGCCAGATGCACTGACGCTGCTGGTGGCGAACATCAACGCTCCCGATGCCAAGGAAGAAGATATCCAGCCGGTGACCGACAATGCCGTGTCGGCGCTGAGTAAGCTCTGCCTGACGTTCCCCACCGCGATCGGCGAGCATCTCGAGCAGTTGATCATGCTCGTCGTGAGCCACATGCCAGTGACGGTGGACCTCGACGAGGCCGTCATCGTGCACGAGCACCTGTGTCAATACTTGTCATCGTACGTGCGAACCACTCGTTGTGGCTGTGATGGCTGGGCAACGCTAACATTGCAGTTACACATGACAGATACCAGGCGCTCCTCCTCGGCGAGAACTATGTCAACCTGCCGCGCATTCTCGCCATCATCGCCTCCGTGATCCACACAGAGTTCGCCACCGACGAGACATCGCAAAAGCTACTCACAATCTGCAACTCGTTGCCGCGAGATGCAGTCGAAGCTGCTTTGACGGAGCTGGGCGAATCAGCAGGTACCGAATGCACGCTCCATATCTGCGTGTTCCGTGCGCGCGAGATTCACAACCGACTGACTCTTGCTGTTGCTTTCGGTTCAGCAGCCAGCCTGCGAGCCGCATTGTTCAGCCTCTAACTGTCGATAGGACGAGGTCTAAAATCCCATCAATAAAGCGAACGACGAGTATCTATTGTTTGTTTGTTACAATCCACACATATCGGCGCGAGTTGCCGTCGTATCCACAGGTAGGAACAGTGAATGCCACGGCCGCATTGCCCTCCTCTCGTTCCATTCTCATTCTCGCCTCGCTATCGCTGTATCTCGATCTCACTCTCTCGATCTCTCACTGGCAAGTTCCGCAACCATGGATTACAACGGTGGTGAAGGATGGAACGACGGCGACGAGGATGACGGTGCAGAGGAGGGCTTTGACGAAGGCGAGGAGGGCGAGGAGGGCGAGGATGAGGGCTTTGACGAAGGCGAGGAGGGCGAGGAGGTAGCGATGGCAGACGAGCAAGGTCTGGGCCCGCTTGCGGCAGAGCTCGAGCCTGATGACGATGGCGTCGTACGCTTGCCGCGCTGGCTCGAAGGCGTACATCGCGCGGTGTACAACTCGATCACGCGCATGCATCGAACATGCTCGCTTCGCAGCTGCCGGCTCACGAACGAGCTGTTCGATCACGTGCTCCAGATGCTTCACGAGCAGCAGCTGAACCCCAGCGACTCGCTGCTGTGGGAGGTCGACATGAGCGCCAACCGCTTCACCGAGATACCGCGCGTTCTCGAGGTCGTGTCGACGCTCGGTGTGCTGCACTTCTCGTACAATCGTGTCGAGCAGCTGTCGGACGACTTCTCGACGCGATTCGCGCATCTGAAGCGCCTGAATCTGAGCAACAACCAGCTGCGCTCGCTGCCGAACTCGCTGCGTGGCATGTCGCATCGGCTCGGCCACCTCGATCTCAGCAACAATGCGATCGATGCCACAACCAATCTGTGGCCGCTCACGCAGCTCCAGGCGCTCCAAGTGCTCCTGCTCCACGGCAACCGCATCGAGAACATCGAATGGGGTTGGGCGACGGCACTCCCCAAGACACTGGTGCAGCTGACACTCGGCGGCAACCAACTCGCCGCAGTTCCTGCTGACTTGATAGCGTTCGCCAAGCGCAACGAGACCACCATCAAGCGCTCGGTGAGTATGCATCCGAACCCATGGGGCGACATCACCGAGCTCAATCGACTGATTCGTGAGGCATTCGAGGAAGCCGATGCAGAGTCATCGAGTGAGCCATCGAGCACCAGCACCAGCACCAGCACCAGCACGGGCACGGCACTGACCTCAACGACGGCACCAGCACCAACTCGCGCCAGCACGAGCACCGCACAGACCTCGACAGCAGCAGCTACTCGCCAGCCGTATCAGTTCGGCTTCCCGTCTCTCAAGGAGCTCTGTGCACGAGCAATCACTCGCGCCGAGATTCCGTGCAACCTTGCCAAAGCCGCGCCGCCATCTTTGTATCCTTACGTACCGGTGGTCGAGAGCACCACGTCACGCCGCGGCAAGAGGAACCAACGCAAGCATGTCGAGGCCGTGGCTGCCGTAGCACCGGCGCCGCTTCTACCGGCCGAGCTCGAGCAGCACATCCAGTCCTCCAAGCGCTGCGTCGTGTGTGACGGTCCATTCGTGAGCCACTTCCACCTCGCGTATCGTCTTGAGCCGATGCGCGACGACGATCCAACGTCGGTCGTGGTGCAGGTGCGCTGTTGCTCGATACCATGCCTGCGCAAGGTCGTGCTCCCCTCGACGTAGGAGCCTCCTGCTCCTGCTCGCACTCTCCTCGGTCAATGGCTGTCCAAAGTTGTCCTATTAGTATGCACCATCTCACACAATCGCCATCTCTCGCACACCAGTCTATACATTCTCTCGCTGTTAGATAGATATCTCTCTCTCTCTCGATACTAAACTCGGTCACTGTTCTTAACTCGATGAATGCGCTGACAGCCGCATCAGTCTCATCGTTGCCCGCTCTCTCTCACACGTCCGACCCCACTGATCTGGAGAGCTCGGGCACAATGGACGAAGCCTCGAGTCTCGCTCGGCGGCACCGACAAGATAGCACTAGCAAGTCCTACTCACTTACGAGCACGGCTGCAGCGATTGTGGTCGCATCGAGCTCGATCCAGGAGAACGCATACGGCAATGCAGGAGAGCGAGATGGAGTCGAGATGCTGCTCGATGCGGCGTCGGAGCAGATGATGCAACAGCAGAAGCAAGTGTACCATGAAGTGTTCGTGGTCGTGATGCCAATGTTCTGGTGGGTATCAGAGTCCCAGGCGCTTGGTGGGAAGGGAGCAACCGACATGCTCAATCAATCGAGAGCGATACTGATATGAATGGTGCACGCGATGGCAGCGGATACGCGGCACTGTTTGCGCTCCAGGAGAAGCTCAGCGAGAAGCTGATACCTCGAGGCAGTCCAGATGATACCCAATCGGTGCTGTTTGCCGTGGCGGTGTCGATGCTGTACATTGGCAACCTGCTGTTCCGCCTGGGCCACAATGTCGTGTGCTCGTTTGGAGCGCCGCCAGTTCGCGTCGTACGTCGCATCGAACGATCGATTCTGGAGGACCGTACTCAAACTCAGCCGTGTACGCAGATGATCAGCATGGTTGGACTGTGTTGTTCGATGGCGATACTGGCGTTCATCATGCATCTCGATGGCGTGCCTGATTTCGGGATCGCGATATCGCTCGTGTTCGTGGCGTATCTGCTCGGCGGCGCCTCGATCGGATCGTTCGAATCGAACGTCCTCGCGACTGCTGCAGTCACACACGAGCAGACACAGCTACTGGCCGTGCTGGCTATACCTGTGCGTGATATGGGAGTGATTCTTGCAGTCACTGTGAGCTGATTCGTTGTGGCAGGTTGGAATCGACACGATCGCCATTGGAGCCTTTGTGCTGTTCGCCTTGATCGACGGCATGAATGCTGGATACGTGTACTTGTGTGCGTGGACCTGGCGTGGCGCGCTAGGATGCCTCTGAAGCTGACGGCACCGACGAACGAATGGGCTGCTGTGTAGTCGTGTGCTGCTTCACGGTGCTCGGACTCGTTGTGTTCACAGTTCGCATGCGTCGTATCGACATGGGCTCGTCGAATACCTTCAGCATCAGCGAGTTCATTGGATCGTTTCGGTTCTGGCGCGAATGGCTGTGGCACATTAGTTACGCGGTCGTGATCATTAGGTGGATTGGAATAGCAGACTGACTCGAGTCGTTCGTTGTGCAGAATGGCATGCCATCGCGTTGATGTTGAACATGGTGTGCGTGTCGCTGTTCAGTCCAGGACTCGAGGCGTATCTCTACGATGGACCCGATGCTCAATGTGTACAGTTCTGGGACACCAAGCTGAAGCCTGACACGTACGTGCTGTGTCCACCAACAGCGGTGTCACTCGATTGAGAGATCCTAACTCTCGATTCGTGGTCAGATTCATTGCAATCTTCAATAGTACGAGTGCTGCCCATCATTCCACGAGGTAGAGTGCGCCATATGGTACTGACGATCGACACGCTCTCGGACAGTCTGCTTCTTTCTCGGCGACACATCGAGCCGCAAGCTCCTCACGCTCGTGAGATTGATCAATCCCATGTGGTTCTTGTTGCTGTCGATCGCGGGAACTGCCATCGGCCTCTCGGGTGTACCAGAGATCATCCCGCTGGCAGCATTCCTGATCTCGTTCGCCTACGGCTCAATGTACGTCTGGAGTCGTGTGAGACCCGGTTGCAAGCTTCTCACCACGTCACGTTCGACAGCTATGTTCAATCGACGGTTCTGATCGAGACTCGTATCCTGGATCGTGTACGTGTGTGTGTGTTTGTCGAGCACCGTAACCTGGAGTTCGCTGAACCGACCTGACATTCGCACTCACTCACTCGGGCTTGTATGGCCATCAGTTCATTCTGGTGTCGCTGTCGATGTGGCTCTTCGTGGGCGACCTCGGCAGCCTTGCAGGATCACTGCTTCGACCGCCGCTACAATCGCTCGCACAACAATGGGTTCCGCCATGTATCAATGTGCCTGGCTGACGTGGCGTGCGCGATTATTAACATCGGAATGACAATAAGAACAACAATGGTGATATTCATGATGCACAACACGAAGATATGAGGGAGGGCTGAGTGAAAAAGACTATGCGAGTAGAAAAGAGAAAACGCATCTCGAAGGGAGTTATTCCTCTGCTCGCTCGCCACTCCATCCACCTCTCGCGCTCAACAATATCAACACACGCATATCTCTCGCTTGAGTAGTTGGAGGTTCTCTCGACCGAGGAGGAGACGAGGACGAGAGGGTCTCTACGTCGAGGAGAGAGTATTCCCTCATAGTGGTGGTCGTTGTCTTGATTCATTCGATAGCGCATCTGCACATACGCTCTCGCTCACTGAGATCGATCGTATCTCGCGATGCAAGCGAGGCAGAAGCAGCCGCTATCGTCGCCGCCGGGCCAGCCAAGCCCGAGTGATGAACGTACGACATCACTCGACTCACATTGATCGATATCGTAACGCGATCGACTCATCATCCATCTCAAACTCTCGCGATATCTCTCAATCAATCGATCGATTGCGATATCTCTCGATATCTCTCGATATCTCTCTCGATATCTTGGAACTTGATCGAGATAGGTTTCGCCGATGAGCTCTGTCGCAAGTGCGCCAACGAGTTGTACTACTGTGAATGGATGGAGTACAGCTCCAAGAAGAAGAAGAAGCCTCGCAAGCGCTTGATCGTGGTCGCGAGCTTCCTCATGTTCGTGATACAGCGCGAGGGCAAATCCAAGCTCAAGGTTCGTG
>Ga0209935_1005785_pt1 | contig 10256 bp, 7 predicted proteins | sample ThiBio_1000_plan_2_FD_183958 | JGI IMG/M metagenome (GOLD analysis project Ga0209935, IMG submission 183958) | Wastewater bioreactor microbial communities from Cape Town, South Africa - Thiocy_cont_1000_plan (SPAdes) | ecosystem: Engineered > Bioreactor > Thiocyanate-remediating >... | reverse complement strand
GGAAAAGGAGAAAGAGGAAAGAGAAGAGGAGAAGGAAAAGGAGGATAGGGAGGCAAACCTAGATGCTGGAGGTGTGTTGAGTTGTCAGCATGCAACAGCTTTTGGCGAGGTTCTAGAAGAGGGGTTAATGGAACTGCTGCAAGAAAGGAAAAAGCAACAAGAGAAAGAGGGAAAGATAGCAGAAGAGGAGTGGGAGGAAGAGGAAACAGAAGAGGAGTTGGAAGAAGGTGAACAAGGAACAGAAAAGGTAGAGCAACCAAAAGATGGTGGGGGAAAGCGACCTTTACAGCGACAGCCATCAATACACCAATTCCTCACTGCTATGGTTGATATACCTAAGCTGGTGGGCTTCTTGGAGAGCTTTCCTTGCTTTAATTGTCAGCAAAAGGTGCGAGTATCGGCGGTACAGAACCAGCATGGATATCTTCGGTTAACACTAGCATGTGGCCGCGCTACCTGTGGATGGGTGAAGGATTGGGAAGGAAGTGTTGAGCGATCACAAGGAAAAGGGATGAAGCAAAGAGAGGTACCTTCTCGGTTGACCAGAGCGATGATGCTTTGTGGGTTAACCTACAATACATACCGCTTGATCACAATGCTAGCTGATGTTGGATTTATGAGTAAGACTGCTTGGGAAAAGGGAGAAGAGGAACAAGAAAAGATAATACACTACCTTTGGGAGGTATCCAGCAAGCGTGCCATTGAGGAAGTAAAGCAGCGAACAGAGCCACTGATCGTCATCTTCGATGCTCGCTGGAGTACGGGGCGATTTCGGGGAGCAGAAGGCTCTGTAGTGTGTATCGATTTCCTCTCTGGGAATGCCCTCTATGTTGAGCATCTTCTAAAGAGAGGGAAAAAAAGAACTATGAGGGAGCATCCAAATCAATGGAAGGGAAGGGAGTAAAGAAAATTCTCACCAAGATGAAGGCAGAGGGTCTAGTCTTGGATGCGGTTATCCATGATGATGATGCGTCGACAATCGACAACACTCGCGCGATTTTTGGACCGCAAGTTAAGGAGCACCTTGATATCAACCACCAAGTTAAAGGGGTAAAGAAGAAAATACTTACCCTAGCACGAACAGTCCCCGATTTCGAAAACTACGCAAATCGAATTGCGTCAGCGGTTCGGCAAGCGATTCGTCAATGTCGAGGTGATCCGAAGGTGCTTGTTGATCGCTTGCAGAGATTTTACCGGCATTATCAAGGCGATCATAGCATTTGTGATCATGTACCTCAAGCCCCTCTTATAGACCCCTCCGACCAGCAATGGCGGCACAGCATCTCAAACCTCTGTTTGATAAATTGTGTTCACGGGCAGAAGCATTGGCCAGTGGATTATCTTCCAACCATGCTGAGGCATTAAATCATATGATAGCACGGTCAGTTCCGCCCTTTCAAAAAGAAAAAAGAATCAGTACAACAATTAATATAATTATTTCAGATACTCACCCAAAATTCGAAATGAGCCTTTGAATTACACTACTCATGCTACTCTTGCCTGTCTCCGATACAACGAGGGACTCACATTCAAGGTGGATGCGCTACGACTGGCACAACATCCAGTATCTGTTCATGCCGAGAACATTTTACGGAAGACGGAAGAGGATTGTCAGCAAGGTATGAAGCGAAAACTGACTGATGAGTACTGTACCAAGCGAGTTATGGCGCGACAAGAACAGCAGCGAAATGACAAGACTGAGGAGCTAATGCACCCTGACTGTCATTATCAACAGCAGCCGTCAGGGCCCTGTCGGTGCAAAGGAGGCAAGACTCAGACCAATGCGTGCAAATCGAAGCGTTGTGCATGCAGGAAAGGTAGAAACCCTTGCTCTCGCGAGTGTGCGTGCTGGCTGTTATAATCCATGGGGGACGAAGCACCGCCACCAGCAAAGACTGCGCGCATAGATGAGGATTCAAATGGCCAATAAAATTCAAACTTTTACCGCTAGCGGGAACAAGGAAAAATCCTAGCAAACGCAAATTTTTACGTTTCTAGACAAAATCCCGGTTTAGTACGCCAAAAGGCGAGAGTTTCTTCGAACCCAATCAACAATGAGTTTGTCTGTTATTTCCTCGTACCACGGCACTGTCCCAGCTACCTTAAAAGAATGCCAACACTACCTAGAATCCTGAGCTTCTCCTTTCGTGTATTTCCCTCCTGTCTTTGAGGAGGTTTTCAGCCTTAAAGCACGCAATTGTTCCTGTTTCGCAACAAAGACCTGAGCAAGTAACACTAGGGTCTTTTCTTGCCAGTACTCTATGCCTTTGGCTTTTGATTCCGTTGGCAGGATGTTACCACCCACTCAGAGAAAGAACAAAATAGGTCCGCCTCACACTTGGTGAGCAGGGCGTCGAGTTGTTTATGTACTGCCTTGAGTTTCAGTGTACACTGACGGGGCCTATGTTGCATGACACTCCAGTTTAGGTAGCACATGGAATGGTGCTCGTACCTATCCTTCTCAGGGAAAATAATTGAGCCGCAGGACGAGCAGGCAGATATGGGACTTTTACTGGTATTACGCAGCGTTATCAAGTTTTTTTTCTGGGGGAGCACCGCCGAAATTCGGCAAGCTGACCAACTCAAATTTCCTCTTTTATCGCCTCTACGGTATACATTCTTTGCCTCTTCTCTCTCACACCTGTTGGCAAAGTATCAGCCACACGACGATGCAAACTCAGCGAGCGAGAAAATGTGTCAACACACAGTCCGTGCCATTCCTTGTGCCCTTTTAAGTACCGCATGTTTATTTGTGCACACGTTCCTCAAAGAACTTGTGAACAGAGCAGGGGTTCTCCAGAAATAGCTGACCCGTGTGGAAGAAGCGATCGAGGACGACCTCCGGCTCCTGGCAGAAAGCTTGCGTAGGCCTGAGCACATCCCCTCCACCAGTGTCGCAGAGGCCATCGTACGTAACGTTTTGATTGAGCAGCTTGTTGGCCGATTTTGTTTGCACGAAATGCATCGGGGGTGTTTGTGTCACTTCTAGGTCGCAGTACCAGCACTTTGCCCAATCCCTAAAATATGAGCAAATACCAGGCCCACTTATCTTACAAGCTTGTGATAACAGCACACAGTTGCAGTAGCATGATTGAGCGCCTCCTTCAAGCTGATTACAAAGCCGATGGCGTTCGACCCCGTGAATGAACGCGCATACATCATGCCACACACAGGCAAAGTCCAAAGGATCTCGGGGAGGGCACTCAGAGAGACATGCGCCTACATTCATGGTGTAGTTCCATTCGCCTAATGCAGGGATCTTGCAAGCAGGACAAGGCCGCCCTCCACAGCAGTCCTCAAACCCTCCATGGCCAGGGCCACACCAGTTTCCCCAAGCGGAATATCTAAACCTCTCCTCAAGCGGTTGGCTCTGAAGGGATCCTGGCGGATGATTCTCCATGATTTCATCCATGGATGGGACGCGAACTTGAGCGCGCGGGCCCATTGTTCCCGAAATATGAGCTCCACCGACCTGCGATTGCGGACGTTCTCCATCATCTTGCCAAAGATGGCATTGTTCATGAGCTTGTAAAAATCCTTCCCAACTGCGTTCTTGGCCTCTTTGCGCTTGGCGGTGTTGTAGTCGATGTAGGTCTTGAGCCACCTCGATTGGCGGAAGCTGAGAACCCGGTGCACCTTCCTCAAGATCAGGCCATGATTGAGCGCCAGCTGGAGCATGCGATAGTGGATGACGTAGTTTTTCTTGTCGCAGAGGTCCATGATCAGCTTCGGAGTTTTGAATGCCCCTGTTTGCACACCCATCCCGTATCGAGAAAACTGTTCGCGTGTGAAATCGCTGGGATGAGGAGGAAGCTTGCTCTCGGGACAGAACGGCAGATCGTTGTGATCCACATGGATTTCTGCAGGATAGTCTAGATCCACCTCAAGGAGGTACCCCCGCGTTGCATCGATGGCAATGGATCGGATGAATGCACTGACCGCTTGCATGTCTGGATCAAACCACTTCAAATGTGCTTCAGCATCCTGTATCTCTGCTGCTTCTTTGCCATGTTCTCTCATAACCGCTAACCCCTTCTCCCTCTCCTCTTGGTTGATCAGAGGGTCGTCCGCTCCTCCTTGTTTCTCCATCCAAAAGGAGTCCAGAGGCATGGGTTCACACATTGCTGTACCATAGAGGTTATTGCAGTCGATGTACAGGATATGATGTTCCTCGCTGAGCTGGGCGAGGTCCTCCGGTACCGACTCGGCTTCCTCCATGGTCAGATAATTTCCTCGGGCGTAAGGATGAAGGACTTGACATATACCGCCACGGATACCCTTCTCTACCATCATGAAACCGTCGTAGCCTACGTTTGCACCGGAGATGTTCTCGATCACCACCTCCGCTTTCAGGTTCTTGAGGAGCATGGCGGAGAAGGAGAGAGGGGGCTGTCACAAAGTGAACTGGGTCCAGCCTATAACTTTGGGGTTGAAGGCACTCGGTGCGGAAGGTCTCAAAGACGCTGGCCAGGAGCAGCACATCGAGTTCGCAGTAGGATCTCGTGTAATCAGCGAGATGTGCGCACCCAAAGTGCTTCCACGCCCAGCCTGTTCTACGGTACTCGCCCTCGCTTATATTCGTTCCCCTCAGCCTGGAAGTGAATTGCTCCTTGGTGGGAAGAGTGGTAATGCGAAAGAGATCTGACACCTTGGTAGCCAGTTCATATGGGTAGACTCCTTTCTTGGTGAGCCTTGAAAGGTGCTCCCTCAATATTTCAGGGTCGGTGGCCATCGGATTCAACCCCGGCATGAACCTATGCCACTGGATTAGCGGGCGAAAGGCTTCCAGCCTATCCTCCAGACTGGAGAGAGAATTATCCAGGTTCCTAACCAGCGTATCCAAACCAGCCTGCATGAATTGAAGGGAATCAATGAACCGGATCTGTTTGTTCAGGGTGAGGCAGGTGAATTTCTCCATCGACTTGGCGACCACATCAAGGTGTGACACGGAAGGCCACTCTGCCAGTCCTTGTATGATGTGATAACTATCGTACCCTCGGAGATTATGAAACACCACGGGGACTACGTAGTGTTTCTGAAGAGAGGCCTTGATGTTGCACGAAGAATGAGCCACCCCTCGAGTTTCCCCGGTGAAGTGATCGTGGTCCCACACACGGGTCTCTCCCGTCGAGATGGCGGTGCCATCCTCTACTGGAAGGGGGTGATCACAGAAACAGCAATTCTTTGCCTCCCGTTTCTTGGCACCCATGGCGGGATTGTCCGCATCCTCCAACATGGGAGCTTCCCCTCGGGGCCCCAACACAATCCCTCGCATGACCTGCACATCAGCGGACAAGGATTCGAAGAAGGATTGTATGCAGTCTTCACCCACCTCGCTTCGCATCATAGAAAAGGGTTTCCCCTGAAACCCAGGCTCTTCTTCAAAGAGATGTCGATATCTGGGAGCAACAATGATCTGATACGCCCAGGCACAAACTTGATGTACAGACTCAATGACGGTGGATCCATTGGGCAAATCATCTTGAACGGGGGTGTTGACCGCTTCCAGGTCCGCGTAGATGACAAAGGGGTGCATCTCCATGTATTGGAAGTTGTTAAACTTTAGGTTCCTTTTGTCTCCCTGAGGCAGATCAAACTTGGTGGGCCTGTCATGAAGGCAAGCAAGCTGGTGGTCCAAGAGGCCTTGAGATCCACGAACACTGCTGAATCGATTCAGACAGTTGTCGCAGTAGAGTGTTTCCTCCTTGTGCCATGGCTCCCCGGGCTTGATCACCCTGCTTTTTTGCCTCCTTTTCGCAGATGTGACTGAACCAAGCAGCTTTGGAAGACTGGTGACCAGAACAAAGTGGCTGTTGCGGTTCTCCCCATTCAGAATGCCCACAACGCTTGCCTCCCCGTTGGGATGGAGCTGCCGGAGGGGAAGCGGAGCCTGCAAGATTCCGAGGCGAACATGTGGCTTTCCCTCCTGCATGCAACGACTGGCGTAGTACGGAAAAAACTCGTTCTTCTTGAACCCGATGAGGAAAATGGAGAGCGAGATACCATTGAGTTCCTCCACCTGTGCAAACACAGCTTCTTTGAGGGGTACAGGGTAGGAGACTCCCTCGGGCAGCCGGATGTGACTGATCTTGCCCTGGCGGATGCCTTCGGCCAGGTCTGCCACATTCCCCATCTGTCCCTGCCCCATCCGGGACAGAGTTTGGGCATTGTTACCAGATCGTAGGAGGCCTGGGTAAAACTGGTTCGTGCTAGGATCTTTGACACCATCAGGGTGGAGAGCCCTGAGAATGCACCAGCTGAAGCAGAGATTATCGTCTTCTTGCTTGTGCGTGTAGGGCTTTGGGTTGAAGAAGCAGTCCTCCTTTTTGGCATCCCTCAGCCATTTCGGAAGGGAAAGGTGGTTACCGGCGTGTGTGGGGTCCCCTTGGGAAACAGGATTTTCCTCTGCCTCCTTTTTCTCCGCATCCTTTCCGCGGTTCTGGGCCTCTATTTTTTCTATCATGCGATCTGAAGTCGGGCCCTTTATGGGGACACGATCATACTTCTTCGATACGTTGATGTCCATGCCCACACTGCGGTTCCATATCCAGCCGCTCCCTTGGACTGCTATATCGTTGAAGAGTTCCACAATGGTAGACAGGGATCGGCCAATGGCGTCGGTGCATTGGTCGATGGTGCGCACGGTGAACACAACATGATCCTTGTCTGCGCTGCTGAGCTTGGAGACCCTCTCCTCATCTTGGCCGGCTACTTGACCGCCTTCGGTGGTGTATGGACCCCTCGAAAGAAAGCATTCGTAATCGAGATACACCTTGAACGCTAGCCCGTTGAAAATCTCGGTGCGGACATTCTTGAGATGATCGACCAGGATGGTTTGCACCGCGTTCAAGTCCTCCAATAGCCCCGCCCCATACCCCTCTCCAGTCATCTTCAGGTGATACCTGAACGGATGAAGTTATGAACAAAGAAGTAACGGATGTTACCTTTTGAATTTAGCGGCAAAATCTTCAATCTCCTTGGGCTGGTCTGCTTCGGTGGGCATGGCAGGCTTCTCCTCCAGATGGTCCAAGGGGATACCCGATTGTTTCGAGGCTAGCTTCTGTACTCTGAGTGGAATGTAGTCTGAGTCCCACCAGTTCAACCCTTTGCTTTGCCCCTGGGCAATGATATTGATCAGGTGCTGGGTGCTTTCCTGCTCCGGTGTAAAGTCATATTCTCTTGCTTCCTCCACCAGCTTTTTGAACGCACGGCTTCTACGGCCGCCAATCTAACAATCCCGCTTAGATCGTGGGTGGTGCTGTTGGGTAGGTCCTTACCTTGATGGTCTTTCCCGTGGCGGGGTTGGTCACAGAGATGGATTCGCCGGTAGGGCTGCGGATAGACACCTTCCTCTTCCTCTTTGCCCGGGGGGTATCCTTGGTTTGGTGTCGCTTGCGTTTTGTCGTGGGCAACACCGAAGGCGGGCGCAGCACAGACTCTCGCAGACGCTGATTCTCCTCGAGAAGCTTATTCTGCTCTGTGAGGAGACGATTTTGTTCCCTGAGCTCATGGAGCGATTGTACTCCGCCACCAGACATGCACAGGATGTGGCGCTGTGTGCGGTTCTAAGTTCGTGTGGTTGTTTGCGTCCAGCATTTTTTGGTTTTTTTGTTGTTGTTTTTAGGTTACCCTTCTGCTGGCCAATCATTCGCTGTATGTGGTGCAGTGAAATGTGTTTAAACAAACATTCTGTCAGCAGTTGGATTCGAACTCGCGTCGAAAAGGCGCATAATCCTATCGCGAAGGTGCAACGCCTTGGCCACAACACCAAACCTACAGTTGGGCCATCAGTCTATTTTGGTGTTACTACCTACCAAAGAGAAGTACACTCCTAGAACATAGGATCTTCGAAGAAGTTGTTGCCTACGAAACTTTTTGTAACGGAATACTGGCTATGGTAGAGGCTCTGGCAGCAAACAAGTTAATAAGTCATGCTTAAAGAAAGCTATTTTCTTTAATGCTGGGAAAACAAAAGTGACCACTTTACAAGGTCACAGCGATTTCTGGGGTCAAATAAGCGCTGAAAAGAGCTACCATAACGGCATGACGATTATACTCCAGATCCTTTAAAACACTTGAATGTGTAGTTAGTTGGTGAAATTGCTGATTGTTACCAAACTTGGCTCTTCGAATCTTTAAATCTTTTATCTGTCTTGATAAGGAGTCACATTCTTCCTGCACATATTTTCGTATGTTTCCTTGAGTAGAGCTTAAAAATGATTTACTGCGTTTGATTGAGGTAAGCTCATTTTCCTTTTAGGGTTAGGAACCCTGAAGTTCGAAGCCAACTTGCGTCTGTGTCCCAACGGCGGTTTCTTCTACGAAGTAGTGAAATCACGTGCTGTCCGAAACGGTAAGAAAATCCGCGTGTTGTTCGGCGTCCAATCGGGTAATTTCTTCACTTCCTTTTCATAGGTACAGTCCCTTCTCCATACTGCCGCTTCCCCGCCGGATAAATATTCTTACTCTCTACTGCCGCGGGGCCTCCTGGCGACTGGGTTTTTTTCGTAGGGCCTTCGGGTCCGGTATTGTTTGTTTTTGGGTAGGTTCCTCTTCCTCGATGTCGGTAGACCGCATTTTTTGCTCGAGCTCTACGTCGAGCACTGTTGACATCAAATGGAAGAAATGTTTACAGGTGCGGGCAACATTCGCGGCGTGGCGAGGTGTGGGTGCGATGTACCCGAAGATGTAGAACATGACCTCGTTGGGGAGCCATTCCAGGATCGGTGTGCTTCCTTCTTGTTCCATCGTTTAGCAAACAAACGAGAGTGACGAGTGTGGGCTGGCAAAGCCTCGTTTGCTTTCTTTCTTGAAAATTTCTTGGAACTCATTAACAGAGCTTGCTGGTCTTCTTCATGGCCTCGATACTGACATCGGGTCCCTGTTCCTTGTGCCTTTCTTCTTCTTCACAGCACGCGCTTTGTTGATCGCGTAGCTTACAACTTGCGCCTCACAACCAGTTCTTGGAACCCAATAAATTCACCGAGCAATGGAAGAAGACGAGGAAGAAAGGTACGACTGGGGAACGTTGCCTCTGTTGCCCTGTTTGCACATTTTGCAAAACTTGGAGATACGAGACATATGTAATGCAGGCAGAGTGTGTCGCCATTGGTTGGTTAACAATTTTAAAATCAAATAGCCAAAATATGTTATAATTGAAACAATTTTCTGCAAGGCATGAAGCAAGCGTGTCGAATTCAATCTGGCGACCTCTTTGCTACTCTGACTGGCGCATCCAGCAAAGCGAAGGCTACCAAAGATTGAAAGAAAGCAGAGATTCAGGATTTAAGAATCTGTACCGTGACATGCAGGTTAATTATGGCGAGTTCAAAGAATGCTACGCACGCTTTGCCGACCTTTGGGCTCGCTACCACGCTTGGCTTTCAGTCCACAGCCCACAGATTGAAGGTATTCTAATATTTTTGTATTAATCTTAAAAATGTCAATGTGATAAAATTAACCAGCCTTCATTGCCAAAAGAATCCTTGCAACCACCCTGTGTGGTGTCACAGATCAAAGAACTGGAATCGAAACATCTGCAGGGATTAACCCTCCCTTTGGAACTCAAGTGTGCGTATCTATTTCATAATGGGCAGCCTTCTACTGTAAAACCGCGCCAAGCTCTGTTTGGTGGTTATCAGTATTATGTACATATTCTCTCTCTCTCTCTCTCTCTCTCTCTCTCTTTCTTTCTCTCTCTCTCTCTCTCTCTCTCTCTCTTTCTCTCTCTTTCTCTCTCTCTCTCTCTCTCTCTCTCTCTCTCTTTCTCTCTCTCTCTCTCTCTCTCTCTCTCTCTCTCTCTCTCTCTCTCTCTCTCTCTCTCTCTCTCTCTCTCTCTCTCTCGCTCGCTCTCTCTCTCTCTCTCTCTCTCTCTCTCTCTCTCTAGCTTATTTGCATGTTTAGGAACAAGGCAAATTCTTGAGTATGGTAGATATAGACAGGTGCGTTCTATTGTGTTTCCTATTTACTTTACTAATGTCTCTGAATAGGATGGGCGTGCTATGCCAAGCTCTTTCGGGACAATCGCACAGATTGCCTGACTGGCTTAAATATGTGTGTCCTGTTGCGTTCAGTTCTTTTGGAGGACACATGATATTGGTGCTACTGAAGGATCTTGAAGGGCATGGCAAGGCAGGAGAAATAGTCGTTGCAAGGTATCTCCCTCAGACCCACCAATCAACCACACCACACACCACACACCACACACCACACACCACACACCACACACCACACACCACACACCACACACCACACAC
>Ga0209935_1005784_pt1 | contig 10256 bp, 17 predicted proteins | sample ThiBio_1000_plan_2_FD_183958 | JGI IMG/M metagenome (GOLD analysis project Ga0209935, IMG submission 183958) | Wastewater bioreactor microbial communities from Cape Town, South Africa - Thiocy_cont_1000_plan (SPAdes) | ecosystem: Engineered > Bioreactor > Thiocyanate-remediating >... | reverse complement strand
AATGCAATGCACGTTGAGACTCTCAAGCAAGATGTACCTTTCTTGCGAGCTCCTTTTCTCGTTGAGCCTTTGCATCGGCTTGTTGGCGTAGAATGCGGTCGAGTGACTGATTGAATGGCCTTTGTGCGTCATGTATACTTGCATCCGATGCATGGATTGCTCGTTGGAGGTCGCTAATCTCTTGTCGCTTGCGCTTAATGATATTCATCAACTCTTCGATCTCACGCTGGAACAACCAACCATGAGCTGCGCAATCCAGTGCATTCCTTGCAAACGTAGTGGGTGGCGCGCATGTGTGTGTACCTCGAGCTGCTCCTTTTGTTGTTGTTGCTGTTGCTTCTCCTCAATAAATGGGGCACATTGTACTTGGATCTGCTGGCGAATATCTTGCTCGGATACCTCGAGGGCTTCGAGGTCTGCATCCCAATGTCTACGTATGCATCGGAATGGTGATAAGAACACGAATAAACTTTAGCCGTACGATCGATAAGAGTGCAGTACACACAGCAACTGTACGTACTTGATCGAGATGAGAGCTGCTTCTATGGCCGCTGTTAGTTGCTGCTCTTTCAAGCTCGTTTGACTGTGTATCGTTTCTTGATAGTCCTTCAGCTCGCTATCCTTTCGATCCTGTTCTCTCGCATTAGCGCATCAGCCACTATCAGCAACCGTATGATTGTCTCGCCACGGAATGCGAAGCAACAACGACTTGGTACCCGTTCGAATAGGAAGTACTGGGCACTAGCACGGAGCGCATCGGTGTCGGCTACCAAGCGCGCAAGGCGAATCGACTGCAGCTCCTCGGACTCACGAGTTGACACCAACAGCTGGAACTCCAAGTCGCTGATGGCTTGGTGCTGTTCTCGCAGCACGGAATCGAGACTCTCAGCGCGATCAAAGTCCTCGTTGATCGATGCCTGCGCTTGCTCCTCAGTACTCTTTCGTATCAAAGCTCGTTTCTAGGTGCAATGTCGGTGAGCTCATTTGGTTCGCTTGAAAGTCGAAGCAAGATCCAACCCAAGCGTACTTGATCGATTTGCTGGCGAAGCATTCGTTGTTGGTCTAGCACTCGAGTACGTCGATCTCGTATGGCACTCGCACTTGGAAGTGTCGGCCGCAACAGCGCAGCCAAAGGTTCCTCGGTTGTTGCATCACTGTTCTTGGCATTTGTTGGATCCGCTATGAGGTCGTTCGATTGGTGGCCAGCATTGCTTTCAGCTTGCTGCAGTTCTGACAATGAAGGCGATGACGAGGATGCATTCACAAGCTCTGACGCGAGGCCGAGATCCCCGAGTGATGGTGGCACGTAGCATCCACCGTCGTCGCCTCGATCATCAACGTCATGGTCGCTCGATGCAGCGGGTCTCTCGGCCACAACTGGAGCGGTTGTAGACGAGGAGTACGAGCTCTCGAGTTGTGAGTCATCTTCATCGTGATGGTGCGAGGAATCTTGCTCGCTAACGACAGGAGTCGATAGATGAGCCTTCGGCGTGACGCTTCCTTCGGGCGGTGCTACAAACGCGATACCTACTCCGTGGTGTGAAATCAATACCTCGTCGAGTTAATCAAGTGCGAGCCCGATGATCAGATGTCGAGTCAGGAGTTTGGGAGGCATCATAGCGAGTCGATTGTGCCGTACCGACTCGATTGACAAACGATGACGGTGCTGGTTCGGGCGTTGGATTCGTGGTACCATTCGAGGGTGGCTTCTTTTCTGCGGCCTTTACGATGCGTAAACCACTGGAGATATCAACGACCATAACCACGTCGATGCATTGGTGGTTTCAGAGAGGGAGTCTTATGAGATCATTCATGGTTCTTGGATATGCTGGCAGCGCGTGTGATTGCTCAACTGAATCGAATTCGGACTCGTTTGGTACCTGAAGAGATTGTTACTGCTTCCTGTTGGTACTGTCGGAGAAGCAGCGACGGGAGTGGTCGGTGAAGTAGTGGCCAGAGACTTGGATTGGGGAGCAGAAGCATTGGAGGATGGAGCAGTCGATGGCGATGGTGCGGCCGTGGAGCTTGGAGCCTTGACTTGTAGACCACTGAAGGACAAGGAAGGAGTCTTGGGCGTCGATGTTGAGTCGGTGGTCTTGACTTGAAGGCCGGCAAACGAGAGAGGCGTGGTGGCGGTCGATGGTGTGGCGGTCGATGGTGGCTGCTTGACTCGCAGGCCAGCGAATGATGGTGCGCTCGAGCTCGGGGTCGGAGTCGAGGCCGAGGTCTCAGGGATCTTGACCTGCAACCCAGAGAACGACAGCGAGGTTGTAGGAGTTGGTGTGGTAGTGGCTATCGCTTGAGTGGCATCGGGCTTCTTGATCTGTAGCCCAGCGAATGATAGAGGTGTCGATGGCGGTGCTGCCGACGTTGATGGTGTACCACGGGTCGTGGTACCACCGACTGGTGCCTTATCCTGTAGCCCAGCGAACGACAGTGCAGTGGATTGGTGTGGTTGTTGTTGTTGTTGTTGTTGTGGTGTGGTGGGAGTGGCTGGAGTCTCGAGGGTCTTGACCTGCAGCCCAGCGAACATGGTGTCGCGCTCCCACACGCGCGAATGCTGCAGCGACAACAAGCGAATGACGACGATGCTGATGAGATTCGCGCATCACTCTGACATCGGGCTCGTGATGCTCGATCACATGGCCTTAGCTAGATGGAGTACAGGCTATTGGTTGGAGGCATTGCGAGAGTATCGAGGAGTATCCAATGATGCAGTAACGCATTCAAGCATTGTTGGTGTTGGCGTTGTTGTAGTTGTTCTTGCAGCGTTGCTTGATTGATTGAGTGTACACAACAAATATATAACTCGACACTCCAAATGAGCGAGCAAACGGACGAACGAACGAACGAACGAGAGGATCTTGTAGATCGTTGTCGTCCTTAGGCGTTGGCTCGAATCTACTCAGTGTATCGGATTGATGATGGCTGGGACTGCTTGGCGGTCCTACTTCTCCTCGGCAGTGGTCGAGCCGCTGCTCCACAACTCAGCGCGATAGCGTGCATCATGATCGATGAAGGTGCCCTTTGTGCACGCGTACTTCTTCTCGACGTTCTATTGCATGCGTGGCGGCGGGTGAGCAGGCTGTGCGAGCGAGTATCGGAGCACACGAGCGACATGTGGTGCGCACCTGGAACACGGGCGGAGGAGGCAGCGTATGGCGGGCATGGAACTGCCATCGACCATCCTGCTCGTACGGCTCTATTACAACCAATCGCACGCGAGCAAGAGAGAGTTGCAGGCATGGGCGTTAGCCAAGCCGTCATGGCTCGAGCGTGCCACAGGCGCCAGCAAGCCACGTACTCTCGCCGCCAGTCGGCTGCAAGGCGTACGGATCAAATCCATCATCGATCGTGTAGATATCAATCTCCATCTTGTCCTTCTCGAACTATCAAGTATCCGTCGCTCTCTCGAGATCAGGGGCCAAGTACTCAGCGAACAAACAGCGCTCCTCTCTTGTTGGTGCGAGCGACAGCTGATGACGTTGTTGATGGTGCGAGGCGATGAGGCGAATGCAACGAAATCCACTCGAAAAATGCGTAATATTCCGGGGCACAGTTTATACTCATTCCGGGGCACAAGGATCCGTAGTTTACGTTCCCAGTTAGGGAGAATCTAGCGCAAACCCATTGCGGCTTGTGTCGCGAGCGGTCGAACCAGCTAACCAGCGAGCGAGCGATTGCGAGGTCGCTGAGGCAAAGCGATGCAATTTGTATTTACGGAATGGAAGAGGACAGAGAGATCAACAACAGCAACACGAGATGATGTCGAACGCGTAACGCACGTGTCGGTTGGAGGGACGCGGTGGATGTACAAGGACTTTACACAAGACCTGTGCTCACCTTGATGGGTGGGTTACGTTGAACACGAGTGGTCCAAGTGGAGGGAGAGTATTCGGGGTGCGAGGATGAGGCTACTGGTACAACAGAGAGGCCGCCGTGCTGTGGGGGCCTTCTCGTTTTGAGCGAGCGAGTGGTTGGTTTACGCAGGCGCCTGGAAGTCATCAAAGTATCGGTGCGAGAGGGCAGCCTTGGCACTGATGCGCTTGCTCGGGTCAAGTTGCAGCATTTGCTGTGGTGCAACAAGAGGAGACAACGAGTGAGTTGGTGGCAGACAGACAGGCAGGCAGGCGAGCAGAGCGTTCACGATGCAGGTGCGTACCGTGAGCAGATCCAAGCCAGCCTCGTTCATGTTGGTGACGATCTTGTCGAGCGGCTGCGGCTTCCACTGAGGGAAGGTGTCCTTGAAGTCAGGCAGCTGCGATACGCCTGGCCAGGTGCGCTCGTTGGGCGTTCCAAGCACACTGTTGCGACAAACGAGAGTTGCGGCAACGATCGACGTGATCAGTACCTCGTAGCGCGCACTCTCACTCGGCCATGATGCAAGCTGCCCAAACACATACCGGAAGACCTTGTAGAGCTGGTCGATCTCCGAGTCGCCAGGGAACAGCGGGCGCTTGGTGGCCATCTCGGCAAAGATGCAACCGACCGACCACACGTCGACCGGGCACGAGTATCGCTGCGCACCGAGCAGGATCTCAGGCGCTCGGTACCACAAGGTGACGACCTCGTGGGTGTAGGCACGAAGCGGCACACCGAAGGCTCGCGCCAAACCAAAGTCCGCGAGCTTGAGAGAGCCCTCGCGGTCGATCAACAAGTTTCCAGGCTGTAGTAACACACACGAAGCACGGACACGTCGTTAGTAGGAGCGAGTGAGCGAGCGAGGACAGGTCTGGTCTTCGACCGTATTTGGAAGCCACGCAGGCGTGAACTCTCTCGAGAGAAGTAGCAATAGCGGCACAGGAGGCAATACCTTGAGATCACGATGGATGATTCGGTGCGAGTGGCAGAACGCGATGCCACGGAGCAGCTGATGCAAGTAGCTCTACACAGCCGCCACCACCACCACGAGAGCAAGCGGTGTTAATTCTCCGTCGTGCCCATCGGTCCTCACTATGGTCGCCATAGAGAGAGAGAGCCGCTCGGTCGTACCTGCAGCAACTTCTCGGACAAGTACTCGTTCTGCAACGAGATGAGGTACTGCTTGAGGTCGTAGTCGAGAAACTCGAAGACCAAGAACAGGCGCTCCTTGATGTGGATGACCTCGATGAGACTGGTAGGCGCAATCGACAAAGCAACGCGAACGAGCGAGACATTGCAATCAAACAGAAGCACGAAAGAGAAATCCAAAAAACATATCGTAAATCGACGCCAACCGCGAGAAACATGATTGATAACAACAACAACAACAAAGACACGATCAAGAGAGTGGTTAGTAGGGTATCGGTGCAGCAAAGGTAAAAAGTACAACTTGTCGCAAGCACGTGTTGGACACACAACCAACCACGCAGCGCAGCACAACAAACAACAAACAACACGAGCAAGCACGATAGTTGCCGTACCGAACGACGTTCTGGTGCTCCGAGAGCTCCTTGAGCAACGCGACCTCGCGGATCGTTGTGCCGGGCACGCCTTCGTCCTCGGCATCGAGACGGATCTTCTTGAGCGCCACCACCTGGCCGGTTTGGGTATCGCGACCCTTGTACACGACACCGTAGGTGCCTTCACCGAGCTTCTCGTGCTTGGTGTAGCGCAAAGCAGCCGAACGCGACGACGACATGATGATGGTGGTGGTAGTGGCTAGGAGGATAGCGCTGAAGCAACCGAAATACAAGCAAAACCAACGACGACGCGGAGGCCAGACGCGAGCGAGAGGTGGGCGCGGGGGAGAGACACAGCAGCAATGAAAGCGATGTGCCACACGGCCGCTCTTCTCTCTTGGGCGCAGTAGCGCGCACGTGTCAGCTCCCGCCCAAAAACCACAACTGCTTCGATTTTTTGGCGGGCGCGGGAATAGTACGGGGATATGGTCGTTGGCGAGGTACAAGTCGATGACCCGTTGGTTCGTGTGCCACCGCGTGGCATGGTCGAAGACGCAGGAGAGCGCGGCCACGGCGAGGGCGCCACTGTTCTTAACGCCGATTCGCGAGAGCGAGCAAGATATTTTGCGATCTTTTGGCGAGCCGCCATTTCCCGGGCGAGATATGAGAGTTTCCGTCCCTGCACCGTTCCTCCTCGAACGCTACCTCGTCTCGTACCTCTGCCGCGTCGCGGTGGGGCGAGTGGACGATGGCAGAGTGGTGCCGGGGAGGGAATCGAATGGAGACGGACAAGGCGTCGATTTGGCGGGCGCTGCGGGGTACGCCACTGAGAGCGGCAAAGCCGTCCTTCAGAGCCGGCTGTGCTCCCTTGGTTCGGTTGCTTCCAACCAGGCGGTACGTGAAGCAGCTGCCCCGGTTGGCGGTGTTGAGACATTGTAGCGGCCACCGTGGTCACCTTGGCGTGTTTGTGGTAGTTGATCTGGCGGCGTGCAGTAAGACAGCCCAAACTAAACTCCGATCAACTAAACCAGAGGAGCAGCAGCACTCAGAGCTCCTCCTCCCTGCTGCTTCATTCGTTCGTTCGCTTCCTCCCTTGCACACCTACTCGCGCTCACTCAATCTCGATACTCTCTGCACTCGCGCGCTATCGGTGGGTTGGAGGTGGTGGCAGTACCTCAGCGTTCGACTTCCTCTGAGAAGCCCAATGATTGAGGAGTGCGTCGGCGGCTGCTGAGGTGGTTGTGTCGTCGTTGCTATCTTCGCTGCCACTCGCTCACTCGCTCGCTCTCGCTCAATCTCGATCTCGTTGCTGATCGAGCTCCCTCTCTCGTGCGAGCTCTCTCGCTCCTTTATATCACACCAAACATGACCTCGACATCCGACGAGAACCTTCTCGTCAAGTACGAGCACGATATCCATCGATCGTGGGACGATATACGCTTAGCATGGAGCCGCGCCCTCGTGAATCTCGATCGAGTCAACACGTTGTTCGGCGTCGTTGCCTTGGCCGTGACGCTCGTCGGCTTCGTGATGGTCGAGGTCGTACAAGCGGGCAAGGACGCCGTGGCCGACTACCACATGTCTCTCTTGTTACTGCTGCCCTTCGTGCATGTCATCGCCTTCTTGACCGAGATCCACGTGCTGCACTTTCTCATATCCTCTACAAACATTGCGGCATCGCGCTCGTGAATATCGTCGAGTATCTATCTCTCGCTCGAAGCAACCAACCTCCTTAACTCGTGCATGATGATTGGCTCGATTGGATTGGATTGGTTCGATACGCTGTGGGCATCTTTGCTCGAGGTTGGCCGTGGTTGGTGTACCTCGCCGATCAAGCATTCAAGCAAGAAGTATCTCGCATCGAGGCGCTCGATCTTGCAAGCGGCTATGTACTCACGTGTCTCGGAATCGTACGTGTGATGAGCGAGACTCTTTCGGTCGGCGTGGTATCTAATCTATCGCGTATATGCGCGCGAGGTGGTTGTAGTTTGGTTCGTTCCTGTGCATCAAGCAACTGGCACGAAACACGCGTGGAGTACCTGATCGACTCCGAACCAAGGCCGGATTGATGACCTTGGTGGTCGTGAGCTTCACTACGGTACGTCCTGCTGCACGACTACAACAATGCACAAGCCAAGAACGCACTCGAGGTCGCCCGCGATACACGAGGCGAAAGAGAGAGAGCGTGAGTGAGGTATCGAGCAAGTGGCCCATCGAGCACCGACACGCAATTGTCGCGTATCTGTCTGAGTCTGTGTCTGTGTGCGACCTCAAGCGGCGGTACCAGATGAGTCACGTGAGGTTATTAATGTCGCAAGGGCGTGTGTGTGGTTGTGCGTGTGTGGCTGTGCGTCTGCGTGTGTTGGTGGTTGTGTCGCAGTGCGGCATCTGTCTTATTTTGGTCGCTCCCACGGCCGCCACCGAGAACACGCTCGTGCTCGGCATCCCTCCGACGATCGTTTGTATATTCTACGCAGTCGAGGAGTTCTTCACCTTTACTGGATTGGACGTCGTGGTACGTGTGGTGGCTGACACGATGAGCAACGAACAACGAGCGACCAGCTCGTAGGAGTGTCGAGTGTCTCACGCCCGTGTGGCTCGGTTGCTCCAGACCATGTTCCTTGCGTCGGCGGTGGTCGACGTTCTCATCATCGATGCCGTGACGATGTCCAGCCACTATATGCTGGTGATCGGCCTGTCGCTCACATACAGCGGAGTTGTACGGCTCTCTCTCACGACATCCGACCCACTCGGGTCTCTCGCTGCTCTCGTGTCTAATCGCAATGCCACCTCTCGCAGGTGATGATGATCTTTCTGTTGGCACTCAAGTCGCTGGTGCGAGTGATTCCTGGCGAGACCGTGAGGGACTACTTTGTGGGCTTCTGGCATAACCTCAAGCGTCGAGCCATCACGTCGTTCTCGTTCATCCTCGCCGTGTGCATGGTGACGACTGGAATCGGCTGCGTGCTCGTCATCGGAATGCGATGGAAGTACGGCCTTCTGGACCCGCTCAAGGACTACACGACGGTCTCCATGTTCTTCGTGCCGGTCACCAACTTCTTTGCCTACACGACTGACGTGCCGTTGCTTCATTTTGCGGTACGCCATTGTTGCCACGTTGATGCGTGTATGCGGGGTGGGTGGCTCACATGCTGCGACGGTACGGTTAGGCCTGCGGAACGTTCTATTACCTGTTCCCCGGTGCCGTCGATGAGGCGATGGCAGCTACTGATGAGAATACCATCATCGGCTACATCCTGCTGCTGGCTCCCACAGTACGTTCGGCTCACCGCTGCCGCCCACCCGCTGCCAGTGCCGCGGTTGTGCTCTAATTGCATGGTGGCTGCATAGATCCTGTCGTTCGTTTCGCATGCCGAGGCTCGACGTAATATTCCCGGCGTATGGGGGCGTATCCATCATGCCCTTTGTATCTACTCGGTGCTCGTGTCGGCTTTCGTGTTGGTACGTGTCTACTGACCGCCCACTCTGTACTCACTGACTCATCGAGAGCTGTTCGGTTCGGTTCGGTTCGGTTCGGTTCGGTTCGGTTCGTTCGCGAATGCAGTCGGGATGTATTGTGCTCTGGACCGACCCAACGCAGGTCGGAGCAGCCATCTCGATCCAACCCATGTGCGTCGCGATTCTCTTCTTCCTCGATGTCGTATTTAGCGTCACAGGACTCGATTTCATGGTACGTGCAAGGAGCATCTGCGCTGGCGAGCAGATACGCTGACCGTTCGCTCGTACGCTCGGCGCCGTGGCAGGTCATGGTGCTAGCGGGAGAGGTGTTCGTCACTGGCTCGCTATCGCACGCCTTGGAACCGAATGCGCCCACCAAGCAGGTCGTTGGCTTCAGCATCATCTTTTGTGGCATGGTACGTGCGCGGCAGTATATCCCGCGGGATATGTCAACCTTGGCTCACGAGCTGCGTGTGCGTGTGCGTATGCGTGTGTCCACAACAGGCTGCGCTGGTGGTGGCTCTGGCAATCAAGCGAGTCCGCGGCGAGGTGAGGATCGAGTATGACGAGGTCGAGTAGCCAGGCGCTGCTCTGCTGCTCTGCTGCCTCACCCATTCATACGTTGTTGTACAATACAAAACCCCCTCCTCACCAAAGCAAGCGCACCTCGGGCCGCACCGTACCTCGGCCCGATGGCGGCGCGGTCGTCGGCGTTGGCTCGGTCGCCGCGGTCGGGGCGGAACAATTCCTGCCGAGCGCCGATCGCATCCGTTATCCATTGTCGCCTCGCTCGCACACGCATCATCCCCTCCTCCGAAGCGCACACCGCACCGCACCACACACACAATCGATCGGAGTACTGTAGAAGTATCCGTGAGGTCAAGTTGATTTCGCCCGAGTTTTCTGGTGCGAGTCCCAAGGCAGCCTCAATAAGCAGGGCGACCCAGGGTCCAGCAGCAGCGGTTGTAGTGCGATTCTTCTCTGGTAGCGAGGTCGTGCGAGATAGCAGCAGAAGGCTTCCTTCTCTGTAGCAGTGGTGTGTTCGTGTTGCTTCTCCTCCTACTCTTCTCTCTGCTGCGCCAGTGCTTTTTCGCCTGCTGAGCCGGTCGCTCTTCTTCCTCTTCGCTCTCCTCTCCTCCTCTCACAGAGGCTTTTCGCCATCCCGCGCCGCCTCTTTCGCTGTTGGCCGTGTCTCGTGCGCACCATCATCGCTACCCCGCGCCCTCCATACCCTCACCCTCCCTCTCCCAAGCCAACTCTCTCCCTCCCTTCGCCTCCTTCCCCTCCCTCCTCTCTCTTCGCAATGGATTTGATTCAGTCGCTCGTTCGACCCTCCGAGGCCGTGGCCTTGGTACAATTCAAGTCAAAGTATGGAAGCACGAAGCGCGGTGGTGCCACGGCCGGCCAGCTCGATGA
>Ga0209935_1005782_pt1 | contig 10257 bp, 7 predicted proteins | sample ThiBio_1000_plan_2_FD_183958 | JGI IMG/M metagenome (GOLD analysis project Ga0209935, IMG submission 183958) | Wastewater bioreactor microbial communities from Cape Town, South Africa - Thiocy_cont_1000_plan (SPAdes) | ecosystem: Engineered > Bioreactor > Thiocyanate-remediating >... | reverse complement strand
ACTTGCATTGTTGAGTATTGAACGTGAATTTGAAATTGATTATGATGAAATTATAAAAGAATTCGTAGCAGCAAAAGAAAAGAGAAAGATTATTTTTTAATCGACACAATGAACATCAACTCGAACTCGAACTTTGAGCGTTTGATCAAATTCGTAGTGATGTGAGGTTTTGCGTTTTGTTTATGTGATGATATATGAACAGTAGAAAATAAAGAGAAAAACAATACGATAGTTGACTTGAGCAAAATACCCTCAAGAAAAAACATGTATACAAAAACACAAATCTGTGTTTCTTTTTTTCACATTTCATTTCATCTCATAATTTTTACGATTTTTTGCCACACCAAAAATATTGGCTCTGGCCCGCCACTTCGCTATAACAAAACCTGCATTCAAACATAGAAATCATATTTCATAATTTTTCAATTCTGACAGCAAATTTGAATCCCCAATAATCGATTTCCTTTGGTCAAACTTTATAAAAATATGTTTATATGTTTTTTAACGCTGGCACAAACAAACGCATTTTTTATATGATTCTCCTTACAGCCGAGAGAATTACGTATCCCATAGCCTGAAAAAGAAACTTATTTGAGGGACACTTTTCATTCTCAAACTGAGAAAAATGACCATAAGCTCGTCAATAGTCTCTCATTTTTAAGTAAGTGAATGCAACTTACAGTCACTATATAATGATGTGATTTTACTGCGCAGTAGTTTTTCTATATTAAACTTTTTTAGAAGAAATGTAACATTGAGATAAAAAATATTTTTCAGCCATGTCATATATGTAGAATTTATGTAGAGATAGCATCCATGTGTTTTTTTAATCCATATATTTTGCACAGTACCCTGGTCTAAACGTATTGAAAAATGTTAAAATACATAATACTGAAATAGATTTTGCATATGAAATTTAGTAAAAGAATAAGAGAGGAAGAAAAGGATATATGCATTAGTTTGTAGTGATTACCGACGACCAAGCCTTGTGTTTGTCATTGATAAGCTATCAGAATTCGTTGAAAGACTTCGGAAGAAATCTCGAAATCGACGAAAATAGCGTCGTTGATTTCTTATTACAACCGGGACAGACGTGCTCGCCACTTCGGTTTCCGAGAGAACAGTGGTGTTGGTGGAGTGTGGTGTTGTAGAGGGTGTTCGACGATTAAATCGTGGAGAAAGCAAAGTGGCTATTAAATTACAGCGACGACTACGTGGTGTTCCTGGATTCATGTGTTCCTCAATGGCTATTTCGGGCAATGAGCGCGACAGCCGAAGTCCTACCATTGGAGGAGTTTGTGGAATTTCAATAGTAGCATCTACGTCCATCGGTAATTCCACTTGAACAGGGGCTAGACGTGATATGGCACTACTTCGCCGGTAATTTAAGATGGTATGACGTGGAATATCAATTTCGGCTTTCGCTATGATGGACAGATTTGGAGTTAATTCCAGTGTTCGGAGTTCACTAGTCTCTTCTCCGATCATTGTAACTGTTGATATAATTGGTGTTACTGTTGTTTGTGTACATTGCATACTTTCGTTTTTACCGTCATTGTCGTTATTATTCATTTCGGAAGTAAACTTTGACATCAAATCAAATATGTGCGAATAGATATATCTATTAAGTAAATAAATTTTTTTTTCGATAGAGTACAATTTTATGATTCATGGGGTGACTAGGAAATAAAGAATGTTACTGTACTCCTATATACAATAATTACAACTCAAAATGTTACTCGAATTTTCCCAATAAGAAGAATGGAAGTCAATCTAGTAAATATATTTCAAAATTTCAAGTGATAGTAGTGAGTACTGGTCAACATCGAGAGATTCTCAAGCAAAGTTTAGTTGCATTTCAATTAGATATCGATGTGGATTTAGATTTAATGCAGTTTCTGATCAAATTAAGCTTTTTAAGCTGGTCTACGTACTTTTAATTTATCAAATCCTCATCCAGAAGAATTAAATAGAAAACTGATAGATTCATTCGCAAGACTCATGTCCGCTCGAACTACATTTCCAAAAGAAGCATTACTTCGGGAAGCTGTGTGTGATGCAGATGTTTTTGTCACAGGAAATACTGGTATCGATGCTTTTTATAAGTTTTTTAATCAAACTAATAGCAAAACCGATAATGTGTCTACACTGAAGATTATACAAGAATTTAAAGAAATTCGTACAACTATTCTTATTACAATGCATCGACGAGAAAGTTTTCCGTCTATACTAGAAATGTGTCGAGCTATGAAGACTATATCAAAATTGGGCGGAGAAAATGTATTGATAGTACTACCAGTTCATCCAAATCCAAATGTAAAACATGTAGCATTACAAGAATTAAGCGGACTAAACAATGTGAAAATTATAGAGTCAATTTCGTTTGATGTATTTGCACATATAATTGTTTTAGCAGATATAGTAGTCGCCGATTCTGGAGGTATTCAAGAAGAAGCTGCTAATATTGGTAAGCCAGTTGTTTTGATGCGATCGATAACTGAAAGACCAGAGGGGATTTATCTTGGAACAATCAAGCAAGTAGGTACACATCATGAAGAGATGGCAAAATGCTGTTCCATCTCAGTGCACAACAAAGACAAGATTCTATTGCCAAAGTTGTTTATACAAGAAACGAGTGGACTAATGAAAGAAAGCGTTCAATAGAAGATATAGCAAGAGTTCGACCTAATCTAACCTTAAATGAGATTCTTCAAATGCCCAGTAAATACAATATATCAAGAAAAGATGATAATTAATCAGACGAATGGTAATGCATCTTCTCAAATACTACTTGTAAATATGGGAGAAATACAACTGAAATATCTTGGCAGATTTCAACTGGCATTACAGTGTCACACAAAATATGTTATCGTTTTGGTTGATGATTGCATACCACAATCACGTTACTTCGAAACTGCGATGCACACTATTAATACAGAACAATATAGAGGAATTCTAGGAACGAAAGGTGCTTCAGCAACAGAAGATTACTATTTTGGTCCCATCTCAAAGTCAGATCGTACTATAGAAGCTGACGTAGTTGGTGGAACATGGTTTATGGAGAGTGAGTGGGTAAAACTTATGTTTCATGATAAGCCACATTCATGGAATACAGGTGAAGATTGGCATTTATGTGCTAATGCTCGAAAATATGCCAATATACGCAGTTTTGTTATGCCAGTCGACCCAAAATATGAGTCTACTTTTTCCTTTTCATCAGATTACCTTCAGATAAGTAATAGAGAAGATACTACTCGACGAGTGGCAGGAACTGGTGAGAGTAGAACGCATATTATACAACAATTATGGTTACGTGGTGATCGTTTAATGAATAGTTACACGATTACACAGTCTAGTTTACTATTATTCTATTATTAAAATATTCAAGTACACAGCTGTCTCAATTAAATGGGCGCATTATATGCGCTACGTCAAATGCTGTGCAAAATAATATTAGCATCTCTGAAATGAAAAAAAAAGAATGTTATTCTTTTCATGATTTTATGGTAGGACGTGATTATAATGTTAAGCCCACGCCAATTATTTCTGCTGCCGAAACAATGTATGCGTTTGATATGGTCATTCAAGCCACCCAAAGTACAGCTGTGATGATCATTGGATCTACTAGTACATCAGCAACATTAGCAGTTGTAACAGCTGCTCTATTGAGAAATCTACCTGTAATCAATATAAACATTGATGAGAACGTCTTAGACGTAACAATTTCTAAAGCTATAACTACCATGTCTACATGTACTATTTCTATATCATCATATGCGATGATTTATAGTAGTCACGTAAATCAGATTCATGATTGTTTGGATGTGGTATACAGATGATAGTGTAGTTGATAGGCAATTTTTTATGTTTTCTACCAAGCTTGTTTCATATTGTACATCTTACAATTATAATAAATTCTTTTTACTGACCTTACTTAAAATTTTAGAATGACTGAAAAGCATGTTAAATATAAACACACTGATGAACAGTTTGACTAGGGTATATAGTAGTCTTGTTATTGAAAATATCGAGTAAAAGATATTATATGAAAAATTATAAACGTAAAATTTCTTTCAAATGTCATATAATTATAGTTTAATGCGGTCTTTTACGAAACACCATGATTGTATTTTTTAACCAGGGCAAAGTTGAAACATTCCGTAAGTGTATTTCTTCAGCCAAATCATTACTATAACCTAATTTTTCGAATATATCTTTTATATATGCATTACTTCGACCATTTGCGTACAAGCGATCAGATAGACCTTAAATAGAAAATAGTTCATAATATACAAATAACGTTCAACTCTTTCTCGTAGAGATCATTTTCGTCAACTAATTATTCTTCATACATATCGAATTTGAAGCTTGAATTCAAGTTTCAAGTTCGAAACTACTGTGAAAAGCTCCAGAAAGAGAATAATATAAATGAATGATGATAGAATTATAAACTCTGTACTACTTTGTACTTAGTTGCACTATAAGAGTTTTTACAAGAAGGATCACAAAACATAATGTCCGTTACAAGAAATTTTGACATTTTCAGGTCGAGCGAGTAGCTTTACCGATTCTTACGGTATTTTACAAAATTGTTTCAGATTTATATATGAAAACAAATGATATAATCTACTATTTTTGAAATTTACTGTACCTTGTAACCCCCAGGATAAAACAACACCTTTCTTGTTATGCCGATCCAGATTTTCGATAAATGAGTTTTCATATTGAACTGGAATGTGTTGACCAACTTCAAAACTCAGCACCCAGTCTTTTGGTGGTAAATAAAATGGTTTCGAGAAATCTTTGTATTTCACAAATCCATCTGGAAATAGATCTGCGATATTCACTGCCTCATCAAATCCCTCGTATTGAGTTACGCGATAGCCATCAGAATCGTCGGCTAATAATGCTTTGCCGTACCAACCTAATCCGGCGCCGAAATCGTACACTGATTGATCATGAAATAAACGTCGCAATGCTTGAGACAAATTCTTACACCAAATTTCATCATTATCAACGTGATATTTATCTTTGACCGAGCAAAATCCACCAGTTGGATCAATACCCTTACATTCGCACGATAAAGCGCTCCACTGTTTTCGAAAGTCATTATATTGTGTAAGAAGGTTTGCATTTTGATTCAGGAGTCTTATGTATAGGACTAACACAATGCATAAAATTACGCTCGGAAAATATGAAATTTTAAACGAAAACATGGTAACACTGACTGACAGATTGGTAGTATTGTTCGATTATGCGTAGAATAGATCAAAACTAGAACATACAATGCAGAAAATGTAAAAACTATAAAATGCCGTTAATACAATTCGAAAATACATGTCGTGTTTGTAGTTTGAGTATCTTTATACAAAGGAAAGTTACGACTATGTAAGGCATGTTTCTATACTCACATGGATCACTATTTAGATGTACATTTCTGTATCATTCGATAAGCAATACTAAAGTAGTTCAAAACCCTCACCCTCATTGCTCGTCCATCTCTTTTCGAGTCGTAGTACGTGTTTTTCTGTCATATTTTTACAGATGTGAAATAATATAGAAATGCAATTTTTTATTTAAAGCCTCGCTACATTTAGCTGATAACAATTTCTCTCTCTTCTGTCTGTACAACATATCTGTTTGCATTTTACGATTATTTTGCCATTCATTTTTTAAAATTTATTTTTAAGTATTTCGTCACTTTAGTCTACTAAAGACAGATCTCAATTCCACACTGGAGACTGCGGTTGCGTTACCTCTATGCTGGTCACAAACCTAGATAAAAGAGGAGTGTTAAATGGAATGAATGCAGATACTGACATCAACACATCTCAACAAGACGATACAAATCAACCCCCAATGAACCCAGAGGGAATTCATACTGGCTCGGATGGCATCCGGTCAAACAAAGTCCGCGTTCTCTGTTGAGCAACAGGGATAGAGTCCACAAATTGAAAACTGGAAAGACCTCTAGAGTGAGAAGAAACACACAGAAATTAATGTCGACGGAAAGCATTTTCACAGTAAGAACATGGAATGTTTAAACCTTATGGGCGGCCGAAACGTTAGAATTGCTTCAAAATGAAATAAAACACTTCAAGTATAATATACTAGGCATTTTGGAAGTGCGATGGAAGAAATAGGGGAAACATCAAATTGAGATTCCATTTGATCTGGAGAAGAAGCTTCACATATGAGGGATGTGAGCTTCTTCTTGAATGCACAAGCTAAAAAGGTATTGATAGAATACAATCTCATAAGTTCACGAGTAATGTCGACAAGATTCGATGCAGCACCTATATCTGCATAATTAAAAGAGGACGTCCAGGGTGCAAAAATCATGTAGGCGAAACACTAGAGAAAACAGACATAATCATTGTAGCTGGAGATTGAAATTCAAAAGTTGGTGCTGACGATACTGATCGGGAAAATGTTTCGGATAAATATTGATATGGTGACAGAAACGAATGTGGAGGACGCTTTCTAGAATTTACAACAAATCATAACTTATACATATGTAATACAGGGTTTCAGCAAAAATTTAACCGGAAATGGACATGGACATCGTCACATGGTATTCACAAGAACGTGATTGGTATAATTCTTATACAAAGAAAATGGAAGATCGATGTCGTAGAGTAAAAAGTCCAATCAGATAAAATAAAGAGCATTGTGTGAAAGCTCAACGCGAGCAAGCTGATAAACTAGAGAAGCATACAGCCTATTGAAAATGTTATACGAGATCAAACAAAGATGGACCGATTATTACAGCAGTCTATACAAAGACTCTAGTGACGGAGACGAGACGATGATATCTAGGATATTCTGTATTCAAAAATTCAAGGAGTTATATGTGAAGTCAAAAAGAATAAGAGTCCAAGGTTAGATAGAACTATAGTGGAGATGCTAAGGAAGGAGGAGAACCCCGCGCATGCCAAATCCGTATGCTCAGTGAAAAATAGTGGAAAGAAAGCACGATTCTACATGAATGGGGAAAATTCATTCTAGTACCCGTTCCTTTAAAAACGGATCTTAGCAACTGTTCCAACAATAGAATGATCTTGCTTGTTAATCACACAGGAAAAACGCTCAAAACCGTGCTATTAAACAGATTAAAAAATTATTTAGTTTCCTATCTCTGAGAAGAACATGCAGGTTTTAGGAAACATAGAAACACAGTACATAAAATTATAATACATTGTTTATTAGCCGAGAACGTATAGAGACACGAACAGAAAATATACAATTTGTTCATCGACTTTCAAATAGCGTTTGACAGGATAAAACACAAAATCACATGAACTACGCTTAAATCATATGGAGTAGATTCGAAAATCATCATACTACATAAAAGAATCTATGAAAGATTGGAATCAGCTGTTAGAATTTGAAATGATTATGACGAGTGGCTTCAAGCTGTTGCAAGAGCAACACAACGCGGTCCATTTTGACCACTTCTTTTCATAACGTATTTCGAGCCAGTAATGATAAATGATCTTAGGTTTCCGGATCATATCCACCTAATAGATGAGGATATCAGTTCACTCCAACGCCAACTAGATGTAGTAAGAGCAGCTGCTCATAGGAAATAAAAAGACGAATAGAAAAAGTAACAGATACTGTAGCCTATGGCGCAACCAGTGTAACGGAAAAAGGTTAATGAGCGAAGACTCTAAGTGTGAATTTCTACCTTTTCCGTTATTTGGTTGTGTAAGTAATTTACGAAGCGAGTAAATTAGTTTACACGAGTAGAATCGATATCCGATTCTTTGAGAATAAACACTATAGATGAGTATTTTAATTTGAGTGACGTATTTAACCTACATTCACTCGAAATTTTATTGAAATGAATAATAACAATGCATGCAACTTTTAACAATCAGTGCGTGACTAACAATAGTATTATATATATATGTGCGATTTGTCTTATGCGCCATCTATTGGTTCCAGAGCTAGGACGCAAGTACAAGTATTTGTACTTGTACTTATCCTATCTCTGTCTCTAGTCTCCCTGGGCACCATTTTTCGAAAGTATCCATATATCTATCTTAACGCTCAGAAATGACTGAACAAGAAAATCTTTCAATCATTAGTCCAATTAATAGAATAATTTCTTATAAGTGAATGAAAGCTGAAAACCCTACGAAAAAACGAACTCGGTGTTTTTAAATTTGCAAAATTAACGGTTGAAGCTTGAGTTCAACTTCCAAGTCTGGCATGTATAAAATAGAACACCTACGTCTACAACATCGAAAGAAAAACTGTGGAAAAAGCTAAGATGTGAGCATGGACAGTTATCAACATTATTCATCTTATCTGTCCTCATGTTATACCAAATTGAAATATTAACTTAAGTTATCTATTCTAATGTTAACACCAAACTTTATATATGAACCATCGCATCTTCTCCATTTCTCAAGATGAAATAGCGAACTTCAAAGACTCTTAGAGATTTTGTTGGACTTCAAACGATCTCATGAGACTTGAGCAGATGTGTACTGAGCCTAAAAGACAGGAGACATTAAGAGGCAAAATCAGTTCATTGGAATTTTTTTTATAGAGTTTCTTATTTTTGTCTAAAATAATCATTTTATGATGAATCTAACAATTTCCGCCGATATCTTTCATACGTTCCCAAAATAATCAATAAGAGCCATTCCACGTAAGCCACAGCCGAAGGTGCTCAATCGATATCCTCAGATTTGACTCATTTTTATATATGTGATAGAGGATTGAATTCTATGAATTTTGGCGAAAGCCGCTTCAAAAAATATTGAACCGTTCGGTTTTTATCGCGATTTTACTGAAAGTACTAGAAAATGCACTTTTTCGACGGACGATTTTGCGACGCATAAAAAATAAAGAAGGCACCTTCTGTTAAGACTGAATGTTTTGAAAATAGCAATACCTAGTTGTGTTCTACGTATACTGTAAGTTTCAGCTCAATTCATTTCATCGTTGATATTCTACGGTCCTCGAGATTTAGGAAAAAATGAGTTTTCCCAGCAATTTTCATTCCTCATATCTCTCCACAGGAAAATGATAGAGGTCTGAAATTTTGAACATAAGTAGATCTTAGGACGGTCTAACTACCATATAAATTTCAACCCTCAACCACGAACTATTCGTGCATAATAGCTGAAACAAAAATCAGTCTTTCGTCAAAAAGTCGGTTTTTGGCCTCGATTTTCTCCGTTGCTGCCAATTAGATTTTTCAATTATCTACGCAGCCTCAAAGACTACACATGGGTCTACAAAATGGTATAAAAAGAAACTTGGGACGCACATGGGCTGTTGAAATATCAGCCAATATTTTTGGAAAAAATGGGGGTAAAAATTTTGAAGTTCGTGAAACTCATTTTTTCCAAAAGTATTGGCTGATATTTCAACAGCCCATGTGCGTCCCAAGTTTCTTTTTATACCATGTTGTAGACCCATGTGTGGTCTTTGAGGCTGCATAAATGATTGAAAAATCTAATAGGCATCAACGGAGAAAATCGAGGCCAAAAACCGACTTTTTGACGAAAGACTGATTTTTGTTTCAGCTATTATGCACGAATAGTTCGTGGTTGAGGGTTGAAATTTATATGGTAGTTAGACCGTCCTAAGATCTACTTATGTTCAAAATTTCAGGCCTCTATCATTTTCCTGTGGAGAGATATGAGGAATGAAAATTGCTGGGAAAACTCATTTTTTCTCAAATCTCGGGGTCCATATAATATCAACGATGAAATGAATTGAGCTGAAACTTACAGTATACGTAGAACACAACTAGGTATTGCTATTTTCAAAACATTCAGTCTTAACAGAAGATGCTTTGTTTATTTTTTATGTGTCGCAAAATCGCCCGTCGAAAAAGTGCATTTTCTAGTGTTTTCAGTAAAATCGCGATAAAAACCGAACGGTTCAATATTTTTTGAAGCGGCTTTCGCCAAAATTCATAGAATTCAATCCTCTATCACATATATAAAAATGAGTCAAATCTGAGGATATCGATTGAGCAGCGTTATAGTAAATCGGCTGTGGCTTACGTGGAATGGCTCATAACATGAAAACCATGTACTTCAGAGGCTATATGCAGAATTTCGAAACACTTCGTCCTTCAGTTTCATATCTACTTTACAACATGATAACTCCACCATGGAGACCACTGTCATGTGAGCTCCATGCCGGTCACAAGTCCGGATAAAGGAGGAGTGTTGGACGGAAGGGGTGCAGATACCGCCGTCTGTAAAAGAACCAAGACGAAAGAAACCA
>Ga0209935_1005781_pt1 | contig 10258 bp, 8 predicted proteins | sample ThiBio_1000_plan_2_FD_183958 | JGI IMG/M metagenome (GOLD analysis project Ga0209935, IMG submission 183958) | Wastewater bioreactor microbial communities from Cape Town, South Africa - Thiocy_cont_1000_plan (SPAdes) | ecosystem: Engineered > Bioreactor > Thiocyanate-remediating >... | reverse complement strand
AAACAAGTCTTTATCTAGTTTTAAACGAAGCACTCAGATCAGAGAATCGACAAGCATTGAAAATTTGGTTTCCCTATTTGAAATTGTTTGATACCGCTTTAGATCTTTTGCCAACTGTAAAAGAATCGGTTTGGAGAGGTGTTCCACTTGATATCGGCAAAAATTTTACTAAAAATCAAATATTTACATGGTGGTCTATCAGTTCTTGTTCTTCATCAGTCAATGTTATCGAACAATTTCTCCAAAGCAAAAACAATTCAACATTATTTTTAATTGAAGTTATTAATGGAAAGAAGATTTCAGGTTACACTCAAATTGAAGGTGAAGATGAAACTATTCTGAGAATTGGCACAAAATTTCGAGTTAAAGCTGATCCGCTGAAACGAGTTGATGGTTCACATATAGTCCATTTAATTGAAATTCAAGACGATGATAATCTACCATCACCATCACCATCACCATCACCAATAACGATCAATGCAAATACAGATGAAAGCGTCTTACAAATGAAAAATCTAATGAAAGAAATGGAGCAGCTAAAAGAATCGACAACTCCTCGTTATTTTTTTATTCTTCCAGCTAAAGATTATGATTTCAAAATCATTGATGATCATCAAAATTTATTTAATTTACATTTTAAACTTTATTTTCTCTGTGAATGTTCAAATGATCCAACAGGCTTGCATATCGTCGCTTCTTCTGATGGCTATTCAATCCGAAGATTAAAAGAATTTTTGATGAGATTTGGTCGATATTTACAGATAACATTGAATTTAGTTAACGTCTTAATTTCTCTTGATGAATTAATTATTTCACAACCAGTAGGCATATCGAATTCATTAAATAATATCAAGCAGAAAATTAATTTCGCTAAAAAATTTCTGAACAAACCCGAAATAAGATTAGTTTCTGGAAATTCTTCATTGACTCAAAACAATGAATCGCGATCGCCTTTAATAAAAGATATTGATTTAAAAGAACTTCCAAACTATTTAGAACGCCATGATTCAACACAATTTCTAGGTAATTTATACCGCATAATTGCACATGATGGAAATATTCGATGGATCTATCAACAACATTATGAAATAATTAGTGATAAAACAAGTAATGATTTCATCAAAACAATAAAAACCATTGGTGCAGAATTTAATCAAGATAATAAAGAATTGATTTTGAATAAATTAAAATTAACCAGTGCAAATGTTAAACTAATTTCAGGTATTTTAACAAAAGGTTTTATTGTTTCAAAAATAGTGTTTAACAATTGTTCAATGTACGAAGGTGACTTTGAGAAATTGGTTGATATTATTTTCAATCGATCATCAGTCTATTCTCTTGAAGTTCATCAACTTGATATTCTCAATTATTTCGGTTATTCTAAATATATTTATGGTCATCAGCTGAAAATCTCATTTTTTAATAATTTATTTAATATTACTTCGACTGATTACAATCAATCGGCTAATGTATTATTAATTGAGAAAATCTTGTCTCAAGATGAAATCCATCGAACATTAGAAATTTCAACTTGTAATTTTCTTCAATTTGAAATACAGTTACAACGATTTCTCGATAGAAATACGATGATCACTGAACTAATTGTCAATCGTGCAAATAATATCAAAATATTAAATTCAATATTTCAAATCAAAGTTAACAAATTCGAACGATTGAAGTTGGTTTGTTCATTACGATTACCAAAAGTTGCAAATCATTTTTGTGAATTATTAAAAACAAATGGAACTTTAATTGAACTTAATCTTATCGATTCAACAGCTTTTTCTGATGCAGATTTTCTTGAAAATCTATTTCAAATTTTAAAACAACATAAATCAATTAAACAACTTCATTTACATATTTCTCTGATTGGAAATTCAGATAAAAAAGAAAATTTATTGATTAATTATTTGCAAAACAATAGATCTCTCAGTCATTTACGTTTATCAAAATCCAAGATTTCTTCTCAACTTATTCGACAATTCGTTGATTCAATTGAAAAACATCATTCACTTATTCATTTAGAATTTTATCGATGTCAATTTAATGAAAATGATATTCAACAGTTAGAAAAATTAGAAAATCAAGGAAATTTATTTTATCTTCTTATTTCACAAGAATCATATCTATTCAATAAAAGATCCAAATATGGTGAGGATGTTTTCTTGTTTTTTTCTAACAAGTTGACATAGGCTTTTATCGACATTAAAGACAATTTAGTGAAGAAGGAAAAAAGAATAATTTTTGGAGGAATCAATAACTGTCAGTGCACTTAAAAACATGACAAGAATTCATATTTTTGTAAGAGTATTATTCCTTTAAAAAAACGAATTATAGTTTATGTAAGTTTTCATTATCATCTCGAATGAAAATAAAAACTTTAGTCGAACGAGACGAGAGATAAAGTTTCTTTCCGAAGAACTTTAGTCAATTAATGAAATCATCGTTAGCTCACAAAATTCAAATCCATCTTTTAATCATTTTTTTCTAACTAAAGAATTTCAAATAGGTTTTCTTTTTCTTCATTTTAACTATTTGTTTTTTACAATTACAAATTCGTTTACTATCTCTTTTCACCCTCTTCGTTTCTTCTATTCTATTTTTTTGTTCTGTTAGTTTTTGGTAGTTAAGATGAAAAGAGTAATAATAATGGGTGAATTTTTGTTGATGTAGAATTGAAATATGGTGTGATGGAATGGAAAGTAGATCGCCAAACAATTGCTCGTGGAAATAGTTATGGACACGAATTAAATCAACTCTACTATCCTCATGGAATCTACGTCGATGATGAAGAACAATGTATTTATATTGCTGATAGAGATAATCATCGTATCGTTAAATGTAAATTAGATGGTGGAAGTGATGATGGAGAAATTGTTGCAGGAGGAAATGGTAAAGAAAATAGAATTAATCAATTGAAGTTTCCAGTTGATGTGATTTTGGATGAAAAGAAGAAATCTTTGATTATTTGTGATCGAGACAATAGGAGAGTTGTTCGATGGTCTTTACAAAATCGAAATGGTGATAAAGAAATTCTCATTGAGAATATTTTATGTTGGGGATTAAAGATGAATGAAAATGGAGATTTATTTGTCTCTGATTATGGGAATCATGCAGTTAAAAGATGGAGAAAAGGTGAAAGAGGAGAAAAAGGAACAACTGTTGCAGGTGGAAATGGTCAAGGAAATCAACTCAGTCAATTGAATGGTCCTTCATATATTTTCATTGATCAAGAAGAGACAGTTTATGTCTCAGATTGCGGTAATCATCGTGTAATGAAATGGTTGAAAGGTACAAGTGAAGGTATTATTGTTGCTGGTGGAAATGGCAAAGGAAATAGTTTAAATCAATTAAATGAACCAATGGGATTACTAGTGAATGAAGTTGGTGATATTTATGTGGCTGATTTTTGGAATAATCGAGTAATGTGTTGGCCATTGGGATCAAAAGAAGGTCGTGTTGTTGTTGGTGGAAATGGTCGTGGAACAGGATCAAATCAATTATGTGATCCAATAGGTTTATCATTTGATGCTGAAAATAATCTTTATGTTACCGATCAAGGAAATCGTCGAATTCAACGATTTGGTATTGATTGATAGAAGTTAAAAATAAAAGTAAACAAAATTCATCCTCTCTCGCTTTGCTCTTTCTATGTCTCGTCTGAATTGATTCGAAGTCGATATTTATTTGTTTGAAATGAATTATGTCAAAGAAATATTTGCATAGATTGTTAACCATTGAATTTCTTCTCTAATTTGAATAAATTCATGCCAAGGATTATTTTCAATGAGATGAGATTCATCGGGTAGTATAATCATTTTGGTTGGAATTCCAAGTACAACTAAACCTCTTTCTAATAAATAATTTTCAGTATATGAAACACGAATATCTTGATCAGGTACAACAATATGTGTTGGTGTGCTAATTTGATTTAATCGAAATATTGCCGATTGTTTTTGATAACGATGTTGAACTTGTCAAGGATAACCTCCGAATAAATAAATAGTCGCATAAGGAATATCGGTCAAAGCCCAATCAGCAATATGTTGAATAGCTCCATCACCGAAAAGAGCAGCATTAAATCTCGTTGTTTTGGTGATTAACTATCCAGTTAGATAATCACCGTAACTATATCCTCCTCAAGTCAATTGTTTTGGATGAGCAATCTCATTTCGAATCAAAGCATCAATTCCATCCAAAATATCTTTTCCTGGTCGAGAAACAATTTCAAATCGAATATCTTTCAAAAATTAGTCTCCATAACCTGTTGAACCGCGATAATTCGGTTGAAAGACGAGCCAACGTTGAGTTGCAAACATAAGTGTAGAATAATACCAAAATCTGCATGAAAAACATTGGTATCAGCATCGTATGGACCTCCGTGAATGAGAGTTAATAACGGGAGATTGTTCTGTTCGAATCGATGAGGTGGATAGAGAAGAATTCGTTCGATTTGTGTTTGATCTTGTTGATTTATCCATTGAAAAGATTTACCTTTCGGTAGATTTCTTTGAGTAAATAACTGATTTTCATTTGTAATCTTATTCATTTGATAAAATCGATCAGTCCAATAGACTTCTTCAGGTAAATTCAATTCGGAATAAATAAAAGTAAATCTCGAATTTATCTTCGTCGTTGAAATCATTTTAAAACTTCGAATTGAATTCGTTCGTTTGATGAATTCAGTTTGAGGTGTTAATTGTGAATAAACGTGAATTTGTGTTCCTAATTGTCCAGTAAAGACGAATTCCCTGTCTTCCTTCGTCTACTAACTGATAATCAGTAATATGTCCTTGAAAAGTTTGAGCCCAGCGTTGAATTTGTTGATTTGTTAAATTCATTGAATAGATTCGACGTTGAAAATCTAGATAATCGCCTTCGATTGATCCTTTAGCTGAAACTGCAAAAAAGAGCGAACCATCGAATGACCATTTGAGATTGCTTTCAACTGCTGTGTTATTTGTTAATTTGATTAAATCGAGAGAATAGAGTTCGTAATCAGTCATTCGTTCTTTTGATTTTGTGATGGTGGTTCGAGAGAAAAAACGAGTTGAGAACCGTCGGTCGAACAAGTTAATTGATCGACACGTTGATCAATGTCAATTAAATGAATTTCTTTTGAAATCTCGAGATTTTCGAGATCAATTCGATAGATTCGATCGGCGAGAAATTGTTCTCGATATTGAATAACATCTTTCCAATGTTGATCTTCAGATTCTTTCTTTCTCTCTGTTCCAATAAAAACATTTTGATTTCTAGTTGACCAAGTAAATCAATGAATTTCTTCATTTTTTTCGATTTCTAAAGGATAGAATTGATTGGTAACAGTTGAATAGATTTGAAGAGACGGTTTATCTTTGAGTTTTAATAAAATAAAATCATCTTTCCATTGAGGTTTAGCGTCCGTTGCTTTTGTTGTTATTAAAATTCTATTTTTAGTTTGGAGAGAATAGAAATCCAAATGTTGTTCATTGATATTTTTGTCCCAGATTCGTTTTTTGATTTGAATCAGAGTCGATTGTCCATGATTAGGCTCGAGAACAATCGATAAATAATCAGTAGAATTCAAAAATTCTTCTAACGTCAATTTCGTCGGTATTTGTCCATTGATTTCAACAAAGAACAAGACAACAATCTCCCATTTGATCAACATTTTCACTCTAATTATTATACCTTATGAAAAAAAAACGATTTTTATATTTCTCTTCGCAATGATATTTATACTAGTTTTTTTTTCTTCTATTTAGAAAAGGATTTTCGATTTTCGATACGACTTTTTCTTCAAAGAGAATGAGATTATAATCTAGTTGATCTATTTTGTTTGTAGTTGAATGTTGTAAATATGAATTTGATAGAACATATCCAGTTCATTTCAATGGAATCATAAGTCAACAAGAATTCGTTCAATCGAACGTTTGCATCAGGCAGAAAACTTGTCTTCTTGCCTCTCTTTGTTTTTCTCGGTTTCATAGTCATAATAGCTATTGTCATTGTTAGAGTGAAATCGGATATCAATGGAGATAATTTCGGTAGAGTTCCTATTATTATAGGTGTTTATTTCGGATTAGTTTTCTTAATGATTACATTATTGGTTGTTTTGCAGTGCCGAAGAATGGCACAATTACGACAAGCAATAGCTGAAGAATCGGCAAGATATTCGTCGAGATCAACGCCTTGTAGTTGGAGATTAGAAACAACGAGATTTTATACTGGAAACTTTGAAAATAGAAAGACAGAAACAACCTATTATGTTAAATGAATTCACTTTTTTTAAAATTCTTATTTAAATTCGATGTTCGTGTTTTAGATTATTATCGATATTGGGCGAGGACAAAGTGCCTATGCTTCTCCATCATATCAAGCATTACCGAATCCAACTTGTAGACACTGTGGTGCAATGCGTATCGACACATGGGCTAAATTTTGCTCTTCATGTGGACGAGCATTTAAATAAGAAAAATCTCTTTGTGTTTTTTTTTTCTCTTCAAAATAAATTTGGTTGAAGAAACAAATTCGATTTTTTAAATTGACTCATGATTAAGATTGTGAAATCAGATAGAAAAGGTAAACTATTTGTGTCGACTGTGCGAAGTCAATTTCATAGAAGATATCCAAATCATTTCAACGGAATTATAAGTCCAAATGAATATAATCAATCAAAATCTTCATACAAATAATCTATATATCTCTCGTTTGACTTTTGCTCAGTAATTGCAGCTAGAATTGTTGTATTTATGTTGCTTCTTTTGTTTTTAAATAAACTTATTTCGGTTATTGTGTTTAGTCAGTCGATAAGAATGAGAGAAAAAAACTTGAGTATTATCTTTAGACGAATAGCAGTTCGTAGTGATTCTCGCTTATCGATACACAGTTTTATTTATGAGCCGGGAAACTTATATCAATCGAGCCCTTTAAACAAAGAGAAAGTTTTATTTTAATTTCTATCAATACCAAATCGTTGAATTCGATGATTTTCCGAATCAGCAACATAAAGATTATTTTCAACATCAAATGATAAACCTACGGGAAGATTCAATTGATTTAATCCTTCTCCTTCGTCATTTCCACCAACAACAACACGACCTTCTTTTGATCCCAATGACCAATACATTATTCGATCATTCCCCCAATCAGCCACATAAATATCACCAACTTCATTCACTACTAATCCATGAGGATTAAATAATTGTTTTAAACTCTTTCCTTGTCCTTGTCCACCAGCAACAATAATACCTTCATTTGCACCTTTCAACCATTTCATTACACGATGATTATGACTATCTGAGACATAAACTGTCTCTTCTCGATCAATGAAAATATATGTCGGAGAATTCAATTGATTGAGTTGATTTCCTTTTCCATTTCCACCTGCAACAATAGTTCCTTTTCCTCCTTTTTCACCTTTTTTCCATCGTTTCACTGCATGATTCTCCTTATCAGAAACAAATAAATCTCCATTTTCATTCATCATTAATCCCCAACATTTAATATTCTCAATGAGAATTTCTTTATCACCATTTGGATTTTCTAAAGACCATCGAACAACTCTTCTATTTTCAGAATCAGAAATAATCAAAGATTTCTTCTTTTCATCGACAATGACATCGTGTGGACAATTCAATTGATCAATTCTATTTCCTTGACCATTTCCTCCTGCAACAATTTCTCCATGATCACTTCTACCATCTAATTTACATTTAACAATACGATGATTCAATGTATCAGCAATATAAATGCATTTTTCTTCATCATCGACGTAGATTCCATAAGAATACTTAAGTTGATTTAATTTGTCTCCTTTACCATTTCCACCAGCAATTGTTTGACCATCTACTTTCCATTTCATCACATCATATTTTAATTCTAAATCAACAAAAATTCATCCATTATTATTCCTCTTTTCATCTTAACTACAAAAGACTAGAATAGAGAAAATAAAAAACTAGAGACTAACAAAAAAAGAAGAAGAACAGAACAAATCTTTAAAACACTTTTACTTTTTTGTCATCTCTGTTTCTATCTCTACAAATCTGATTTGACTGCTGCAGCAGCTGCAACGACGTTCTATTTCATGAAGAAAAACGAATTACTTTGTTTTTGTTTTTGGTCATGTTGTTTCTTAAACATGTTGAGTAAATCAGAACAAGTTGGTCGATCATTTGGATTTTGTGACCAACATTTTTCGATAATCAAACGAAAATTCATTGAAATATTTTGAGGTATTTTTAAACGACGACCAGAAAGAATAAAATCTCTAATAGAACTATTTGAATGGCCATCATAAGGAATTTGATAAGTAACAAGTTCCCAATAAACAACTCCCAAACTATAAATATCACTCTTCTCTGTATAAGGATCCAAATCTAAAACTTCAGGAGCTGTCCAACAAATTGAAATATTTCCTTTAGATTGATTTCTTATTTGAATCATATTAAAATCACAAATTTTAACATTATACCCTGAATGATGATTTTCTAATAAAATATTTGTTGATTTTATATTTCGATGTAAAATTTGTGGTTTTGATTGATGTAAATAGTTAATTCCTGTGGCTATTTGTATTCCAATTGATAATTGTTCCGGCGAAGAAAATTTTCTCTTCTCTTCTAATAAATCGAATAAAGAATGAAGTGACGCGTATTCTGTAATTAAACTATACTGATCTTCATCAACACAAACGCCATAGAATTTAACAATATTCGGATGGGAAACACTTTTCAATATTAATAATTCATTAATTAGTTTTCTTTTGATATCATCATTGAAATGAGTTAAATGTAAAGTTTTAATTGCAACAAATAAATTAGTTTTCACCCATTTACCTTCATAAACTTGACCCAATATTCCTTCACCAAGTTTTCCTTTGATTTCTAAATCATTTTTATTGATTTGTAAAATATTTTCAACATTATCTAAAAAATTCGATGGTTTCGGTTTTGATTTTGGAGTTACAGGTAAATTTTTCTTAGGTGGTGTTATTGGCTGATCAGCATCATCGTCATCTTCATCTTCATCATCTTGAATTTCAATTAAATGAACTGTATGTGAACCATCGGCTCGTTTCAATGGGTCAGCTTTGACTCGAAATTTCATTCCAATTCTGAGAATAACTTCATCTTCACCTTCATATTCGGTGTAACCGGACACTTTTTTTCCATTAACAACTTCAATTAAGAATAATGTTGAATTATTTTTGCTTTGGAGAAATGTTTCGATAACATTGACTGATGAGGAACAAGAACTGATAGACCACCATGTAAACATTTGATTTTTAAGAAAATTCTTTCCAATATCAAGTGGAACACCTCTCCAAACAGATTCTTTTACAGTTGGTAAAAGATCTAAAGCTGAGTCGAATAATTTCAAATAAGGAAACCAAATTTTCAATGCTTGACGATTTTCTGATCTAAGTGCTTCGTTTAAAACTCGATAAAGAGTGGTTTCTCCCCATTCCATCGTATAAATATAAATCGAAGCTGATTGATCTTTTGATAAGCCATGATCATTAGGAAAATGACAACTTTTTTTAGCTATTTTAATAAAGTAAGTTAATTGATCGATTGTTGATTCAATTGGTTTAAGCGCTTCTTCGAGAGAAACAATCTTTTCCACACGAAAACCATAAACAGGTGGAAGTTTTTTGAACGAACAATCAATATCACCGAAACGATTCATAACGATGTCGAAGAAAGTAAAAATTTTTCGCGGAATGATTGAAGAAAAAAAGCTTTCAGTTTCTTTTATTTACAGAGACAACATAAAAATTTCACTTCAAGGTGAATTACCAAGTTGTCGGTGCATAAATCACGACTGAATAAAATGTCGCCTGGTTACGTGTTTGAGTTTCGTTGTCGAGTAAAAAAGAACGAAAAATATATTTCTATTCGTCACTAATCATCTTATTAGAGCATTTCGTTGAACTGAGCGACTAGTTTTTCTCACATTTCAATTCCCAAGCAATATTATCGGAGTTTTAATGTTACAATAAAAAGCTTAAGTTATATGTCTTAGGTCTTAATAAGATATTCATGAGACAAGATTAGTTAATTGAAATATACTAAGATCAGTCGGTAGCTGACCATTGTCACTGTTGTTGACGGCTAAATAACTAGAAATTGCCAAATTCCATTCTGATTGATCATAGAACAACATGATTTGACCTGTTCTGGCTTGCATAGACTTTTCCGAGCCGATCTCAGTCGAATTTCTATCTCCGAGAATACCATAGAATAAACGTTGTGAAGGCATTTCAGACGAA
>Ga0209935_1005780_pt1 | contig 10259 bp, 15 predicted proteins | sample ThiBio_1000_plan_2_FD_183958 | JGI IMG/M metagenome (GOLD analysis project Ga0209935, IMG submission 183958) | Wastewater bioreactor microbial communities from Cape Town, South Africa - Thiocy_cont_1000_plan (SPAdes) | ecosystem: Engineered > Bioreactor > Thiocyanate-remediating >... | reverse complement strand
AACACTTCAAGAGACGAGTTGGAACCCACCACATCTGAGCGCAGTCCGAGAAAAGCTACGGCAAAGGCAAGGGAAAACGGCCTCAATAAAGCCAATGAAGGGGCGCAAATGTCGAAGAAAGGAAAAGGAAAAGAGAAAGAGATAGAGGTGGAACGAAACGAAGAAGACGAAAAAGAGCAAGAGGCCGAAGGACACGGAGAAGGAGAGGAAGAGGAGGAGGTTGCGGACAAACAAGGAAAAGGCACGAAGAGAAAAAGAAGTGAAGAACAGGATGCTGAGGAAGAAGGGTCTTCTGGTGGTGGTAATAGCGACACCGAAGAAGCGCTGCGTACAAAGAAAGGAAGAGGGGGCCCTAATGGAAGTAAGAAGCCCAGGCAAAGCAACGCAGGCGGAAAGGACAAGAGGCCAGCAAAAAAGAAAGCGAAGAAGACCAAAAAGTGGGACGCCGAAAGAATCGAGCAGGAAATGGCTGAATGGTCGAAGCACATCATCGAACTGAAAGACGACGAGAAGTTGCCAGACCTTCCTCTCATTACAGCCGAAAAGCAATACGAGAAGGCACTTGTCGATATGGATCCTGCGGCGTTCGATGAAGTGGTGAAGAGAGACATCAATACGTTCAATATGGGAGCTATGTAGGAGCGGGACTCAGACGAGGTACTTCCTCCGTTGTTGTGTTTTTTAACCTAACTCCGTATTTCTTTAATAGGAAATTATAGCGAGATAGAATGACAAGTAAGCTCGTCACTCCAACAAGCTAATGCAGCTGTTCGAGGTGTCTCGGGCGAGACCTTCAAGTCGGGTTTCTTCGAGTGAAGAACGACAAGAAGGATTGGGACAAGTGGTTCAAAACGGTGATCAAAAAGGATGACGGGAGCAAAGGGATCTCTAAATCCTATGCCGACAAGTTGCGCCTCTTGTATCGGAACTTGGGCTCGTATCCAGCCTTTCAGGATCTGCGCATACCGACCTCGAGGCTCGTGCAACACTCGAGCGAGATCAAGGCGTTTTTGGACAACCACAAAGATTGGGCAGAGTACTGGCGCAAGGAGTCGCCGGAATGGCAGTGAGCGCAACTGTTGCTTTTTCCCCCCCCCCTTTGCTAGATGAGCACTCTTAATAGTAAGCTTGCAGATTGTTGTCACAACCCCTGTAAAAGTTTTGCGGCACGAGATGGAGTGAAACAACCATCCAGGCCATTTTTTTCCCCACTCACCCTCATGCATTTGGTGGGAGTTGGAGAAGCGCACAGTAGCTTGGACGAGGTTGAGGATGAAGTTGTGGAGGGAGCAGGGAAGGGCTACGTACAAAGTTGGGCATTACCTAACCCCCCTTCTCTTTTTTTGTCACAGCTTCGCACTGCTGTGCGATTCTGAAAAAAAATGATTGGTTATTTGATTGTTTGATTTTTTGGTAGATTTTCGGTATCCGCATTTGTTCGGACAGTGATGGTCAAAGCGATCGCTTCATTCCATCTGTTTCGTGCCCGCCACTTTACAAGGGCCATTGGTACAATTGTTGCCTCTCAATGGCCCATCCGTTCATTGGCGATCCAGGAGATTGCACCAGTAACATGCCAGTACTTCCGATCCTTTGACGGATACACAGCCACCAGCGAAGATAGTATTATCTTGGAGCTGACAGGTGAAATACATTGTAAGGTTAATCCTGATCGAGTAACCTTTAACTGGCTTTAGTATTGTCCCAGCCAAAAGTACGTGGACACTTTACAATACCATACCTAAAAAGGTGGACCAATAATAAAATATTGTCGCACCCTCATTACTTGGTTACAAACCTTCTAACCAAAACATTTTCTTTTTATGTTAGATCAAGAGAGATGAGTAAGTGGAAAGAACTGGCTGTAGTTATGAAAATAACAATTCTTGCATCACATTATTAAGAAGTGCATTTTTTAAGCCATGGGGTTTCAAATCAAATGACACAACAACTTCTAAGAATGTAACGTTCTGTGAGGCCACTATACACTCAAGGTATATGGGTGACTCAAAAGTATATTCAGGGAGCTGTGGCTCTCTTAATTACAATAGAACATTACTAACTTCCCCCTTTCCTGTTACTCAGGATTCCTCCAAACTCTGTCCTCAATAGCTCTGAGTGGTCCTTTCCTTATTCATCTTCATCCTTTTTGTTGTGCTACATTACTCCCTTTTCCCCTCCTTTTGAGATATCTCCTAATATTACTTCATCCTTTTTCTGCAACAGGGTCCTTTGGCCTTGTCAAAACCTCGCATCACCATAACAAGGAAAAAGAGTGCCTTAGATCCCTTAGTGTCAAACTCCCATCCCTCATACTAATATTGGCATACCTTGCTTTCTTGCTTGTCACATTCACTCTTCCTCCTCCATCTTCTTCTGATCCTTGGGGTGGGTTCCAGTCTACTATAATATGAAATTCCCCCATTATTGCTTCAGTATCAGGTACACATCTACACTCTACTTTATCACTAGCTAGTTATATATTAGGACTAGTCCAATCATTGTCGCTACTGTCCATGGCCATTTGTCAGATAAGCACTGAATGTTCATTGTTTGTTGTTTCCTCTCTTCTATCATCAACATAACCTTCATCACTTCATCCAGATTTTCTCCACATTCAATTGGGCACATCACTATAGTTTCTGCCAACATTTTGTCATTTACCCTCTTCCATCCTTCTATACTGTTTTTCTTAGTTACTCTCCATACTTCTTCAACCCATTAGTCTTGCATCTTCTCATCACATGATCTAAACCCCCTTACCACTTCCCAGAATCCCTTTGCCACTCTCTCCTTTTGTTCCTTGGTTTCCATTTCAAACATGCTGGTTAACCTTCCCAGCTTGTTCATAGGGTCTTCTGCTGCCATCATTCTTAACTCTACTTCATCAATAGTTACCCTGCAGTCTGTTATCTACTATGCATAGTTTTGTCTGTGCACTTTTATGAACTCCCTATATTCCTCATACCTCAACCTCTCACTCCATCTATTCTCTGTTGCTATCATGGTTATTGTTGGCCAAAACCACCCCCATCTTGCATCTACCCACTCATACATAGTCATCTCTTTACTGAACCCGTGATTCTACATGTGTGCCAACATATTGCACAACATCCTCATGAGGTCTACCATGTGTCCTGAGTACACTCTTTTGTTGTATTGAGTTCCTTGCTTTTGCCCCTGCCCCATTGACAAGTGTGCTAACTTCTCTTTCTTACTTAACTTCTCTCTCCAGTTTTGTATATCCCTCATTAATTGAATCATATTGAATTGATCATAGCATTTAGTTATCTGATTTTCTGTTGCTTTTTGCGTCTTCCTTACTACTTCCCATAAAGTGGTGATAGCCACTATCCTCCTCTCTTCCTTGACCTTTTTTTCTAATTCTTTGTGTTTTTTCCTCAATTTAGTCATCATTTGAATCACCATCTAATTTTTTGCTACTGTTGCTTCGTTTTCGTGTTGTAATTTCTTCAAAGTTTCCATCATCAGTCTGATTGTTTCTTCTTATTCCTTTGATTCATTTTTGTTTGTTGTCACTTTCCCTTTGAGTCATTGGATTTCCTCCATTAATTTCTCTCTTTCTTTTGCTGTTTCTGTCAAATCTCGCTTTGCAATTCTTAGTTCTCCCTTCAAGGCCTCCATCCTTCTATTCTTTCCTTCATTTTTTCTGTTGTTTTCCTTCTTTTTCTCTTTGCTTTGTGTAGTTGTTTCCTTAATTCATCTTCCTTGATGATTCCTTTGAGAGATTCTTGGTTCTTCTGCATCAACTCTATTACTAACTCCATTGACTTCTTCTCCTCTTTCTTAATGCTTAATTGTCCCTCCAATTCCTTCATCTTCATCTCTGCCTTCTCCATCTGGGCTCTTAATGTTTTCATCTCCTCTTTTGATTCTGCTCTTTAGCTTCTTAATACCTCATTTTCTCCTTCTCTTATCTTATCCTTTTTCTCCATCTCCTTGTTCTTATCTGCTAACTGCATGTTTTGCATCATTAGTACCCTAATTAACACATCTTTCTTTTTCTCCTTTTCTTTCTTCCTGTTGCTTTGTCTTTTGTCACCCATACTGTTCTTCACATAAATAACATCATCCCTTATAACCTTTGGGAATCAGGTTTTTGTTATTGCTGCTATCTGATCTGCATGATTGATTTGTATGGGCACCCCTGGATGTGCACTTCTCCATTTCTGCACATTCTCTATATTGCTTCCCTCTCTTCTTTAGTAAAATCCTTCCTCTTGAGTACCCTTGGTGTTCTCATTCCACTTGATTGCTTTTGCTTTCCCATCTCCCTTTCTGTTCTGTCATCCATACTCAGTCTTCTTTTGCACTATGCTACCTGGAAAGAACAGCTCCTTTCTTTTCTCATCCTGCTGAATTCTCTGATCTCCATAACTCCCTTATGTGCTACTCAAACTGAGTAGCCTCTTCCTTTTCTCACCGTTTCATATGCTACTTGAACTGAGTAGCTCTTTCCTTTTCTTGTCCTGTTAAACTCTTTGATCTCTATAACTCCTTCATGTGCTACTTGAATTAAGTAGCTTGTTTCTTTTCTTGTTATTTGTTTCTTCATAATTTCTTCATATGCTACTTGAACCAAGTAGCTCCTTCCTTATTTCTTGAGCTTGTGTGTTATATTCCATGTATTGTCCCATTCTTACTCTTTCTCTCTATTACACTATATGTAGCTGTCCTTCTCTCCCAATCCTCAATTAACTCCACTCCCTTTTTTCATGTCTCTATTTCTTCTCTCTACCACCAAACACACATCTGTTCTTCTTATATCTCATGAATTGGCATTTGTATTGTATTCTTCCATCATCTAATTCAAGCATTTCTTCCACAACAGCCTGCTTAGTATCACTTCCATGTTCTGCTGAAACGTTAGAGCTGCATTCGTTATCTCCATTAAAAGTACATTATATTCCCATCTCCCTGACTTTGTTGTAAACATTATTTTCTTCTTATCCCCTTCTTCAAAAAGTGTCTGCTAGTATCCCCACATGAAGTTGAATGTCATCATCAGCTTAGCCTTAGTCAACGCATCAAACACTTCATCTATCCTCAGTATTGAGTATGGCTCTTTGATGGTGATCTGCTTGTCCTGCTGGATGCACATCCTCTGCAAATGCTTCCCTTCTTTCTATCAGGCTTACTTTGAGCCTCTGCTTTTGTTTGAGTGTGATCTGTGCATTATCTATCTCTTTCTCTATAGTGTGAACCACTGTGTCCTTCTTTACATTTTCTCTTCTCACTTCTTCTTCTTTTTTAGGTGATATTATCCCTATAGACTGCGCATGACTAACCTCTTTCTCACTTTTAGTAAGCAAATCCCCCAAAAACATGAAAGGACTCTGTCTTACTCGCTCTAGAGGTTGTTGTGCCAAAACACCCTCTATGCCTTCTCTGGTAAGGTTACTGCATGGGTTTGGTGATACTCCTGCTCTCAGTGCTAACACTTTCATAACAAAGTGCTCTCTCCCACTTTTCAATAGAGTAGCAATATCTCCAAGTTGAAACAAACTGGGAGTAAGTGAGAACTCTATATCACTGCTCATTTGTTCAGGCCAGAAACCCTTGATACCAGTTTGCTCTTCCTGTCCTTCTTTCTACTCCATTTTTGAGTACTATTAACCCCTTGAAAGATGGTTATGTACCCTGGTGGCTCAATTCTTTGTTTTTCTCTTCTCTCTTGGCTACCGCACTTACTTCAGTGTTTGCTGAAGGATTACCATCTTTTCATATTTTCTCTTTTCCACTTATCTCTCTTTGTTGTAGGTTTCTCAGTTGACAGTGCCTTATAGGACTTCGAGGTCTCAGGTGTTTTGTGGTGTTTGTACAATATTACTGCTATTATGTTCTCTATACCCTGTACGTGCCCAACAATTTCTCCTTTTCTGATCTTCACAGGTACTGTGTTGATGTATTTGATTTTCATTACCTCATGCATTCTTTCTCCTGCCAGTTTTCTCTTATAGGTGTTTGATACTCTTGTCTGTGTTTCTGTGTTTCCCCAACACCTCCCTGTGAATTTGATTATTCTCTCTTTTATCTCTCCTCTCCTATTGTTGATGATTCTTCTGACTCCATCTATTGAGTATTGCAGAACATTCATCTTTATCATGGATATGACTGTTCCCACCTCTCTTGTAAGTTGTTACCTCCTCTCTATTATCATTGGTATATCTACTTCCTCATACTACCATGTCAGTCTTGGGTAGTCTATGACCGATTTCCTCTTTCCTGCTAATGTTTATTTTCAATAGTATTGCTCCCTTTATGCCTAAGAACTCTCCATCAACTCCTCTTAGAACATTGAGTGCCTTAATGTCTTCGTCTTTATCTTTTTTAATCCCAGGTATTCAACCCATGACTTTACTATTAGCGTCTCACCAGCTCCTAAATCAATCAGTGCCTTTACTTGCTTTCCTGTTATCTGTATCATTACCATTACCTCTATGTATTTCTTGCTGTTACCTTTTCCCACCATTCCCATTATTCCAGGTTCATCTTCCTCTAACTCTTTGTTTATCTCTTTTATTTTCTGTTCTAACTCCTCTTCTGTTTCTGCTACTTTCTCTTGCCAGTTATGTCTTTTCCTCATAGCTTTCTCAAATTCCTTCATTTTTCTTTCCCTCTCTTTTTCTCTAAATGCCTTCCTTCAAAAAAGCCTATGATTGAGTCTCTCACAAATGGCTCAGTTACTGTGTATGCAAGGCTGGATTCCCCTCCAATATCTTACAACTTCTTCTTGGAGTCTGTGAGGCAACACAAGGACGTGCCATCACCAACAACCAACTTTCTCAAGGATTCTCGATTCGCTCAGGCATCAGACAAGGAGACTCCATCACACCTCTGCTGTTTATCATCACATTAGAACCATTGCTGGTGGAATTAGAACTGCGCAGGTTTCAGGTGCAAGCACACTGTGATGATACTGCAGTTGTCCTACCCCCAAGTAGAATAACAGATCTGTTAGACACTCTCACACTCTATGAACACGCATCAGGAGCCAAGCTGAATGAAGGGAAAACAGTCATCCTCTCTTCAGAACGCATTTCCAGCTGTCCTTTCAAGCAAAGCACACAGCTAGAAAGATATCTCGGTTTCTTCATCTCTCCTCGAAAGAAACTCATTGTGCCAGAGTTCATTGTAAACAAATGCATCAACATGATGATACACTGTAAATGTTTCCCTCTCTCACTGGCTGGCCGCATGACGGTTCTCTCTTCATACATTAGGCCCAAACTGCTGTACAGACTCGCCATTTCAGTCTGTCCACGTCTTGACAGCTACATCAAGGCAGAGAGATGGTTTCTGTCCAGCTCCAAACCCTTTGACAGAGACACCAGAATGACCCCACTGTTTTCCGACACCAAGCTCCAATACCCTGCATTTTTTTTAAGGATAAGCCCTCTGGGTCTCACAATGAAGATACATAGAGTATCAACCCTCATCTCTGCTCTCAGATCAATGAAAGCAGAAACAAATCTTTCATATATGCTTTTGAACAACACACCCAATGCCAAACTCCCATTACCTGCATGGAGGCAACTGCAGGAAGCCTTCTTCAACCTGCTTTCACTTCTCAATACCCCGAGGAAGAGGGTCAACAAACTAAGGATGCCTGACTGCAAAGGAAAATTCTCAATTGTGAGCAAAAAGGATCTTGACAAGATTGATCCTGCATCCATCTGACCCAGGATTCAAACCTCTCTCAATGCAAAAGCTCTTCTACTCTCCCTAACACAGGAGGAATACTTTCACACCTACAAATCAGAGCCAAGGAAACTCTTCCAGTGGTTGGCTACCTCCAAAATTCATCTGAACATCTTATTATTTGGATAGCAGCTCCTCCACCACAGACTCTTTCTGCACCTGCTCCCAAGGTGCCCACTGTGCAATACACTAACTCCAAATACAAAACACATATTCAACAAATGCAAGGGGATTGCAGCTCTCCACCCTAATTCAGCACCACCACTCACATCCCTCCTCCAACTCCCATACTCAAACACACAAACAACCTTTGCCCTCATCACATGTTGGGCCATTTGGAAAACCACTTGGAATTTAGTATACTGTAGCTGAAGATCGAACAATGTCACTCAATGAAGAGGATAATTGAAAAAGAAACCCACAGAATGGAGTTGGCCCACCCTTGGATATAAAACCCTTCCCCTTTCATGTCTTTGTTAAATAAAAAATAAAAATAAAAATAAAATAAATGCCTTCCTTATGCCTCTAACTTTTCTCCCTTCCTTCTGCTCCTTTTGGTTCCCTCTGCTTTGCAGCTCCTTCTTAGTCATTTTCCTCCTTTTCACATTCACAAACATACATAGTATGTATGATTGATAGGTTTTATTTGTACTAACTACAACATTGACATTATTAACTCATCAAGTGTGCTAGTTGTTGTGTATTCTGTTGCAGCCACTGTCTTAGTTAATAGTTGCTCACCAACTCTAGGAACTCTCACTATGTTTCAATCCCTGCTCCTTGAGGCCATGCCTCCTTGTAGTGTCATAACATACTGAGGTTGTAGCTACTCTTCTTTCGTATGTGCTCCCTCTTCCCCTTCTTCTTTCTCCTCTTTGCCCTCTTTCTCCTCTTTCTCTTCCTCCTCTTTCCCTAAATGGCTCAAACTTAGATTGGCCACTTAACATATGTTGACATCATGTCCAGGTTTTCTGCAGTGTTGGTAGTATAGAGGCAAATCACCCATACATTCAATGGCTTTGTGTTCTGAGCCACCACAGTTCTTGCATATTATCGGAACTGGGCACTTGGCAGCATGGTGTCCAGGTGTACCACAGTTGTGGTATGTACTGTTGCTGTAGAATATTACAGGACAGGTGATCTCACTGATTGATCCCATTCTGTTCTACATTGGCATCCTTCTCATACCTCCTATTTGCTGTTGCATCAGTGCTGTCCCTGGACCTCCTGTTGGTTGCCTACTCCCTTTTTGAACAATCCTCTGACACATGCTTGTATTTAGTTGTACCGAGATAACAGGTGCCACTCTCTCCCTTTTTTCTTTTTTGCTTTTTCTTCTTCAAGCCCTCCAATATTAATCTCGATCTCTGTGTCCAGCTCCTCATTTTCTCTTCTGATCCTTGATCTGGTTTGTCTCTTTGCTGTTTATCCTATTCTTTTCCCTTTCTCCTTTTTGTTTCTCTTTCTCTTTTCTTTCCTCTTTTCTCTTCTCTCTCATTCCTTCTCTTTCTCTTTTTCTTTCTCCTTTTCCCTGATTGCTTTTAATTTCTTGTTCATTTCTGCTTCTAATTTCTTCCTTTTCATTTTTAATATCCTAGCCATTCTGATTTCCTCCTTTTCCATCATAAACAGCATCATCATTCTTGTTATCTCTTTCCTTATTCTGACTTGCCATTCTTCTTGATCAGTTTCCTATGGTGCTCTAAATTCTCTCCATTCTTTGGTGTTTGTAGCTGTTGTATTCATTGCATCTTTTTGTTGCTCTCTCTTTTTCCTTCTCCTTGTCCCTCTCTTTCTCTTTTTCTTTCTCTTCTGTTTAGGACTTTTCCAGCCCTTTTTCTCCTCCCTCTTCTGTGATTGTTGGTCTCAATGGTGGTCTGGTTTTACTATTACCTAATAGTGTTTCTGGGACCATAATAAAATCTTTGTCTACCATCCTTTTGTTCTTGCTCCCTCATCAATTCTTTTTAGTTCTTTGATTGTCTTCTGTGCTTTATCAAACTAGCAATCATCACCAAATGTAACGTTCTGTGAGGCTACTACACACTCAAGGTATATGGGTAACTCAAAGGTATATTCAGGGAGCTGTGGCTCTCTTAATTACAATAGAACGTTACTAACTTCCCCCTTTCCCATTACTTGGGATTCCTCCAAACTCTGTCTTCATTAGCTCTGAGTGGTCCTTTCCTTATTTGTCCTCATCTTCTCTATTACACCACAAGAACATGAAATATCTATTACATTGTGAATTTTTTTGAAAAAGTAGTCCAATCAGTATTTTAATTTTATTTTCATTATAATTTACTAGCTCAGAAACATAGGTCCAGCTCTTAGTAAAAATTTTTTTTGTTATGTGGTTTTTACAAATTAAAAATGTTAAAAATTAAACAACAAACATTATTCACTTAAAATTCAATGTTTGGGAGATATTCAAAAAGACAACTCTACTAAGAATTTCAAAAGGAATTTAGTATTTTACTCTATCAAGTGACTTTTCAAAAACTATTTCACTATATTTTGCTGGTTAATGGTTATTA
>Ga0209935_1005779_pt1 | contig 10259 bp, 14 predicted proteins | sample ThiBio_1000_plan_2_FD_183958 | JGI IMG/M metagenome (GOLD analysis project Ga0209935, IMG submission 183958) | Wastewater bioreactor microbial communities from Cape Town, South Africa - Thiocy_cont_1000_plan (SPAdes) | ecosystem: Engineered > Bioreactor > Thiocyanate-remediating >... | reverse complement strand
AACGGGATCTCTCCACCGTGTCCTGTTCGCTCGAGTGGTTCTCTTCGGATGCCTGCTCAAGATCGAATCGAGTTGGAAAGAAAGGTATTGAGAAGAGAGAGAGAGAGAGAGAGAGAGAGAGAGAGAGAGAGAGAGAGAGAGAGAGAGAGAGAGAGAGAGAGAGGAGAGAGAGAGAGAGAGAGAGAGGAGAGAGAGAGAGAGAGAGAGAGAAGAGAGAGAGAGAGAGACAGAGAGTCCAACGGCACCAGAGATGTGGTTGCAAGGGTTTTTGATTCTTAGGCAGATCTGCACGGGGTGTTGGCAATTCTAACTTTGAGGCTGAAAAATGAAGATCATGTGCATCTTGCTTACATTACGCCACAAAACACAGTTCCGAGAAATTACAATTGGTGAATTCACCCTTTGGGCTGGCTATTTTTTCTCTCATTTATAATTTCCAGATATCAGCTCTTAATGTATGGGGGAATGGTTCTTTAGGGCGTGTAATCGGACCCGTTCTCTATGAGCCAGGCCAAGAGCTCATCGTATCCATAGATATCTGCTATGTGTTCTATCTTTCCACCCATCCTCCTTCAGCTACTTGAGAACTTCAATTCGATTCGCCCCAGCTGCCTTCGCACAGATTTGAGGGTCGAAGGAAGCATCGACCTCCTTCAACCACTTCAAGAGATGAAGGTGGCCACCTTCTGCTGCCAAGGAGGTTGTTTGGACACTCAAGGCATACCCGTTCTCTCAACACATGAAGTCGACCCGAGGCTGCTGCCCATTGGTCCGCATGCGCAGTGACCCGGAGACACCCATTCTCTCTCGCCCACTTCAACACAACGAATCCGTCGGTCTGAGGCCTTTTCAAATCTTAGTTCTTACGGAAGAGGAGATTCTGGCGACACTGGAGGAAGAGAATATATTAGCAGGTTTGATGTCCCCCCCAAATTTTGCTGGTTTAAATTGTGACGAATCTCAGCCTAACAACCGTGAATATTCACAAGGGTTTTATTGGTAGAATCAGCCGTTGATGCCATAGGCATCACATTCCCACAGCTGTCGCATCTGTGCAGCAGTAGTTTTGTGGTGATAATAGAACGTGTTGTCTATCTCCTCAAATTTCATGCCTCGTTCATCGCAATAGGGAACTCCCGCCTCATACAGGCACAATGACACGTGAAAGTCTTCCCATATAAGACCCCTTTTATTTTATGGAAGATTGTTTAGCACAAAAAAGGTAAGGCTCGCCAAAAAACTATACCCATATTTGCTTTTACATCGTTCGATATCCAACAAGGCAAAAGCAGTTTTACTGACAGCATAAATAGGACCGCGGCAATAACAAACTTCTCGATGACGTTGATACTCCACTTCGCTGTTGTTAAATATAGTTAGAAGACAACGAATCGAAAAAGAAAGAAAGAAAACACGTGACGTACCCACAATACTTCCTCCCCCTAATTCTTCCCAGTGGACTATCTCCCATCTTCACAAGATCATAGAGAACCACAGCTTTTCTCACGTAGGTGTCATCATCCACTTTGATGATCCAATCATATGTTTGGTTGCGATCCGCAGTCCGTTTGATCACCTCGAAGATATGTAGGATCCTGTCGATGAGGCGCCTATATGGCACCTTATCTTTCTTCGGATCCAAGCCTTGGAGAAGATAATTGGGCGGAACAACTTTCTGAATTATTTTGGAAGCACCCCCTGGTGCAATTTTCACATCCGGTTCAAGCCATGTATCCACGACTGCTGATATCCTGTCTCGGTTTTTCGGGGTGGTGATGACGAAGTAGTAGAGTCGAGGTGGATCGATGATCTTGTAGTGTGTCCGCAAAACCCGCACAATCCAATCGGTTTTCACCATTTCCGTGATTACCTCCTCCACATCGGATAGTCCGAGGTTGGGATGGGATTCAGCCTGCTCGGTCGCCTTCCTCAGGGCATACCAAAAGTCTGTACCAATCCCCTTCAACTTGATCCCAGCCTTGATTGCATCGATGGTTATATGGTGCCCCAAGGGACAAAGTGTCTCTTGAAGGATAGCGATGCTGCACACCAGCTCCGAAAGTCGAAGGGCAGGCAGGGAAGATGAAGTCTCCTCCACTCTGAGCCATTCTTTCAGCGGGGCCGATATTCCAAGAATTCTCGACTGGTGATTCTTCTTGGTCCAGATATCCAACTTGTTCATCTTGCCTACCCTTGTTCGTTCATACATCCATGGCAGCATGTCTAAATCGGGTAGTACTGCCATTGGCCTGTGTGAAGGTTAACAGGATGTTTTTGTTCTCGGGGTGGGAAGATTTACCCGAGGTTAGGAAGAAAAGGAACCATAAACTTAGCATCCAAGGAATTTAGCGCCCCGCTGAAAAAGAGATGTTGGATAGCCAGAAGGCTGTGTAGAAAGTCCAGCGATACGCCGGCGCATGTGAGATTGGCGGTGAAGGAATCCAATGCGGGTAGATAGAACAGATAACCTCCCAAAACTCCGACCACGGAGCTGATGTCAGTCATTTCTTGGCGGGTGCCTCGATCCTCCGGGGTTTCTGGCTGGACCAGAATGATGGGTGTATATTTTTGCTCCTTTTTAAAAAGGTCGGTGAAAAGAACATATCGGATAGTTTTTAAACTTTTACCATCCAGAGTGCGGTAAGCACGGGTGCAAGGTGAAGGTTTGTGTTTGGGTGTAGGGTGAAGATTACATAGGCCGCTTGATCCTGGCTGCTGATAGGCATGGGAGCTGAAAAGCCTGGCCACAAACATTTTGGCTGGGCGGAAAGCACCTTCATTTGCTCGTAATCTGTCCCGTTTATTCGAGTCCCGTTGCACAAGGGGTGCGGCGTTGCGGAGATATTTGGATATGGGGGGAGTGTTGTTGTTGTTGTCGGTGTAGGTGTAGGTGTAGGTGTAGGAGTTGGAGTTGGTGTCGGCGTAGGTGTTGGAGTTGGTGTGGGTGGCTTAAGTGGAGTTTTGTGTGAAGGATTTGAACCCGATTTAGCATAACTCTGAAACGCATCGGGGGTGAGCCGCATCGACAACAACGCCATCACCACCAACAACATGATGAGGGGGATCCCACACCAAGAAAAGCGGTGCAGCATGTTCACCGGTGATCTAGCGCCTAACAGATTTTCTTTGACGTGCTCCTAGCGGAGTTCTTAAGCGAAATTCTGATTCGGTACGGTGTTTAGCTTCGGCGGTTGGGTCTACCATAGTAGGTTTTGTTAATTTCCTACGATAAGGAGGCGGAAAGTTTGAAATAGGCTTGGACCCTTTAGGTCTTGTTACTTATCCAAACAGACTGCTGGTGACGCTTCGAGCTTTCAGTGCTGTCAAAATTTTTTACTTCATTTACCCTGTTACGCATTGTGCCGTATTGTGGGTGGCGGTGAGGGAGAAGCACCTTGCACAACGGACAAGAGGATAGAGATGAGGCGTTAGTAAGATATTTTCAGGGGCCGTGATGGTTGTACCGCCAAGATTGACCAATCCTAAACACAAGTTCTCAAGGTGACCACAGACTGAGAGGGACCTCGCTGAAGCGTGGGATGCCGCTATCATTACAGCGCTATGTGGGTTATCTTGCCCTTTGTCGCCATAACTATCAGATGTAGCGCATGTAACAGAGTAGTGTGTAGCAAGCGTAACAGTGGGTACTTGAAATGTGCAGCTCCTGAAAGTAAGATACTTGATGCCTCCCCATTCTTTCCCGCAGAACCCGCAACGATTCTGGGAAATGGATTTGTGTTCAAGCTAGTTTCGATGGAGGAGGAAGAAGCAGGCGATCGCTTCCTGGTGTTTCCTGACGAGATTGTTGTGAACATCCTGTTCTATGTCCCAGTGGCAAGTTTGCGCAATTCAGTTCGCTTGGTATCGCGAAGATGGTATGGACTCGCTCAGGCAAGTATTTTCGATTAGACTTAATCTTTTTTGATAACCGCACTTCTTAGGAACCCCACATGAATCATTTGGTCCACATTGACTACGCTCAACATCCCGACTTGCCCTCAGTTGAATCCTTTCTCCCTGAGCAGGAATTGCGCATGGTTGAAAATCTTCGCATCACTTGCGATCAACATCCGCAAAATCAAGAGAAGTTGCAACAACAGGTTACTGAGAAGACGGGCGAAGCATCCCCTGAGCACGAGAACGCAGCTAGATGGTTAGTGCAACTGTTCACTCTCTCTTCATTGAACAAGCGAGTATTTTCTGCGGGACAAGTGCGGGTTTTGACCCTGCATAGATGCGTAGTTACCGAGAATACCTTCTTGGCGATGTTCAATCCCCAACATTTCGAGAGCCTCTGTAATTCCCTCGAGCAGCTCTCTATCCTCTTCCCTATCATTATCGATCGCCCCACCTACCCTCCTGGCCAAGATTTGCTTCGTCCTGATTCATGTAAGTACTTTAAGGTTTTTTTTTTTGCCTAACTTAAAATGCTCACGAGTTCTTTTTTTAGATTATTCGATGACAGATAAATGCGGTGAATTCAAGAACCTTTCAACGCTACACATTGCAACGCACGACAAGTATGACACGCTGCAACTATTTTGGTTGCTATGGGACTCCACCCCCAACATCACCGCCCTCAAGCTTCATCCCTTCGTGGCAAGCTATAGGATTGACAGCTTCTTCGCGGATAGGAATGAGCAAGGGATGGACAACCTCAATCGATTCATTCACAAGTACCCGCGGTTGACCGACCTCGGCCTAGATTTCACCGAGAATACCTTAAAGGTCAATCACCACAATCAAACGATCAAGAAACTCCGATTGATTGGATGTGCCAACCTCCGCGAGGGCTATTTCTCGAAATTTCAATCGCTACAACAAGTCTCACTCATAAGGTACGTGAATTCAGTGTATTCCTTTAATAATATTGTATTATAATAATAAGGGCTCCTACGTTTTCTCGACTGTCTCGAATCATTCCCTGTATAGGAGGGGTGCTCAAATCTCTCACGCTCAAGGAATGCAATGGTGAGCCTGTTGTCTCACTTACGACCAACACCTGACCTCACCCGCCTTATTACAAAACAGCGATCACCTCCGAAGATCTCAAATCGTTGCCCGATCGACAATTACAGTATCTGAGCATCATTAATTGTCCGCAGATCACAACCCTCGATTCAACCGTGACCTTGCGTAGTCGGTGGGGGTGGGCACTTCGAGGCTTTCGGTTGGTCAACTTCACGCAGTTCACTCAGAAGACCCTTGATGACATCCTCTTCGCTGCACCCAATCTGCAATCACTTTCTATCACCAAGCAACATGATCTTTTTGGATTAAAGGTGAGTGGTTTGCTGTATTCAACTTCTTCAAACTTAAAGTTATTTTGTTTATAGGTTAAGCACAATACCTTGCAACGATTGCATCTCCACAACAACACGAGTCTCTTTATGCTAGATGTAGAATGTCCCAAATTAGGAGAAATAGATCTGATGGGCACCAAGGTGGACAATGCTGTGGTCTTGTCCATCATTACCCTGGCTCCTCTTCTTTGGCATCTAAGCCTATGCGATACTCCTCACATCACCATTAATTGTATAAAAGAAGTGGTAAGTATAGCAGAAAGGCTGAAGTTTGTGCGGGTGACTCCCTCCAAGCAATATCCCATCCAAGTCTACAAGAAGATCGAGTTCGAGCTTGAGAGGGATACCCGGTTCGTGTTTAGCCCCTTGCATTGAACAAATACATTTTCTTGTAATTTATGATAAATACACGAAGAAGGGCAAAGACAAGATGCATCGCCGCGGCGGTAAGGTGACACTCATGAATCCCTCTGCTTGTGGGAGTCCTTCCCTCAGTGAGAAGAAGAAAGCGCAAAAGCAAGACTCAGATAGAATTGCTTTTCCTGCCTATCATGATCTATACCAACAGCTTCTTCGCGATGAACACTCGCCGACCTTGACACCCGAAAACGTGGCGGACCGCTTGGAAAGCTTCCGGGCTACTTTTGAAAGCAAAGACACAAGAGAACTAGGGCTTCCTATCCCGTTGGTTCTTCTCCTTCGAAGGATTTTACTGAGATTTGAATCGATGCATGGCGTTACTCCTGCCCACCAGCTTGCTTCTGTTCTCGTTCTTGAGGTAAAACCAAAGATGATTATTTTTGCTTTTTCTCAATTGCCCCCACCCCCTTCCTAAAGGCTTTCGAAACGAGACGGAAAGTGATGCACAACAGAAATCACACGGGTCCTATCAACAGCGTTGGGGTATTGGAAGGCTACTTGGCCACGGGGAGCACCTCTAGTTTCGACGTAATCAATAAACATGCGCCAGGCTGCATCCAAATCTGGGAACTCGAGACCGGCCGGTGTGTTAATGTGCTTGGTCCCATAGATTGCGGCTTCATTTCTGATGTACTAGTCTTACTTCTTTGTTCCAGTTTATCAAAGGAACTCAATTTATCTTCTTCAAGGGTTGCCTTCTTTGGAATCGCGAAACGGGGCACCTTGGATTGAGTGCTGAAACCAACATCATTGCTTTCTATGATCCCTTTTCGACGGGAGAATTTTATGTTCTCAACACATATGGACAGTATGTATTGTCACCACCTCCCCTTGCAAATACTTTTCTAATGTCTTAGCTTTCTTTCCTTCCCTAGCCGAGGAGCTAATAGACCGCCTCCGTGGTCCTGGTGCCCAACATATCGATGCGCCATTTCAAGATCTGTGGTAGCGAATCTGTACGATGAAAATTACGATCTAGATTTACATGAAGAGCGAGATAATGAAGAAGCAGATCCTTCTTGCATTACGGTCCCGGAGTTTTGTCCCGAACATCATGATAGGCCGTGTGAGGAAAGTCTATGCTATGGAAAGGGCGAAGCGCAGTCGGAGTCCAAATTATTCCCATCATCGTTGAAGGACCTTTGCATGGATAAGATATTAGCGCAGCTTCCTTTCATAGCCGATGATATCCTCTCCGCTCTCCCCACAGATCTGTTGACTGAATTCACTCAGCGGTACTGGCAGCAACGACTCTCCCAATACGATATCGACCCCGATCAACATCCGACATTTCTTTCGTTCCGAAACCATTGGAATTTTCGGAACCAACGACCAGGGCCGGAGATATCCCTGTTTTCGGTATCCAATGGCGATGCTGCACATTTCGCCCTTGGCATTCCTGAATTCAATGTGGTTCGCGTATGGGAATGCCAACCTGTGTTGAGGTATAGGACATCAATCATTCCTCAAACAGAGCCAATATATTGGGCCGTGAAATTTGTTGCTATATCTCCGAAGGGAGGCAGGGTGGCGGTGGGGTTGCAGCAGCATGGGATAGAGTCCTTCCACGTGGAGATTTGGGGTGTTTCATCCGCGGCAACAAATGTCGACACCTTCGAATGTTGGGGCTGTGTAGACGTGCCCATATACTTTCATGGCGCTTATCATTCTCAACCGGATCTTCATCGATATCATCCCGTTCGGTGGGTTGGTGAGGACACGCTGTTTTATTTTTTCGATATTCAGGACGAAGAGGCATGATCGAATCTCTCAATATAACAACTAACTTTATCTAAATTAGGTAGGTGATGCTCAGCTGTGTTGTTGGAATGTTGGACCAACCGGAGTATTTCGGGTGGCCAGTTGGCGAGACATTGTTGTGCCAAAGGGGTTTGATCTAGCACCGCGGAATGAACATCCGTTGAATGTTCAGTTGCCCAATCATCAACTACAAGACTCGGGTGTACAAAAGAGACTTGCAAGGGAACCCTTCAAAGCGTTCAATCCCACCAAGGATCCTATCTTCTTCTTCCTTCATCGTTCAGAAATGAAGGAGGACCAGGACAAGAAGGAAGTCGCAGCAAATATGTTCGAATGGGTGCAAATTGCTGTGTTTGATTCCGGATTGGTTGTTCTTCCCAAGAATCCTGATTTGCCTAAGGAACGAATTCTTGAAGACATCAGCTTTGTCATCGATCGGCGCCATGCCTGGCCTCTTCATTGGTGCCTCAACACGCCGCTAGTCGAGATAGCGATTGGATGGGAACAGGGCCTGGAATCTCCGAAACTCCCGAAGGAATTTCCAGATTTGGTGCGGAGGGAACCGGGATCAGCTGCGGAGATAGTCTGGTATACACCATACTCGAGCGAGGGGATTTTTTTACAAGAGCCAACATTACCCGGTTGCCAATATTACCCAATCGAAGACCAAAAAGTTTTCTTGGCCGAAATTGCAGCCAATCCCAGCATCCTTCTTCAATGGGTCGCCAAGAGTGTCTTCATCAAGCTGACGTCACCGAAGAATCAATCCCCAATCATTCAAGCAACCATCGCACGGCTTCTCACTTGGGCGGAAGAACGGGTGGATCCTTTTCTGGGGTTCCATGGCAACGCCCCAATCGCTGTGCCACGCTCAAAAGAAGAAGTGGACGCCCAGGTGGTTGGGATCAGGGCGTTTCAATTCTTTCCAGGAAGCGAAACGTGCACAATCCGGGATTTCCGATGGACCGGACAGCCCTCTAAGGACTTTGAGTGGATAGCACCTGCCGGTACCATTCCTCCCAAGGAAAAGGAATTGTGGACTCGCAAAGAACCTCTTTACGTTGATGAAGAAGAACGCGAGAGCACTAGCGCGCAGATGGACGTTGACAATGAATACATTATTTGAGAACTTCTTATTCCAATGTACACTACATTATGTATATTTTTGCTCTTGCTTTGTTTCATTTCTCGGGAAGCAGCAGATGGAGAACGAAGAGAAGCACCTGCCTGCGCTCCCATCGGAGATATGGCTACACGTTTTTTCGTTTCTATCTGTGCGAGAACTTCTCCAGAGTGCAGCTGTTGTAAACAAACTGTGGCACCACCTCGTTTCGGATGAGCCCTTATGGAAACATAACTTTGCGTCAACTTGGGGCAGGTTTGTAGAGAGGTGTTACTTCTCACTGACACTCTTCAAAGCTTGACCACCGATATAACCAAGTGGCGTCCTGACGTTCAAGGCTCGGCGCATGCGTTTAGGGCGCGAGCGAACGCTGAAAGAAACTGGTATCAATTCGAGGGGATCACTTCCTCTCTCTATTTCGATGACCAAGAGAGGACTCTGGCACCAAAAGGAAAGGCGCTTCTTCTCACAAAGGACTATGTCTATGCCAGCTGTGTTATTCCTCCTCAACAAGTCACTGAGGCTTCAACACCTACTCAACCGCCGACCATTGGCCTACGCGTATTTGCGCGTGAGGAAGAGAAAGAAGCTACTGGCGACAGTGAAGGGGATACAGGTGTACTTGCGAGTGCTACGATCTTGTTCCCTGAAGGTGCCACTGGAGAACTGAATGTTTTAGATTCTTCTGGCGATAGCATAGGTGAGTCTTCTCCTTTCTTCTTATATTTTACCTACTTACCTCTTCTCCTTCAAGTTTGCACTCTTGATGGGAAGTTTATTGTTGTATGTGATAGAGAGTCAGCAAAGGTTCAAGAATCCTTTGATTCCTTCGAAGGTGAAGGCCTGAGTCTTGCCTGTTCGAAGGGGCACAAAAGGGGCAAACAATTCTTGATCGCATCGTCAGGAATCTGGGGAATGCTCAGGGTGTGGAAGCCAGAAAACCTCGATGGTAGCGGATGGAGTTGCGTCGCAAATTTGCGAGGTCATACTGCCCCTGTGAACGGACTCGCATGGATGGACATCGACAACAACCTTCTCGCCTCTGCAGGATTAGACCGACTTGCACGAGGTAAATAACTTGAAGCTGCAAAATCTAAATGTTTCTTCCGTCAGTATGGGATATTGAACGAGGTGTCCCTGTTGCTGAGTTGCCACTACTTGGTTGTGGCATTTCTGTTGCTCAATGCGAGAACGTGGTAGCCATTGGAATGGGCACCCCAATCAACTACGTCAGCCTCTGGGATATTCGGACCAAGAACACGCGAGAACTGGGACCAAGGTTAGTTATATTTCAGATTTCTTTCTTGGCTAAACTTAACTTAACTTGCCTTTTATGGGTTCAGCGATATGTTTGCTTGCCGAGAACTCCGTTTCGATGGACGTCGATTGGCATATACCTATATCACACCTCCTGTAACAGTCAAAGTCGTAGACATACGCATGGAAAGCTCTTCCCGACATCACAAATTCCGCATGCCTTTACCATCTAACAATACCGCCGCGTTGAGTCTTACTCTGGGTGATGGAGGCTTTGAAGCCGCCACTATCGCTCGACCCGGGCGCGTCATTGTTGCTCGGTGGAAAGTTGCCATTAGTTGATTTTGATACGTTAAGCCCAACTTGTTGTTTACATTAAGCGGACGAGAATAAAG
>Ga0209935_1005776_pt1 | contig 10264 bp, 13 predicted proteins | sample ThiBio_1000_plan_2_FD_183958 | JGI IMG/M metagenome (GOLD analysis project Ga0209935, IMG submission 183958) | Wastewater bioreactor microbial communities from Cape Town, South Africa - Thiocy_cont_1000_plan (SPAdes) | ecosystem: Engineered > Bioreactor > Thiocyanate-remediating >... | reverse complement strand
GCATCAGCAATTGCCTTGCGTACCTTGATACGAAGCAGTGTCTCCATGCAGACGTCGGCGACCTGCGGGACCATGACGCGAGTGTGACAGTGCTGAATGTACTCGACAAGCAACCGGATGTGGATCTGGATTTCGTGCTCGTCCTGTTGTCGTCGTCGTCGTCGTCATCGTGTGTTGGTCGATGTGAGTGAATGATGACATACGGGAGGCATGGTGGGCACCCGAGTGCCAAACGTACCTTTGCTTCGAGCGACGGCACCAGGCGGTTGTGAACACGCCAAATGAACTTGTCCATCTTCCTGCGCTTGCGCAATACGCGCCCTCTCGTCATGCCACGAGTTGTCTCGATCCACTGGAGGTCGAGCAGCAAATCGCGCATTGAGTATCGACCGACGGGCATACTGGACAAACGATCTATTGCTACGATGATGCGCGAGAAGGAGGAACGAGCCAACCTACCTTGGATCGATGGATCTGTTCGACACTGTCGGCACAGTTTGCGAGGACGGTATAGATCAACTGTCGGAAGTCACTATCATACAACTTCTTTCCTTCGTTGTAGCTCACCAACAACTCGGAGAAGAGCAAATTTACAGGGTTCGGAATATACTGCGGTGGTTTGATTCAGTCAGCGTCTCAGCGTCGTCATCCTCGTCGCCAGCAACAAAGAAATGAACGAATGAATGAACGAACGAACGAACCTTGAGGAGTGCGGAATTACTGGTGACCGCGGCAAAGATTCGCAAAATGTTACACTTGATCTTGTAGTAGCTGGCGTTACGGAAGCCAATCACGGTAGCGCTCATGTCCGAGCTGCCCTTGTCCTCTTGCGAGATCGTAGAGTGGACCGACAGGCTGCTACGTTGCTTCTTGCGGTTTGCGAGCTCCTTATCTTCTTGGAGATACTTGAGCAACGCATTCAAGTCTTGTACGAGGTCTACGAGCGAGAGAGAAAGTATCGAGCCATATGGGTCAGTGGCTCACTCGACCGGCGCAGCGGCAGGGAAGGGAGAAGCACGTACAGGTCTCTCCAAGACTTGATGCCAAGCCCTGTAACTGCGCCAAGCTCGTTTGCGCAAACAATTGCGTGTTCTCTGGGAGGGCTCGATCGCGGCGAGGTCGCGACTTGGTGGCGGCTTTGATGTTGAGCGTGGGCAGCGAGAGCTTCGGGATGCCGGCGGGTATCTTGCTGGCAGTAGCCGAGCTGCCGAGCGAGAAGCCCACCGATGGCGTGGGTTCGGGCGGAAGCTCGTCTTCGTCGCTCGAGTCGAACGAGTTGTCGTCCGATGAAAAGACGTCGCTCGAGCGCGGGGACATGTTGGAGGTCGTCGTAACATCCATGTCGCCCATGGTGTTGGTCTGGTGCTCTCCGAGGAGCATGATCGAGGTCTTGACGTAGATGTCGAGCAAACGAGGAACGCCAAGTTGTTGCACAAAGATCTGCGAACGGAAACGCACGGTGATCAATATAACCGACATGGTACTGATTGACGACGATGGTGGTGGTGGATGGCAGTGAGCGTACCTTGCAAAAGTCGGGCAACGTCACCAAGGTGACGATGGCTCCGTAGACGCCGACACACTCCCAGTCGTACTTGACCATCTCGAGGCACAGTGTACAAAAGATACGGCAGCCATCCGAGTTGCTACTGCACAGATGGCGAGCAATCTATGTCGAGCGAGTAGCCAAGGATATGAGAGAGAGAGAGAGAGAGAGAGAGAGAGAGAGGATGTGGCGTTGTATTTGAGTACTCGCACGTACCTTGATAGGGACCTCGTTGAAGAGTGTCTCGGTGTGATTTCGTTGCATGACCTTGAGCAGCAACGGGAAGACGCCGCGCTGCACCCAGTCCATCTTCTCGAACGGCTTCTGCAAGATGCGCACCGACTCGAGGAGCGAGCGCAGCAGCAGTCGAACCTCACCGGGAGGCAACCGAGCGGGCCACGGTGGCGCCTTCGAGACGAGATCCGCTCCATCGAGCAGCTGCTTCAAGCGCTCGATCAACTTCTCCTTCTCTTTGGATCGCAGCACCGGCTGGACTTGTTGTTGATCCTCGATGACCTATCACCGACGCGACACGCGTGTTAACCTGTCGGCTTTCCGTGAAGCGGCCGGCCGGGCGTGCGCTGCGCGAGCAGTAGGGAGGAGAGCGTGCTACGCTGGCCAGCGCCTCACGTACCGAAAATTCTGCTTGTAACAGGGTGGCATCAAACGGTCGTTGTCCGCGCTGCTTGCCAGTGAACAAGTCGACGTCTTGAAAGTAACCCAAGGTCGCTTTGACCATCAGCTTGTCGGAAGCATCGATGCCCAGGAATTCTGATGAGATGACGTCATGATTGAGTGAGTGCCGTTGGCGCAGCAAGTTAGCGCAAGGATAGATGGGCTCGCGAAACCAAGCATCATATGAGGCTCTTGACGTACGCAACAGGAACTCGTTGAAGCTCTTGATGGTGCACACGCTGTCGCCCTCCTCAGCCACGAACGCGAACCGTTGAAAGTCGAAGCTAATGGTGGCGGTACTGGCAGTCTTGTTCTGGCCTTTGCGCCGGATAGCGACCTTCTCGCCGATCGTGTAGATGATGAACTTTCGACCGAGCAGCTCGCGCTCAATCTCTTCTTCCACATCAAGATCACGCTCTAGAATACAGTTGAGTGATGAGCGAATGAGAACGCTGGATCCAAGTGGCTCACGTATAGTACTTGGCTACTTGGTTGGTTGGCGTACCGATAAAGTTCTTGTTGGATGTAAACTCGGAGATGAACAGACGCAAGGTAGGAAGAAACAAGGTACTCAGGTCGCGAATGAACTTGTAGTACTTGGGCTCGGTCTTGCACTTGATGATGCCGGTGGCTTTCTCGGCATCGAGGCGAAACATGATCTTGGAGAACTCATGATGGAAGACGTAGTTTCGAAGCTTGTACGAGAGAATCAGTCTGCGGTGATGCCTCGAGGTGTTAGATCGATGGAGGTCGAGCGCCGTGCCTGCGTGTGCGCGAGCGGGAGTGGTGATCTCGGCGAGTGTCACGTACGGAGCCTTCTTTTTGGGGTTGTCGGTGAGGCGAAGAATCGAGTCACCCTGTGGTCGCTCATCCAGGACAGCCACTATGTAGAGAGAGTGAGAGAGAGAGAGAGACACGCCAGGTGAGTATCAGAGGAGGCGGGCAGCTGTGTGTGTGCAGCAGCATCAGCTTGTTCGAGCAGCATCGGCAGAACAAGCGAATGTGCGCAATCCACTGCATCCGAGCAACGAATGATGCATCTGCATACCGGCTTGTTGTTCGTCGAGAATGTGCAGTAGAATGTCCTTCTCCTGCCGACTTCCCAGGAAGCCGGTGACCAATCGACCGACTGACATGGTGGTGGTGTGGCGGCGACTGTCGCGCGATCACGCCAATGTGCTTGTGCGCTACCAGACGAGCGACGAAGCCGACGTCTCACACCCACTGGCTAGCAGCAGTAGCAGCAGCAGCAGCAGCACTACAGATGAGCCAGGTGGGGCTCGGCCACGCGACACAACGAGATGGTTGAGACGCGAGGCCGAGGCTTCGGTAGTACGCGTGTCGCTGCGCGCGAGTGTTGTGCTCGCACGCTCGTACGCCCCGACGACCAAGGGGAGCAGCAGCAAGCAGCAGAAATCCTCACGCAACGAGGCGTAGATCTCGACGGCTCGCGATTCGAACAACGCAGTGGATACCGAATAAGCGTCGAGTAGGAGGAGAAGAGGTCTGTCTCGGTGTGCGTGCCGTAGGTGCTCGAGCGAGCTTGCGTGTGCGATCTCACCTCCGATCAAGAAGAGACCAGCGCGACGAACACCAGCCGCTCGACGATTCACCCGCCACACACACGCGCGAGTGCACCGCAAGTTACGCCACACCGTCACGAGAGAGCGAGAGAGAGCGAGAGAGAGAAAGCCGCGTCGCGAGCCAGCGAGGCCACAGCGAGCGAGGTGAAGGAGGGAGGAGCAGCGAGGTACGCGAGACGAGGCACAGAGAAGAGAGATGAGAGGCACTAAACATACGGCGCTCCCAGCGTACAGCGATCTTCGGCTGTGGGCGATCCTTAATTCGACATTGCCGTCGAGCCAACCTTCGTCCCCTTCGTTCCTTCCTTCGTTCCTTCGTATCCGCTGCTGCCTAACCATCGCGCTCCTCGCGTGGGGTTGCGTGCTTCGCACTCGAGCGTCTAGTGGCATATTAGAACCACACCGCCGCCACGATGTTCAGCGATGTACGAGTTGGTTTGCACGAGAAGTAGATACGCGTGTATTTTGGTCGGCTGCTCCGACGGCTGACTCGGCGCAATCTATCAATCAATCTATGCATCTCGGCCTGTGCAGGGCTTCTCGAAATATCAAGAGAGCGGAGACTTCTCGGACCTCGAGTTGGTGACGCAGCACTCGACGTATCGCGTTCATCGCTTGGTACTGGTGTACAGCTCCGAGTTCTTTGCGAGCTTGCTGACATCGGATTGGAAGGAGTCCTCGCAACCGAGGTACGACGCGCATCTTGCGCCTCTTTCATACATGCGTGCATTCATTGGCTCATTAGTTGCAATCATTGGCGTGGCTGGCTGGCTGGCTGGCCGGCTGGGTGGCAACGATGATGCGCACAGAGTCGAGCTCAAGTTTGATGACGAGGACAACGTGTTCGAGGACGTGCTGCGCTTCATGTACTCGGGTGTCATCACATTGACGGAAGGCAACAGCATCCCGATGCTCGCCATGGCCGACAAGGTGCGTTGGGTACCTGCGGCTACCTACCGGCTAGCGCCCCGTTATCTGCACAACGAGCAACGGCAGTAGCATTCATACCGGGCCCCGTTGCCTCTGCGATTGCTGTAGTATTTGATCCAAAGTCTCAGAGAGCAGTGCACGGCATTCATCAGCCGCAACATCAATCGCCACAATGCTCTCGCCATGTTGGAGCGTGCTCTGCGATGGAACGTCTCGGAGATTGCAGAGGTATGTAGTTGTCGCATGCGCCTACAAAGAACCGCGAAAGAGAGAGAGAGAGAGAGAGAGAGAGAGAGAGAGAGAGAGAGCGAGCTGAGAGCGCTGATACTCGCCTTCGTGACATTCAGCAATGCGTGCAAGTGATCGCCAAGAACTTTGGCCAGTATCAAAACGAACTCGATTGGTACGTTTGATCATGGCTCGCGATTATGAAGGCGTTCATTCATTGATCCATTGATCGCTGACGGAGCAACATCTCGAACGCAACGCGATTCGCATTCGTGCAGGTCGTTCTTGCCGTTCCGCACTCTGTTGCGCCTGCTGCAGCACGAGTACCTTGCTGTCAAGGACGAGTACCAGCACTTTCTGAAGCTCCTCGCGTACATTGACGTGCACCGCTCGAAGCTCACCGACGACAACATTCGCGAGTTGATGGAGAACATTCGATTCCGTTGGATGAGCTTCCAGCAACTGCAGGTGCGCCCTCGTCGCAATCACCCAGTATAGCTACTGTCACAGTGATACTTATCGATTGATCTCTGGATCGCTGGATCGCTGGATCGATTGGATGAGATAGGGGGTCGAAAAAAACCCACTGGTGCCGCGTGACCTGTTGGTCGAGGCGCTCATGTCTCGTATGGCTGAGAAGGAGGGCCTCAAGGTGGCGTCCGAGGATACGCGTGCGTACGTTGCAGATCACGCAACGCAACATCTCACGATGGCATGCAACGCTCTCGGCTCACATATCGATCGTCGGTGCGTAATGTCGTAGTCGGCTGCGCCCTCGAGTGGCATTCGGTATGCAGTTCGAGTACACGTATGACCTGGATGAGCAAGGTATCTTGCACTGGATCTCGACATCCGGCAACACGCAGCCATGGCGAAATCCACACAAGACAAGACGGTACGAGAGAGAGAGAGAGAGAGAAGGAGGAAGTAGTGGCGCTCGTTGTACGCACTCGCTGATTCCACGCTCGATGAGTTAGTATCACGGTCCGTGCTTCATCGGTCGAGCGAGGAGATCCTCAGAAGCTCGTGAGCAGGCATCCGACTGAGCTCTGGACAAAGGTACGAGCATGAGCGTGAGCACGAGCGTGAAGCACGAACAGCAGACAAGGAGGAATGCGCACCACTGAGTGGCGCTCGCGCGTAGGACGTACCCGCTTCGTGGTTCAGCATCGATCTCGGCAAGAACCGCAGCGTGCGACCGACCAAGTATACGCTGCGACACGGCGGCAACTATCGCGCCGATAGCTTGCGCAACTGGGATTTCCAGGGCTCGTGCAACGGCAACGACTGGACACTGCTGCGACGACACACGAACGACTGCTCGCTCGACGCGCCGTTCGCCACCAACACGTGGAGCATCGAGACCGACAAGGCCTACCGCTTCTTCCGAATTCTGCAGACGGGCCACAACTCGGCCAACCACAACTTCCTCGTCGTCTCGGGCATCGAGCTCTACGGCGACTTGTACGAGCTGTTCGACACGACAGCCGCCAGCGCGACGCCGACCGAGGACGATGAAACGACGCCCGAGAGCTGAGACCGGCTGCGGCGAGAGTGCGAGCGCGTGGCTGCGGGCGCCTTGTACTTCGAAATCGACTGCGGCTGAAATAATTATTGTTCGATGGTTTAATGAGAGAGAGCAGGCCCAGATGATGGATATCGATCGATTGCTGCGATTGCTGTGTGAGATAGATATCGATATCGCAGAGACGACGAGCCGAGATTGCGGGTAAAGGTGGGCGGCTCGTTGAGGAAGGCGCCGGGCTCGCCATTGCATTACTGTGGCGCGTATCGCATACCGCAGTTCTGCGACTGGTGTTCTCTGCTCCTTCGCTCTCGATCCATCGCATATCGTCGATAGCACGCAGCCGCAGCTCCCTCATATATCTGCTGCTGTTGTTGTTGCTCGCTGCGTTCCTGCATCACATCGAGAGAAGGAGAGAGAGAGAGAGCCATCATCATTGTTTGAGGAGTGAACGAATCGATTTGTTGCTCTTGCGCGTTCCACCTGCTCGTCGTCGTCGCGCCAAATGGCGAGCCAAGCCATCTATCAAGCTACCACCAAGGTTGCTATCGATGAGCCGGAGTTTGTCGTACCTTCCAACAGCCAGGTGTATTTATTGAAGAAGAGTACGCCATCCTGCATGCTTGCCAGCTATCCACCTGCTTGTTGCGTGAGAGAGCGAGAGCCAACCTGACGCGTTATGTTGATGTTGCTCTTGTTGTTGTTGTCGTGTGTGAAACTCGTGCCCGCGTGCATATGTGTGCGTGTGTATTTGTGATGGTGCACTTGATCCTCCCTCGCTGGCGCTATTCAGCGGGTTCGATTTGGTATGCCGAGTTCCAAGGGCAAGTCGGACACATACCCGAGCGCGACCTCAGCGACATGTACGTGTTCGCTCGCTCGCTCGCTCGCTCGCAATGCCGGCCCGATGGCGCGCGCGCGCAGAGATATGGCGCAGAACAAGTGAGCAATGTCGATCGAAGAATTCGTAGCCTATCCATCACACTCACGACTCGTATGGTTCTGTTGGCGTACTGGTGGTGCAGTCACTCAGTGAGCTCCAGTACGCTGTTTGCTGGCGTCGTGGTGTACAACTTTGTTCCCGAAGAGAGCCACGAGGGCGCCTTGACGGTCTTTGCCGACGAGCCGATCTACGTGCTCGACGCCACGGGGCCGTGGTGGTACTCGGTGATCGCCGACGAGGATTCCGAGGAGCGAGTACGTCGCATGGTGGCGCGGTGCGCAAGAGCTCGTGGTCGCTGTTGCTGTTGGTATTGTTGCTTGTTATTTGGTCGGAGCGAATCTCGCTTGATCGAGCGCACGTGTGAGCGCGTTGCTAATGATGGCTCGCTCGCCGTGGTGCTGCGCTAGGTGGGCTTCATTCCTGCCAACTATGCAGAGCCCGTCAAGCCGTCGGAGGTCGAAGAGGAGATTGCACGACTGATGCGTGCCACGCGCCGAAGAGTTGCGCAGTACGTCGTCGTCGGCCGTCTTCGCTCGCGCACCTTGCATCGCCGTCTCGCTCTGCGTGCGCGCAGTGGCTGACGTACCGCCTCGCGCTTGCCCTCAATAGGAGCCCCGATATTCCCAAGATCGACATCGTGTCGAGCCTGAGCTCCTCGTCGAGTGGAGACCGGCCGATTTCACTGAGTCGCAGCAGCGGAAGGAGTCCCGATGGCAGCCTCACGGACCGCGAGAAGCAGAACATCGAACGACGCAAGGCGGCCATGCACGGCCGCGAGGCGCAACTCGACCAGCGCCTCCTCGCCATCCAGTCGCGTCTCGATGATATCCAGCGCGAATCGAGCGAGCTCCTCGTCCGAAGCAAGAGCTCGAACGCCGCCGACGGAGCCAGTGCGCCACAGGCCGACCTGCCGGCTCCCACCGCCTCCGAGGGCTCGACCGCAATCCAGCGCAAGCCGTCGGCGCGCCCTGCAGGCCGTACACGCCAGGTGCCGCGCGGCTTCGCTGCATTGCGCAAGGTGAGCCGCGAGCGAGCACGCATCCAGGCGCAGCAGCCGTCGCCCAAGAGCTACGAGAACACCACCAAGCTCGCGAGCGCCATCTCGCGCCAAGTCATCCAACGCTCCGAAGACGAGCAACCGCCGCCGCAACCGCCATCAGAGCAGCCCGAGAAGAAGTTTGTTTTTGACGACGACGACGACGACGGTGACGGTGACTACGACGACGACGGCGACGGCTTCTTTGTCGACGACCACGGCGAACGAGTGGACACCTACGACGACGACGACGACGACGACGACGACGACGACGACGACGACGACGACGACGACGACGACGACCACACTCGAGCGCAGACGACAAGTGTACCGGGAGGCGTCGGACATCACGGCAAGAAGCAAAAGCTCGTTTCCAAGCCGATACGCTCGTCGTCGCCGACCGTCATGCAGTCGAACGGCAGCGATGACCTGGGGGGCCTCGGGGGCTTGCAAGACCTGCCAGTGGCCGAGGGTCGACACCGCCAGCGCGTTATCGTCGACACCTACAATTTCGACGGAGCGCTGCATCGATTCATGGTCGAGGAGCACCGCGTGTTGGCGCAGCGCCGAGCAGAGGAGGCGGCCGCCGCCGCTGTAGCTGCCGCCGCAGCAACAAGCAAGGCCTCGCCAGTCGCCACTCGGCCGGCTGCTCCGAATCAAAAGACCCTCGCACCTCCACCTCAAGCTGGTGCCCGCGCAGGCCGTCACGATATTCCCGACGGCACCGAGGTCATGTGGCACAAGCCGCAGGTTCGAGATTCGATTACTGAGTTGGTTCGTGGTCTGCGAGGCTGGAAGGGCAAGTAGTCTCTGCTCGGCCCTGGTTCTCTTCTCTTGCTAGCATTATTGAGCGCAGCGCGCGCTCTTCCTCCCTCTCTGTTGTAGATTGCTTGTTTCCTGATCTATCTACTTGCACTCACACTATATTTTTGTCGCACCTGCACTTGGAGATGGTGTGCGTTTCACATCGCTTGTTCTTGATAGTAAACCCACAATAATCTCCTCAATCCAATCCAATCCAATCCAATCCAATCCAATCCAATCCAATCCAATCCAATCCAATCCAATCCAATCCAATCCAATCCAATCCAATCCAATCCAATCCGATCAAGCACCGTACCCCGACTCGATAAATTAAGGTCAGCCAGGAGCGCATGGAGGGCTACTGTTAAGGGCCCGCTAGAGAGGGCGTTTGGTCTACGTTCCTACCTACCGCGCCACACAGCAGAAAAGGCCCTCTCGCTGCCTCGTCTCTCCTCTTTTCTCTCTTTACCGTCGCCGCACACGATGACCGTCGGAGTACGTATCTCGTGTGGCTTTGTGTGAGCCGTGTGTGGCCGCAGGCGCGCTTGGCGACGAGAGCTTGGGCGTGGCGCGTTTGCTCGCCTGGTGGTGGTGGAGGCGCGAGGGGAGGGAGCGACGGGCGGTAGTATCGGCGAGGGGAGCGCGCTCGTCGTCAGCGTTGGCGTTGTCGTGTGTGGCCGCGAGGCGAGCAGTAGCGCCGCCACATCCAAGGCTCGCTTGCTCGTACGCGACGATACCAGCGCGAGAGATTGGCTCTGGTTTATGGCGTCCTACGTGCAAGCTCGCGCGCTCTCGCCTTGTCGTTGTCGTTGTCGTGCGCCTGCGACATACCCGCGTGTGCTAACGCACCACCTGCTCTCTCTCTCTCTCTCTCTCGCTTCTCCATCATCTAGAAGCCCGCTGCCAAGCGCCCCGTCGCCAAGAAGGGTGGCAAGAAGGTCCTCCGTGGCCGCAAGGCCCAGCTCAGCTTCACCATCGACTGCACAAAGCCCGT
>Ga0209935_1005775_pt1 | contig 10265 bp, 17 predicted proteins | sample ThiBio_1000_plan_2_FD_183958 | JGI IMG/M metagenome (GOLD analysis project Ga0209935, IMG submission 183958) | Wastewater bioreactor microbial communities from Cape Town, South Africa - Thiocy_cont_1000_plan (SPAdes) | ecosystem: Engineered > Bioreactor > Thiocyanate-remediating >... | reverse complement strand
AATGGAAACTAAAGGAGGTGATATATGACATACCTGATAAACTAAGCCACCGATGATAGTGACGTTGCTGCCCACTGCTTGAGGGGTGGTAAAGTCTGCAGAGACGCAACCGCCGAGGATTGACCACTGATAGCTCAGACTGCCACCATCATTTGAAGATGCGCTTGCAATCAAAGACGCTGGAGTGCCCACAGGAACGATAACAGGCGATGCTATAAGATTCATAAGAAGGGAGAGGAAAATGATGAGAAGAAGCGCATATTATCTTGTTGGTGGTGGTAACGGTACGCATTGTAAGAGACGGCGGGGTCTGTTCTTGTGTTGCGTTAAATAGAGACATGATCTGTTGAAGATTCAGAGCGTCAAGCGTAAGGCTAATGGGATATAGATATATACCTGTGAAGCGGAGAGAGAATAGTTGTAGATGCGAACATCGTCGAGATACCCTTCGAAGTTCGGTCCACCGATATAGACAGGAGAAGAGGATTCAGATACCGAGGCGCCCCTAAGAGACTGCGTGCCCACCTTTTGCCCATTAACATAGATATACATGCTGCCGCCAGAGTTGAAAACGCCAGCGACATGATACCACGTTCCTTTTACATAGCTATTTGAGGAACTCTGTTGAAACAGATAGCAGTTAACAAAGGACAACAATTACTTTGCAACATACGGTAACGATCAGTGGTTCACCTATTCCCCTGTTGAAGCAAATTAAGATTCATGCATAGGATTTAGCGGGGGCTAACGTACGTGTAAGCGCTGAAGATGAACGCAGCAGTAGACGCGCCGGTTTTTGGGTAGTTGGGAGAGATTCCCAGACCCCACGAGAATCCCTGAGCATCCAGATCGCTCTTTACAACAATCCACGCGTAATTGTTTAAGCTTACATCGCCAATTACACGAGCGGTTAAATTGGTCATTTGCACCCATCCGGCCAAGGTGAAGCTATTGGTGGACGAGGAGATGCTCCACGTCCCTGTATCTGAAAACGGTAATAACGGTCATTTGTATTTGGTTGCGTATCAAAAATCAAGTAGCGACAGAACAAACCTACAAAGGTTCCCCCGGGCAAGGGAACGAAAAGCGCCTGGCCAAAACCGGACTTACTGGCAGCATAGGTTACTCCTCCCAAAGCAGTGGCGGTAGGCTGAGAGAGGTAGGTCGGCGTCGGACAGATTCCGCTAAATGGCAGAAATGAAGAGTCAAAAGCATAGTCGGCAAGCAGTGAGTGCTGTTGTGCGCCTACGGGGAAGATCCCGAAGGCAAGCAAGATAAGCAAGAACAGTCCCATAGGAGAAGACAAGCAAGGATGCAAGGCCTGCTCACCTTGATTACGTTAAGAAGATAAAGAAAGTGTAGCGGCTCTGAGCGCTGAACAAAAAGCATAATCAACCGCCACTTTCTATTTGCATAACCAGGGCGGGTTTGCTAAGAAACCAAAAGACGTCAATTTAGCGGTTATCGCACAGTAGAAGACAGCAGCAACTTGCTGACAAGCCCGCACTCACTAGCCCACGCTATGTGCAAACGTTCGCCTTGACACCCTCAGCCAACGTGCCAAGTCTGCGCAGGGTGGCTGTCGTATTCCGCCAGTCCCAAAGCAGAATAGTGTTGTCACCTATTGGGAGTGGAGAGGATTAGAGGGGTAACTGACAAAAGTGCTATCGTCGTACTTGATCCCGTCGTAAGCCGATAGCCATGCAAATCTATACACCTCACGGTGTCCCCGTGTCTATACATCTCTTTCGTGAAGTTATATCCCGTTCGCAAGTCATACATCCTCAGAACGCCATCTCTGAGCGGAAGGATTTCGTTAAATCTTTTTTGGAACCTTTAGGGGGTTACTCACACACCCCCGCTGACAAGATGCCAGCTATCGAAAGCCAGGGATGCAATCCCTCGTTTCCATTCGTAAAGATTAGTACGGGGAATGGTATGAAGGTGTTGTTGCGTAGGCAGGTCATAGATTTCGATGTCCGTGCTCACTGGGAATATGCAAAGGATTAGATTAGATTTCCGAGTAATCTTCTTTTTCATCTCATACCTTTCGTGCCACACATCAAGATGTCATGATCCAACGCGATGGCACTGACTGTATTTCTCATGGTGAGGGAAACGAGCGACACGCCGGCCTCGTTGTTCCTATAGAGCGACACGTGGCGCCCCTCGGAGAAGACAGTGCAATCTTTGTAACTATGCAGCTCGTGGGTTGTCCCCTTCATCTGCACCGTATCTAGAACTTCTTCGGGGTTGTCTTTCAACCTGAATTGCAGGGCTCCTCCCTGCACGGCGGAGATGATGCAGGTTTTGGAGAAAGCAACAGCAGTAGCATTAGGAATGCTTAGATAGCTCTCAAATGCAGGTCCTCGTGAGATCTATGATGTATGTTAACATACAAGACAAGAAATCAAAAAAAGAGAGACGCAAAAAAAATCTTACATATGTGTTCGAGTTTGTCCATCGTTCTTGTACCACTATTCCAGTAAGGGTGCCGTCCGTCCGTGTTGATGTGATTCTAGTACTTCCGTCAAGATGGATAGCGTTGAATCCCCAGTTCGTCCCGGAGAAGATATTAAGCCTTTTTGATGTCTCCCCTATTTAATAACAGCAACTTGTGTTGAGTGCGCAAGTTGTATAAAAAACATAGTTCACGCACCTGTGCGAGTATTCCATTGTATGACTGTTCCATCATCAGAACAGCTTAATAGCCCATTCGTGCCGAAATCTACAACCGAATTAACCCCCATCATGTGTCCGTTTATGTTTCCTTCGGTAACGTCATACTTGTTGCTCATCAAACACTTCTGCTGCTTCAGATACGTAACGAAGAAACCCCGCCTAATAACGATAAATTAGGGTATTGAATTTTGATCAAAATTCTACGGAACTTATTGCCTCCGCGTGCCTTCGCATTACCATATTTCCAAAATACGTCACTAAGCGCTGAAAGAAAAAAATCAGGTACATCAAACCAAAAATTAGAAATTGTAAATACCTATTGAAGACCAAGTATGTGATACGCGAGACAAGGTTAACAGCGCCTTCTTATCATTCACGAAGTACGAAAAAATCAGGATCGAAATCTCAGAAGGAAAGATTTGCACAAAATCTATGCCTCCGTCGTTATTCTCCACCACTAATGTGGTTTGTGTCGTCGAAACCGGTAGAGCTGCTGGCTCCTCGATAATCTCAAATCCCACAGACTTCTTACCTTTGCCAGCGCCCGGTTTCTGGGGTTGCTGTTTCGCCCCCGCCTTGCCCTTCTTCGGTGCTCTCTTTCCTCGCTGTTTCATTTCTCTCCGGTTCTAGGAACAAGTTAATATGATCTTGGTTTGAAATAACAGCAACGATCGCTTCGCCGAGACAACCATCACCTTGGCAGCTGGCGAGGTGCATTTAGATGGGCAGAATCACGTTATTTTAATTACAATCGTCGCTAGCAAACAGGCCAGGGAGGAAGGAACTTTGATGAAGGCAGTACATACGTATCTTGGAGTTGAGGCGGTTGCTTCACCGAGGTAAATCGTCTCCGACGCTTGGTGAAACAAATCTGTGTAAACTAACATACGGTATCTATGTAGACCCCTTCCCGAAGAACTTAAGTACAATCCTAGCAAGGAGTCGATTGACTCTCGCTATTCTGTGCTGCTGTCTTTGGGTATTTGCCTTTTGTTTTGTTTTTTCTAAGAAGAGAGAGGCGAAGAGCTAACATGTCAGGTGTCAAGGCGCCGGTGCCAGTGGAAGCGTGGTTCTTGCGGGAGACAATGACACGACGGAAAAGGTTGCGATAAAGAAGATCAAAAAGAAGGGCCTCACGTCGACGCAAAAGGCACGGCTACGAAGAGAGTATGTACTACTAGTTACGAAATGACCCTAACCCTCGAAAAACAGGTACGGGATAATGAAGAAGCTTGATCACCCAAACTGGGTGCGTTTACATGAAGTCTTTGAAGACGAAGAGGAGGTTTGTCTCGTTATGGAATATGCATCTTGCGGGTATGCGTGCACAAACGAATTACTTAATTGTTCAGATTGCTCATAAATTATTCCATAGCGATCTGTTTGCCAGGATAGTTGAATCGCCGCACTCAAGATTGTCAGAAGCTGATGCACGTCCCATCTTTGCACAAATGGCTGAAGGTAATTACGTTCAATTTCATTCAATTACATCTAAATCGAGCGTTAGGCTTAATGTACTTACACGGGCTGGGCTATGTGCACAGAGATATTAAACCTGAGTACGTTTGTTCGCCAATCCAGCCTAGAAATTCAGCTCATCTTGCTATCCCACAGAAATATACTCCTTGGTATGAACGGGCGAGTTCTCATCGCTGACTTAGGGTGAGTTTATTTCCTCTCCTGCACCGTTTCGTTTGCTCATCAAACTTACAAAAAACAAGATTCGGAGCTATGTGGAATACCACTACACTCACTGCCGCTCCGTGCGGGTCATTGTATTATGCATCGCCAGGTACCACTGAGTGCCCTTTATCCATATAAAGAACCATTACTGACCCTCACCCTTACCCGAAAAGAAATTATCAAGCACGATGGTGTTTACTTTGGCCCTGAGGTGGACACCTGGTCGCTAGGAGCTACACTGTATGCCATGACATGCGGAAGACTCCCTTTTGCAGGTAGGGAGGGGACCTGACCAAAGCAGCTATTGTGTTGACTTCTCTCTTATGATAGGTTCTGACGATGACATTCGCGATCTGATCTTGATTGGAGAGTACAGCTATCCTTTCTTCATATCTCAACAGCTGCGCAATTTGATCAACGGCATGATGAATGTAGACCCCTTCAAACGCTTGAAGCTGGCTGAAGTGGTATGTGCTTTGCCAAATTGTGAAAACAAACAAAAGCTAAGTTTTTCCCTCCATTCTATCCAGCTTAAGCATCCTTGGACTGTTGGACCTGATAAAGCTAAGACCAAAGTCGGCAACCCTCGACGTCACTCCGCTATGCAGCAATCCACCTGCACCCTCCACAGCTCTGCGAAGGCACTGCAGCTGTTCCCACCAGATGCAGATATTCTGTACAAAGAAATCGTCGAGCAAATTGTGATTCAACAAAGCCAACAAGCCGAAAAAGAAGCGGAGGCACCAAGCCCACAACCCGAAAAAGAAATGGAGGAAAAGATTCAAACTCCCAAGAAGCAAAAAGAAAAGAAAGAGAAGAAAGCAAAGAAAGAGAAGAAAACAAAGAAAGAGAAGAATGAAAGCGATCATGAAAAGGGCAAAGAAAAGGAGAAGAAACCAAAGGCCCCGAAGAAGAAAGAAAGGCTGCCGAGCATCATAGAAGAGGGACCGGTGGAGTGCAGTTCGGCCCCGGACCAGAAGGGAGAACCTGAAACCACTACGACGATTACCAAGAAGTTCCAACACATGCTCACCATCAGAGAACGGAAGAAAAAGAAGCGACACAGTATACTCTTCAACTAACCCATCCCAAACACACCAGATGTTGTATTGTAAAGTTTATTTATAAATTCATTTTTATTTATTAGTACTATTATTTCTTATCTCCTGCCCCCGAAAAATCGTTATTTGTTTTTATTCTGAGTTACTAATATTCGTACAACAGCAAGGAAGAGAATGCTTCCCTGTTTGAGTCACCAATATGCGACAAATTGACAAAAAGAATTCTTGAAGCTTGCCTCTTTCCTCCTTCATTCCACAAAAGAAAAAATTCTTCGAACGCACTTTTATGCTGAAGAGGACAGAAATACAAAAGAAGATCAGGTAACCAATCTTTACATCTTGCTAGAGCGAGACGCAAAACAAGACACGGCACGATGAACGCACAGGACGAACCTGTTGTCGATAAAGAAAAGGGCAAAGAGAAGGAAAAAGAGAAAGAAAAGGAGAAACCAGCTAAACCTGCAGCCAGACCTGTATCCCTCATAGTAAAGACTCTAACTGGTGCGCACCCTTGCCCCTTTCAAACAAGAAGACCCTCACCCTGTGCCCCCCTTTTCATGTGTTTCCTTCTTTTGACCAGGCAAGTCCATCGCCGTAAAGGGCAACTTCGCTACAGTCGCAGAAATAGCTGACTTCATAACAAAGCAGGAGAGTATCCCTGCTGACCAACAAAGACTCATATTTGCTGGGAGGCAACTAGAGGTACGTAGCGTCTCAACGCACGAGGATATTAACATTTAGTACAGTTCAACAATACTATCGCAAGCTATAATATTCCGAACGGTGCCACTCTGCACTTGGTGCTCTCCCTCTCTAAATCTCTCCAGGGAGGCCCCTCGTCTAGCTTTCAAGACAACCCGGTGCTACGCGGCGCACTTGTCAAGCTTGCTGTTTCTCTATCCAACACGGAAGACCAATCGAAAACAGAGGAGGACGAAAAGGAAAAAGATACCCCCGTGAACAAGGAAACACCTCTATCCGAGGAAGAGACTGCCAAACTCTGGGCCTCGACCGACCTCGACGACCTTGACGATGATGAATTCCCCCGGGCTTCCAAGAAATGGGAATTCGAGAAGGACGAAGATGAAGAAAACAAGGAAGGACAAGACCAACTCGTGAAGAAGCGCCGCACCGATGAACCCCAAGATAACAAGGGCGCTCAGACGTTCCCTCCTTCCGATGCAGATTCGAGCGCACTTGCCCCCGTCGCTGTGCCACCATTAAAGATTCTACGCTACTCTCCTTCGGGACAACTCACCACTCCCTCCACACAAGTGATTGTTGCATTCTCGCAACCCATGATCCCCCTCACTTCCCATGAAGAGCTAGAGAAATATCATAGCCTGGTATGTCACGCATCTCCCTCCCCACATCTGTCTTAACTCCGACTTTAGGAAGGTGTTACAATTACACCAGAGCCAGCGGGAGGTACCTGGAAGTGGCTGAATGCTAACACCCTGGCCTTTGACCTCTCTCAGGATGGTGGAGGGTGAGTCTTGTTTGTCCTCTCTCCCCCTCTTTCTATATTTAACTAAATATTCTTCAGGCTAGCCATGTCCACCTCTTACCTAGTGGAGGTCAAGAAGTCTCTTGTAAAATCCGTTTGCGGCGGAACTCTGTCGCAAGACTTCAGCTTCTCCTTTACTACTGCTGAGTTAAAGGTCTTTTTTTTTCCTCCTAAGAATCTCTATTAATAATTGATTGTCCCTCCTCTAGGTTGTTACTCACAGCGTCGGTCTCGACGTGCAGAACTGCTGTTCGCTGACTCCTCTGATATTCGTGTCATTCAACCAACCGATAGATCCCAAGGCTGTGTTGCCCACAATGCACCTCAAGAGTATCAACACTCCTCTTCCCCCCCCCCCTTCGCCCCCGTGTGCGGTGTTTGATCCCTTTTTTAGGCGATGACGCTCCCTTCAAACTTGCCCTCGTTGCAGAACAGGACCTAGCAAGAGATCAATCCATAATGGATATGGTTTTGGACGAATCCAACGCAGGAAAAATGCTTGTCGTCACCCCCACGGAGCCGCTGCCCAAGAATGCTGAGTTCGAACTCGTAACCGGCCCAGGTAGATTTATCCCTGTCATTCTTATAAATAATAACTTCAAAAATACTTACCCTTCCGCTTCTTGCCACATAGGCACGCCATCCGAAGAAGGACCCTTGCTCAAGACAACAACCGATACCTATGATTTCAAGGTAACATTAATTCCTTCGTATTCTCACTAACTAAAGTCCTTAACAGACATACGGCCCATTCGCGCTTGTAGAACAACGAGGCACCAGCTTCATTTTCACGAATCCTCTCAAGGTTTCGGATGAAACTCTGCAAGAATACGTCGAAATAGCACCAGGTACGGGAATAATACCATCCTCTTAATGTATATTCTCTTTCTTTTGACATTATCTATATTTGCAGAGGTGGAAGATTTCAAGGTCTCCTGTTATGGATCTTCAATAGCTCTAAGCGGAAGGTTTAAACAAGGAACCACCTACACCATCAAGCTGCCTTCTCTTCTTGTTGATAAATTTGGACAAAAGATTGACAAGGCCGATACCGACAAAGGTATCCATGACTAATAGACCCTCTTTGCATATTAATTCACACGTTAATCACACAACAGCGTACACCTACTCCCCTGCACCTTTGCACCCCAGGATGTATTGGCCAGGAGGATCCTTCACACTCATACCTGCAGATACTCCCGAAATGTAAGAGAGTTGCATTGCATACGACCCTAATCTACCCTTCCCCAAATATAGTCCTCTCAAGATGTCGGTGTCGAATCTGGACGAATTCCAAGTCGAAGCCTTCCGCATGACCGCAGATGATTGGGCTACCTTCAACTCCGTTTCTCCGTGGTTTAACACAACTCCCGTGCCGGACCATCGCCCCCAGTGGAAGAAAGAGAGAAAATTCATCTGCTCCAAGACCGTCCCGGCGCCAACGATGAACGGATTGGTCAGCTTTGAGATGCCGGAGGCTTTCCCGCCCTACCCTTCGCTAGGAACACCATCTCTTTGCGGAAACGTGTGCCTCGTCTTCTCCTCGCCATTTGTAACCAATCTTGTACGTCCATCGCCCCTCCCCTTCATCGGCGCTAACTGACAGGGTTTCCTTTCTAGATATATGTATGGATCTCCAAAACTGATCTTGCGATTGACGTGATATCCGATGTAAAGAAATCTACTGTCCTAGTTACTTCCTTCTCAACCGGGAAACCTGTAGCAGTACGTTTTGCCTCCCGCTGTCACCATGATTCGTCTAAGATTACAATTTTTCAAAGAATGCTTCCTTGCGCTTAGTAGGAACGGGTACAACAGTCACAACGAACGCACAGGGAATCGCAAAGAACATTCGCACCAAACGACTCTACAAGGACGCCACCTCGATGCTCTGCGAGAAAGACGGTGACTTTTCGTTCTGCACTAGCTCCAATGTGTTCCTGGCAAAGAGCCCTGAGGCCAAATCCAAATGGTACTGTAAAAAATTCCCTAAAAACCAAAAAAAAGTTTTCTGATCAAATACGTATTTCAGGCACGTGGTAACCGATCGCGGCCTGTACAGGCCCGGTGAGACGGTGACAGTGAAGGGCTGGGTACGAAAGATCAAGAAGTCTGGAAACCTCGCGATCATCCATGGCCAGATCCTGGCGGTGATCAAAAACAGTCACTATCAGCCTATCTTGACAAAGCATGTCGAAGCAGATATTCACGGTGCATTCGACTTCGAGTTTGATTTGCCTCACGATTGTCAACATGGCATGGCCAAAATTGAGTTGGTGGCGATATTTTGTAAGACATACCCCCGGCTCTCAAATTCTTCTCATAACATACATTGCCTACAACAGCTACAGAAGAATTATATCCCATTCTCAGCTCTATCCAGAGGGGTCATATACCTCAGCAGCATGTCCATGAATTTGATGTTCAGGAATTCAGGTGAGACAACCGTTTCTTAGTTCTTCATAAAAACAAAAAAATTATAATCCCTCAGACGACCTGAGTTTGAGCTGTCCGTACAAAAGCTAGCAAACGCTCCTTTCATCGCCGAGAAACCTATTCGTCTTGCCGCTGAGGCAAAGTAAGTCGACACACTCACAATAGATCCCATATCGACTCCTAAACCTGCTTCACTCCTCTTTTAGGTATTTCAGTGGGGCATGTTTGGCCTCCACAGCTGTATCATGGAAGGTATCTTGGAATACAGCCTCCTACAATCCTCCGAATCGGTAAGTTGGTACCTCCTTGTGTTGCATACAATTCTCAAAATTTCGAGCAGATCCGATTTCCGCTTCGGTGCTTATTCGCTTACCGATCAAGGAAATTCGCGGAAATCGCTAGAAGGAAGCACTAACAGACAGGGCCTCTCTGATATCACCATCGATACAAAACATGATAGCAAGGTAAATACCTCTCAGAATCATCGCCTTTGCTGCAAACCAACCAACTTCTTATTCTAAATTAAGAAACGCACATCGCCTGTTCTCCTCTCGGCCGAGGCTTCAATTGTAGACGTAAATAGACAGTCCCTCAGCGCCAAGTCTTCGCTGTTGTTACATCCCTCTGAGGTGCCTTCCTTCCTTCCTGCGTCCCATCATTAATTGTTAACATGGAAATAAAATAGCTCTATGTGGGCCTCAGACCAAGCAACAAAGTTCCTTTGGGCCCTGGGCTCCCCATTGTGTTCGATGTGATAGTCACCAACATTGACGGAGAAGTAATCGGACGTGAAGGCGAAGAGATTCCGGTTTAGTCTCCCTCACCACCTACTATTAATGTCAAATAACACCCAATCGAAACACACTCACAGCTCAAAGTGACTGCCAAGGAAATGA
>Ga0209935_1005773_pt1 | contig 10266 bp, 11 predicted proteins | sample ThiBio_1000_plan_2_FD_183958 | JGI IMG/M metagenome (GOLD analysis project Ga0209935, IMG submission 183958) | Wastewater bioreactor microbial communities from Cape Town, South Africa - Thiocy_cont_1000_plan (SPAdes) | ecosystem: Engineered > Bioreactor > Thiocyanate-remediating >... | reverse complement strand
GATCGGTATCATTCGTCGAGCTCTCGGAGGTGCTGCCATCGGCCTGCCACTCGGCTACGTGGTCGGTCTCTCCAAGTTCATGTACCATCCCAATCCGGATCATGAGGCTGACAACTAGCAATGTACAGTCACCATGTCGTTGTCGTCGTTGTTGTCAATCTTGTGTTCATTATCTACAATCCTGGAGTACTACTCCTCCAAATGAGCGATCACGGAGAAGTATCTTGATGCCTGATACAAGCTAGATCGATATCTTGAGAGAGTGTCTGCAATCTCCTTCGTCACTTGTTCATATCGACGACTCGTGTGGTCGTGTTGGCTACTGTATCTGCAGCTGCAGCTGCATCATTCTAGCCTCATGCGTTCGTTGCGCAGCTCGTTGAGCTGCCTTGATCCGTGCTACATCGATGCGCATCGTAGCGTTGCCACGAGAGCCTCGCGCTGCGCTTGACCTTCGGATAGGAGCAACGAGGCCACAGATACTTTGCTGCTGCTCAGCTTGATCGTAGCTGCCACAATGCATCGAACCCAATGGTCGTAGCTTGCGTGCATCAACAGCAACGCGATCAAGTATCCTCATCCTCCTCGGTATCCATCTTACACACGTTCAGTGAACGATTGAACAACGAGTCACATGGACCAAGGAGCCTGATAGCATCGATTCACGTAGATCTGATATGAATTGCTTTGTGAACGAACGTAGCAGCGACAAAGGGAGGCGCCGTATCTTCTTCCACACGTACCAGTGCTAATCCAAGACTTCTCCATCATACCGATGATCAAAGGAGCGCGCAGTCCGGCACACGGCTCAGAGATTCGAGAAGATCTCGAACAAGAGCTCGTTCGGAATCATCGACATCGCCGAACACTCATCGACCAGCGATCGAATCATCGTCATCGTCAAGATGGCTTGCTTCATCCATCGAGGTGCATATCGATGGAGATCAGGTCGCCATGTGAACGTGTCAGGAAGCCATTGATTGGCTCCAATCACATGCACTCGATTATCTGCCGTGAAGGCGATGAGACCTCGATGCTCGTCGAACGCGACTCCCCGTGGGCGCTGCAGTGGGCCGCAATCGAACGATGAGATGTGATGGCCCTCGTGAGTGAATGCTTGCAATCGATTGTTGAAGTAGTCGACGACGATGATTCGGCCTTGGTTGTCGATGCACACTCCTTGAGGATATTCGAACTGACCTGGTTGATTACCTCGAGAGCCGAACTCGAACAAGAACGAGCCATCGATCGACGACAGTACTTGCACTCGATGATTGCCACTGTCAGAGGCAATGATTCGATGTCGATCATCATCGACTGCCACTCCTACAGGACAATAGAACTGTCCAGGTTGAGATCCTTGATTGCCGCCAATAGAGAACAAGAACGAGAGATCGATCGACGACAAGAACACCAATCGGTGGTTGTAGATATCGGCGACGATGATGCGATGATGATGCTTGTCGATCGCAATGCCCTGAGGATCAGCTAGCCCAATATCTCCTGATCCTTGATGTCCTGCACACGACACGAACGATTGCTCACTCAGAGACCATGATTGTACTCGATTATTGCCGCTATCGACGATGAGGATGCGATCGTGATCGTGATCGATCGCGATGTTGCTTGGGCTCGCGAGCTGGCCTGGTTGGCCGCCTTCCTCGCCGAACCTGGACACGAACGAGCTGCCATCATCATCGCACGAGAATACTTGCACTCGATGATTGTCAGAATCGACGACGAGCAAGAGACCGCGATGATGGTCGAACACCAAGCCGGTCGGCAAGTAGAACTGGCCATCAGCATCGCCTGATTGCTTGGTGCCAATCGAGAGCTTGATTCGAGCATCACGATCGAGAGGATCGTCTTCCATCTCGTCGAAGAGCCAATCGCAGCAACGAGAGATGGTCTTGCTTGCGAGACACGAGCAACCGACCAACCAAGAGAGCGAGAGAGGGAGAGGGCAACGAAGCAAGTGAGCAAGCAGAGGGAGGCCTCTGGTGCCTCTCCCTCTCCTGCTCCAATCCACCTCGCCATTGCCTCGTGATCGATTGATGAAGAGATTGATGAAGAAATTGAGATGTGCCGCTCATTGATTGGGTTCATTGATTGGTTGGTGGAGTGGCGAGGCTGTGAGACAGTTGCACACACACAGAGGCAGGCGCCACACGACGAGACACCAGTTGAGCTTCGTTCGCTTGCGGAGTGCGAATTGGCAATCATGCAAACCATTGCTCGTCATCGTGATGCTCTTGGCCGCCACTGTGATGGCTCTTGGACCATGAGCTCGTGCATCGAGGTGGGGCTCGAGTTGGCGCACAGTCCGGCACACGGCTCAGAGGAACGAGAAGATCTCGAACAAGAGCTCGTTCGGAATCATCGACATCGCCGAACACTCATCGACCAGCGATCGAATCATCGTCATCGTCGAGACGGCTCGTTTCATCCATGATGGAGCATATCGATGACGATCTGGATGCCATGAGAACGTGTCGGCAAGCCATTGATTGGCTCCAATCACATGCACTTGATCGCCTGCCGAGAAGGCGATGAGACCTCGATGCTCGTCGAATGCGACTCCCCATGGGCCATCATCTTCCTTCCCGTGACAATCGAAGAATGAGATGTGATGGCCCTCGTGAGTGAATGATTGCAGCCGAAAGTTGTAGCAGTCGGCGACGATGATTCGGCCTTGGTTGTCGGTGCATACTCCTTGAGGATATTCGAGCTGGCCCGGTTGAGCGCCTTGAGAGCCGAACTCGAACAAGAACGAGCCATCGATCGACGACAGCACTTGCATTCGATGGTTGTTGGTGTCAGACACGACGATTCGATCTCGATCCTCATCGACCGCAATGCTCGATGGATGATTGAATTCTCCAGGCCGAGAGCCTCGCATGCCGCCGATAGAGAACAAGAACGAGAGATCGATCGACGACAAGAACACCAATCGATTGTTGCCGGTGTCGGCAATGATGATGCGACGATGATGCTTGTCGATCGCAACGCCTCGAGGATACTGGAACTCGAGATCTCCTGATCCACGACGGCCGATGCACGACACGAGCGATTGGTCGCTCAATGACCATGATTGTACTCGACTGTTGCTGAAGTCGACGATGAGGATGCGATCATGATCGTGATCGATCGCGATGGCAAGCGGAAACTGGAGCTGGCCTGGTTGGTCGCCCTCCTCGCCGAACTTGGACACGAACGAGCCACCATCGCACGAGAATACTCGCACTCGATGATTTTCGGTATCCACGACGAGCAAGAGACCTCGATGATGGTCGAACGCCAAGCCTCGAGGCAAAGACAACAGACCATCGGCATTGCCTGATTGCTTGGTGCCAATCGAGAGCTTGATTCGAGCATCGCCATCAACAGAATCGTCTTCCATCTCGTCGAAGAGCTCCGAGTTGTCGAAGTTGCGATTCGTATCGATCAATCACAGCAACGAGAGATGGTCTTGCTTGCGAGACACGAGCAACCGACCAACCAAGAGAGCGAGAGAGACAGGGCAACGAAGCAAGTGAGCAAGCAGAGGGAGGCCTCTGGTGCCTCTCCTGCTCCAATCCACCTCGCCATTGCCTCGTGATCGATTGATGAAGAGATTGATGAAGAGAGTGAGATGTGCCACTCATTGATTGGGTTCATTGATTGGTTGGTGGAGTGGCGAGGCTGTGAGACAGGTGCGCACAGAGAGACAGGCGCCACACGACGAGACACCAGTTGCGCTTCGTTCGCTTGCGGAGTGTGAATTGGCAATCATGCAAACCATTGCTCGTCATCGCCATCTCCCACAGATCATGGCACGTAGGACAGCGACGCCGAATGCGAAAGGAGCGAAGATACTTCTTTCTTGCACTCAAGCTGAGGTACAAAGGGCAGAAAGAGTATCCCGTGGGACAGCAACCATACCTGTACGGTCGCGGGTCGTGGAGTCCGCCAGGAGATCGTACAACTCTGGTTCCATCGTGGTAACATTCGCCCCAGTGTCGATGGTAAAGAGTACGGACTCGGTGGCGGTATCAGTGGCTGTACCAGTCACAGGAAGCGACACTTTCAATGCCAACCCGTCCATATGAGTCGCGCGTCGGGCACAAATCAGCCGAATCTCGATGGGCCCGGTCGGTATGATAACCGGTCGTCGCCCGGCTACGAGTGCATGTGAGATAGCGAAACGGAGAAGCAACAAGGGGAGACCACGAACCTTGACGAAGCTCATGATAGAGTTTCATAGCCTCCGCTTCTGTGTTACAGTCGTGCACGATGCCGTCACTGGTTTTCAACTTCCAGGGGAGCTCCACCAAAGGCTGCGGTGATGGTCAGCGGTCTTTCGCGACGATTATGGGCGACGGGTGAAGATAGAGGTACCTCTGGCCAAGGCAATGAATCTAGCCACTGGCCTGATGAGTCTGATGAGTCAGCGGTCGGCCGGCGGTGCGTTGACGCATGCTTCGGCTCTTGTTCAACAGGGCGTTCGCAAGGGATTGACGCCGCAGTGGGAGGCGTTGGTTTCACATAGGAGCTGATGAATTGATACAAACTGCTTTGGCAGATGCCATCGAGCATATCGGGATGGGTTTGATGGAGCGCTGCCAATTCCGTTGCAATGGTAGTTAAGAACAACCACAGCCCTGGGATGAGCAAATTCGACTTTGGTGGTAGGCTCTGGGAGCGCAATCGACCAACGAGCGACGTGCAAACGAGAGCCGTAGCACACTGCCGCAGGTTTGCCCATTGCAACGATCGCACCGCTAGTGCCACGCCTGAAACGAATGCAAGTACCGGGGCCACCTCTCGCGTCTGTTGGAACAGAGCTTCGGCTCGCTTCCAGTCGGTGGGCGACCCGTCGCGAATAGCCTTGCGCGAGAGTAGGTCGGCTTCCAGGAGCTGAGCGAGCACATTGCCGGGCCCGTCGGTTGTTGGAGAATCTCCAATCGCAGCAAGTGGTTCGTCCATTGCGTCTGGCTTCGTGCGGAGCATGAAAGAATCGAGATCACATTCGGGCGAGGCGAGGGCCACTTGAGCACGGAGCCACCGCACGAGAGGATTGTTGGGCGATGCCTCGGGAGAGTTGGCCACGATGAGGTCTATCCCTTCGAGCTCGAGCGCGTTGCCGTACGCGTTGAGTGCCTGCAGCTCGACGTAGCTGAGAAGGTGCGGGCGATATTGATAGAGTTCATAGGCTCGCATGGCAAGTTCAGGACGATGGTGATGATAGGCCGATGCGAGCAGCATCGTGGCGGTGATCTGGTTCGCGTTGTCGAGGTATTGCGCGCTCGCACCGGTGATCAGCGCATTGATCTCGGGCGACAGCTCCAGTGGAGGTACGTCGCACAGCAGGTGCAACCGAGCGTATAGTGTAAGAGCAACGAGGGACTGGTGCGCGGTACCAGTTGGCTGGTGTTGTAGCGCCTTGCGTAACCAGTGCTGTTGTTCGAGTGGCTGGCGAGCTGTCGATGCAATCTCGGCAGCCAGGTCGGAGAGAAGGAGCGCGTGGTCGGTGGTGGCGGCACTCAGGTCGCGTGTCAGCTCGTGGTACTGGGCCTGCAGCAACACTAGCTTGTCGTGTTCGTTGGAGCAGGCTTGAGCTCGCATAACGTGACGGAACTGGTCGCCCGGGTGCTGTGGAGAACGGACGTGTTGGCTCGTGGGTGGGGACGGCGTTGATGGCGCATTGTTGGAGAAGGACGCCAAGATGGCGTGTTGCATAAGGACCGAGAACGTATCGTTGAGACACGCTCGGCCGTTGTAGACATTCGGTGAGCCAGGATCAGCGACTAGCCTTTCGATCATGTCTTGCTTGAGAGGGGCGTGTGGGACAGTTGAGTGTCGAGCCGTGGTGGCCATGCAGGAAGACGAGCAACCGACCAACCAAGAGAGCGAGAGAGAGAGGGCAACGAAGCAAGTGAGCAAGCAGAGGGAGGCCTCTGGTGCCTCTCCCTCTCCTGCTCCAATCCACCTCGCCATTGCCTCGTGATCGATTGTCTAAGAGATTGAGAGTGAGATGCTGCGCTCATTGATTGGGTTCATTGATTGGTTGGTGGAGTGGCGAGGCTGTGAGACAGTTGCGCATAGAGAGAGGCAGGCGCCACACGACGAGACACCAGTTGCGCTTCGTTCGCGAATTGGCAATCATGCAAACCATTGCTCGTCATCCTGATGCTCTTGGCTGTGACAGTGATGGCTCTTGGACCATGAGCTCGTGCATCGAGATGTGGCTCGAGTCGGCGCACAGTCTGACACACGGCTCAGAGGAACGAGAAGATCTCGAACAAGAGCTCGTTCGGAATCATCGACATCGCCGAACACTCATCGACCATCGATCGAATCATCGTCATCGTCATCACGGCTCGTTTCATCCATGATGGAGCATATCGATGGAGACCTGGACGCCATGAGAACGTGCCAGGAAGCCATTGATTGGCTCCAATCACATGCACTCGATCGCCTGCCGAGAAGGCGATGAGACCTCGATGCTCGTCGAATGCGACTGCGTGTGGCTTCTCGCGACTACAATCGAAGAATGAGATGTGATGGCCCTCGGGAGTGAATGACTGCAGTCGAATGTTGTTGAAGTCGGCGACGATGATTCGGCCATGGTTGTCGATGCACAATCCTTGAGGACGACACAGTTCTTCTGGTTGATTGCCCATCGTTCCGAACTCGAACAAGAACGAGCCATCGGTCGACGACAGTACTTGCACTCGATGATTGCCGCTGTCAGAGACGATGATTCGATGTCGATCATCATCCACCGCCGCTCCTGCTGGATCGTTGAACTCGCCAGGCCGTGATCCTTGCTTGCCTACGGAGAACAAGAACGAGAGATCGATCGACGACAAGAACACCAATCGCTGATTGTACGAATCGACGACGATGGTGCGACGGTGATGCCTGTCGATTGCAACGCCTCGAGGGAACCAGAACTCGAGGTCTCCCGATCCTTGCCTGCCGATGCATGACGCGAACGATTGGTCGCTCAGAGACCATGCTTGTACTCGACTGTTGTTGCAATCGACGACGAGGATGCGATCATGATCGTGATCGATTGCAATGCCATCAGGATGTACAAACTGGCCCGGTTGGTTACCCTTCTCTCCGAACTTGGACACGAACGAGCCATCGTCAGAGGAGAAGGCCTGCACACGGTGGTTTTCACGATCCACAGCCATCAAGAGACCTCTGCGGTTGTCGAACGCCAAGGTTGCCATCCCGCGAAGCAAGCCATCGGCAGAACCAGCTCGGTCGGTACCAATCGAGAACTTGAAGTGGACGTCTCGGCCTCGAGCCTTCATGTCGAACAAGAGCTACAACGGCCAAGAGCGAGGTATGTGCAGGGTGCAATCGCCGGGAGAGCAGCCAGCAAGACGAAGCAAATGGGACGTATGAGAACAGGCCCAACCACTCAGTCCGGTCTTCTTATCCTACGATCCCATTGATTCACCAAGAACTGCTTGGAACGAGCTTTTGCAGTCGCGCACTATTGATGCCTTGAGAGACACGAGCAACCGACCGACTGACCAACCAAGATCCCGATGTACCGCGCCGAGATGAAGAAACAAAGAACAGCAGAATCACAGCGCATCTGAGCGACCACACATTCCCTTCCTCTCGCTCGCCCGCACGCATCTCCCTCCCTCCAATCTTCTGGGTTGATACTGCAATACTCTCGAACTTTGGTGGCAGATCTTCCTCAGTCTTGAAATAACTGAGCACGAGTCTATGGCCTCACAACACCGAAAGCTCCTTCGTGCAGCCGAGGAAGGCTCATTGGCAGACATGCGAGCTCTTCTTTATCGACAAGCCAATCTCGATACTCGCGTATACACCTCTACTCCTCGCATCATCGAAAGGCCATCATCAATGCGTCGAACTCCTTCTTGATCATCAAGCCGACATCAATGCCCGTGACTCCTGCAGCAACGATACACCTCTCCATCACGCATCGGAGAAAGGCCATCATCGGTGCATCAAGCTCTTTCTTGATCGTCAAGCCCACGTCAATGCTCGTGACTGCAACAATGCCACGCCTCTCCATCATGCATCGTCGAGTGGCCATCATCAATGCATCGAGATTCTTCTTCGCCATGGTGCCGATATATCGCTCACCGACGTGCGCCTCCCTTGAGTCTTCCAACAGCTTCTGATGATCGATCACCACTCATCGAACTTACTCGACAATCGTACCAGAACCGAGGCCGCACTCCTGAACAGTGTACTTACAACTCTGCCACAGCAGACTTGATTCTGATTCATGGTACATCCACTTCCAATGCAATCGAATCAAACTGAGCATCAAATATGATGACGCACAAGAGCTCCTGCTGAGTCGCGCTCGATACAGGATATCCTCGATGGAGTATCGAACGACACACTTGCGCTCCCAAGGCCGTCAAGGACCTCGTGCTCACGATTACGATGATTCGATCGATTGCGCTGTGGTCGTCTATCTCTCTCCTGCCGAACGAGCTCTTGTTCTTGATCCTTGAGAGTATCGATTGCAGTACCGTTATTCGCGTCGCTCGACTTGCGAGATCTCAGGAGTCGACGGATGCGCCGGTAGATGGCGCACGACTCGATGCATCAGAATGAACCGCGGAGATCGCATTCGACCAATATTCAAGGCAGTCCGTAATGGAACGAGATTTTGCAGTCTCTCACTATTGATAGATTGGTTGCGATACAACGAGATGCCTTGAGCGCGAGAGGCTATCTAGCTAGATCCACATCTCTATCAAAGCCACGAGAAGATCTCGAACAAGAGCTCGTTCGGAATCATCGACATCGCCGAACACTCATCGACCAGCGATCGAATCATCGTCATCGTCGACACTGCTTGCTTCACCGATGATGGTGCATATCGATGACGATCTGGACGCCAGGTGAACGTGTCGGCAAGCCATTGATTGGCTCCAATCACATGCACTTGATGGCCTGCCGTGAAGGCGATGAGACCTCGATGCTCGTCGAACGCAATTCCATATGGCCTGTCGCGACCACAATCGAAGGACGAGATGTGATGGCCCTCGTGATTGAATGACTGCAGTCGATTGTTGTTGAAGTCGGCGACGATGATTCGGCCTTGGTTGTCGATGCACAATCCAAGAGGATATTTGAACTGGCCCGGTTGATTGCCAAGAGAGCCGAACTCGAACAAGAACGAGCCATCGATCGACGACAGTACTTGCACTCGATTGTTGAAGCTATCAGCGACGATGATTCGATGTCGGTCTTCATCGATTGCAATGCCCAATGGGCAGTAGAACTCGCCAGGTTGAGATCCTTGACTGCTGCCGACAGAGAACAAGAACGAGAGATCGATCGACGACAAGAACACCAATCGATCGTTGTTGGTATCGACGATGACGATGCGATGATGATGCTTGTCGATCGCGATGCCTTGAGGATAGTTGAACTCGAGATCTCCTGATCCCTGCTGGCCGATGCACGACACGAGCGATTGGTCGCTCAATGACCATGATTGTACTCGATTATTGCCACTATCAGCGATGAGGATGCGATCATGATCGTGATCGATCGCAATACTATAAGGATCCACAAGCTGGCCTGGTTGATCGCCCTCCTTGCCGAACTTGGACACGAACAAGCCATCATCGCACGAGAATACTTGCACTCGATTATTGACGCAATCGACGACGAGCAAGAGACCTCGATAGATGTCGAACACCAAGCCTCGAGGGCTGTAGAACTGGCCATCAGCATCGCCTTCTTGCTTGGTGCCAATCGAGAGCTTGATTCGCGCATCTCGATCAAGAGGATCGTCTCCCATGGCTCACGATTCAATCAATCAATCAATCAATCAATCAATCAATCTCTCTCTCTCTCTCTCTCAATGACAAAGAGATGTTCCACACTCCAAGCTGCAAAGAGACGAGGATGCAAGAACACACACGAGACACGAGAGACACTAACCAAGCAACAAGCAACCAAGCAAAGATCAACAAGAACCAGATCGAGAGCGAGATGTCGAGGTCAGTGTCGTCCCTTCCCTCGCTCGCTCGCACGCACCACACGGCACCGATCGACGAATGACAACCACCACATCATTACCACCATCGTCGTCGTCATCTTTGTTGTCGTCGTCGAGTTCATGGGAATCTCAAATCTCATCGTTTCGAATCGAGACTGAGAGACTGACGTTGCGTGTGCTGCAGGATCGAGATGCAGCATTCATTGCCGAGCTCTTGAACGAGGAAGCGTTCGTGCGATTCATCGGCGATCGTGGTGTACGGAACG
>Ga0209935_1005772_pt1 | contig 10267 bp, 12 predicted proteins | sample ThiBio_1000_plan_2_FD_183958 | JGI IMG/M metagenome (GOLD analysis project Ga0209935, IMG submission 183958) | Wastewater bioreactor microbial communities from Cape Town, South Africa - Thiocy_cont_1000_plan (SPAdes) | ecosystem: Engineered > Bioreactor > Thiocyanate-remediating >... | reverse complement strand
CGTTTCTTGTACTCTGTCACGCTGACTTCGTGTTCGGTCTTTTTGTGTTCCGAGAACGTATTCTTCACTGGTCGATAGTTTCTTATCTCACATTGCTCCCCACTTAGTGATTGAATTACCTCCTGTGATTTGCATGTCAGCGCGATTTAGGATTACTTTATGTAAAGAGAAAGAAGAAGGGTGTTAGGAAGTACATGATATGCTTGATGCTTCCATCGGGTGCGCCATCGCTCGCGAAATTCTTTTGCGATGTTAAGGGGAGAGATGTAGGCACGAGGTTGGTAGCGAGGAGAATGCTTTTTCTGTACAGTCCGTATGGTAAAGAAGAGGTACGCGATCGCAAGGAGCAAGGCGATCACAATGTTAACAAGCACGAAGACCGATTCCCACAAATCGCTCTGCGCCAGAAGAACTGCCCAGGACTCGCTCTGGCAGAATTCGGAAAACACTTTTCCCAATACCACCCAGAGCCCGAATAACCCTTGAGGGTTACCAGCAGTGCTCATATCTGCAACGCGATTAAGACAGGGAAGTTCGCCGAGGTGATCACTGCTTCACTCGCGTTTCTTCGTTGCGCGCTATGTTTGCTTGTTTCGAAGAATTCATACGAACATTATTCATGCAAAAGAAGCCGAAACGGGAGTCTCGCTCGTCCGCCGCGGTATCAGGCCACGCTCCGCAGAAAAGAAGAAGGAGAGATCGTGATGATGGCTTGGGGCAAGTGGAGCGTTTGGTGGGGAAAAGTATCTGGCAGACCTACTGCAGGATTTGCCGCCAATATAGTTCAGCACCATGTGTTGGAACCCTGAACAACTTTCAGGGGAACTACGACTGGATATCCTATTCCGCCTTCATGCAGAGAGTGGTCACTTTTGGGAGCGGCTTATCTGCCTTTCTTAATCCTCGAGATTTTGTTGCTATCTGTTCCCCAAATCGGTATCTCGCGTTAGTAATTATGTCACATTAACTAACTGTTACAACGCGGTTCAGGCTAGAATGGTTGGTCGCGGACTGGGCGTGTGTGGGTTACTCTTTTGTGAGTGTGCCGCTGCATTATGCCCTTGACCCGTCAGAAATGTACCAGATACTCTCCACAACCGGTACCCGCGCAGTGGTATGTGAGGGTGCCTTGCAGTTGGAACTGCTGTCTGCTTGCTTTCAACACCATCACCAGCTATCCGAGAAGGACACGAACGAAGCTCAGTTAAATGTGCAGTTTATCGTATTGATGGAGGACATAGAGCTGCCCCAGGGTGACGAAATGTGGGATTCACTCATACGAGCAGGGTTGAAGATTCTCACCGTCAAACAGGTTGCGAAAGTGGGAGCAGAAACGCGCAGGGATAATGTTCCCACGCTTGCGGATGAAGCGAGCACCATCTCCTTCACCAGCGGGAGTACAGGTAGGCAATGGATAAAATCACTCCCCGCCTATATTTCTAATTGTATCATAAATCAGGATGTCCTAAAGGAGCTGTGATAACCGAAGGCACATTGCTGGAAGACTTTAGATTGGCTTCTAGAGAGCCAAACATCTCCCCTCTCGTTCAGATGGCCATCTTTCCTTTTGCTTACATGCTCGAACGAGACAACTTTCAGGTTTAGAAAAGCGCTATCGCATGTCACTGACAAACGCTCTTTTCTTTCTTGAAACAAAACAGAATGTTGCTCTATTTGGTGGGCAAATGGCACTGTTCAACAGAGACATGAAGTTTTTGTTTGATGACTTACGATTATTACGCCCTACTGGTATGCCCCCTTTCCCCTGTGCGAGTTGCTTATTCCTTCCCGAAATAATTAGTGCTTGTTGGCGTGCCTGCTATCTGGAACCGATTCTATGCGGAATTCAAGCTTGCATTGGCGCAGCAAACGCAGAAAACGCGTGCGCAAAATCGAGCCCGCACGATGCTCATCTCACAATTTTCATTGTTGTTCGGCGATCGGTTGCAATGTGTTACTACAGGGACTGCTCCCTTATCCAAAGAAGTGATGGTGAGTGTTTCTCCCCCCCCCTTAACTCCTGGCGTCAGGAACGCAATCCTTTACTTACTATGGAAAAACAAAGGAATTCATGCGTGAATGCTTTCCGTCTCAGTTTGTGGGTGGGTTGGATGGATAACAACACTGGGATTAAGTTTTAAGCTGTTTTCTTTGATAGGTGAAGGCTATGGAACAAGTGAGACAGGATTGATCACTAGCGATAACGTGATATTGCCCGATGTTGAAGTGAGGCTGCGTGACGTACCTGAGTTGGGATATTCGGTGAACGATAAGCCTTATCCCAGGGGCGAGATTCTAGCTAGAACGACAACGATGATCCGGGAATACCTGTGCAACCCGGAACTCAACCGAAGCAACTTCACCTACGATGGGTTCTTCTGCACGGGAGATGTGGGCGAGCTTGTTGAAGAAGAAGAAGAAGAGCCGGCAAAGAAACCCAAGAAGAAAACGAAACCAGAAATCACTCGCCGGCTCTTCGTTATCGATCGGGTGAAAAATATGTTCAAGCTGCAACAGGGAGAGTTTGTGCATCCTGCTAAGTTGGAGGCTATCTATCAATCCGGTTGCTCGCTGATTCAACAAATCTTCGTATATGGCGAGTCGAGCAAGAGCGGCTTAATTGCCGTCGTTGTGCCCTCTGCGCTGCCAGCAGTCAAACGTGACGAAGAAGAAGAAGACACTACTGGAGAGGAACCAGAAAAAGGAAAGGAAAAACGCTTAGAGGATGAAGATGAGCATCATAAGGAGGTCGTTCGCACACGGATATTGAAGGAATTGGATGAGGTTGCGCATGCGCATAAGCTAAGGCTTCACGAACACATCCTCGATATTCACGTGGATACGTCCCGCATGAATGGCGATTACGGATGGACATCCGGCAACGGGTTTCTGACTCCCTCGATGAAGATCGCCCGAACGAAGTTGTCGAAACATTATCGCACCATCCTTGCTGGTCTTTACGAGGGACTTGAGAATCGCGGGGGAAATGCGATGTTGGAGCGGTGGTTGAAGGGGAAAACAGGCAACGGCGACCTTGGCTTGGGCACAGCGCCTGATTCGTTGAGCGCAGTTCGATTATCTCTCGGCCTGAACGAGCGATTCAATGTCCATATCCCAGCTCAATGGTTGGTGGGTGGCGAGGTGACTACCTCTTCTCTAGCTTCCTTCATCGGAAGTGGGAGCGGCGCTGCGGTTGCTACACCACCGGCTGCTGGCGCGTCACTGCGAGAGTTAGTGAGGAGCGATCTTCGCTGGACGCCGCAACACCTCCGAGGCGGGAGAGCGCACGAGGTGAACGAGAGGGCTGATAGGGGGATATTAGTGACCGGAGTGACGGGGTTCATCGGCTGCCATCTTCTGTCGGCCCTGTTACGTGCGAATGAGGGATTTACCATCTTTTATTGTCTGGTGAGGAGTGCCACAGTCGAAGAAGGGATGAAAAGGATTAAGGAGGCAATGACCCAACAGGAAGTTTGGAACGAAGAATATCGACCGCGTATCGTGCCCATACCAGGCGATCTTGCAAAGAAACGGTTTGGGTTGACCATGGAGGACTTTGCTGTACTTGCAGGCACGTAAAATTATTATTATTCTTTTAATCGTTGGTTGTTAACATCCTCATTATCACACTTATTAGGACATATCGATGCAATCTTTCATGCAGGAGGGTGGGTGAGCTGGTTGCATCCGTATTCGACTCTACGAGGTGCGAATGTGAAGGGGACGCGTAATGTTATAAAGGTATCAACCTTTGGCGACCCCCAACGTCCTCTCTCCGTCACTTTCCTGTCAACGATTAGTGTGACTCAAAACGATATACCAATAGGTAACAACAAAACAATTTTATGCTGTAGAACTAAAATAACTTGAGTTTTCTTCAGCAGGTGACTCTATTGATGAGTCGTTAGTGGACCGTGTTTGTGGGCTGGATGGCTACACTGCGTCGAAAGTGGTGGCGGAGCAGATCTTGCGTCGTCTGGCAGCGCATGCTGACAACATCAGAGTGCGGATTTTTCGGCCTGGAGCAGTGTGTGCACACAGCAGGACCGGTAGCTTTAACCGAACGGATTTCGTGACACGGTATTTGATGGAGGTAATTCGGGGAGGAGGGTATCACATCAGCTCCTCGGGCATACTGGAGATGATTCCTGTTGATGAGGTTGTTCGTATGATCATCCCTGCGGTAATTGAGGAGAGGGAAGCTCAGTTGGTTGTTGAGGATATTGAGAATCGGTGGGGATCACTTACTTTCGCTCAATTGGGGCAAGTGATGAAGAGGCTAGGAATGAAGGCCAAGGGTATCCCCATGAAGCAGTTCAAGGAGCGCGTCAAAGCAGATCCAACCTCCCCGCTATTTCCCTTGATTTCCTATCTCAAAGAAAGCGCTTTTATTGGCGTTGATAGTAGTAGGCAGCAAGAGCCGCAGTCGAAGCTGCCAGCAGTGGACGATAACTATATTTTATTGTATACTCGGGCGATCCGAGCTCATCTATCTGAGGGACGCTAGTAAGTTGGAGGAGTAAAGGTGCGAATTCCCTTTCTTCCCTTGCTCGCTGAAGCGACGGAAAAGTTGCTGGAATTTGCAACAGCTTTTTGCTTTTGCAGCGCGTTAATTTTAATTCCCATTTGCGTTCAGAAACATCAGAGGTTGGAAGCATCATGGGCAAAGACAATAAGAACTTGCGACGGCGTATTGGAGCCACACTACTTGTGGATCTTGTACGTTTTCCTTGGCTGGTTTTCCAGGATTTTCATTTTGCCTCAGCTCGCAAGTTTTGTGTTGATTCTCGTCGCCCTGCTTGCCGCTGTTGCCGGCAAATACATTTCTTTGGAGCGAGTTTATTTTTTTCTTTTTGCCGCTCAGTGTCTGTACATGGGCGGTAAATGCCTATGGTTGGCGAGCGATTCAGAAGAAACAGCGAAACGTGCAAGCCTGCGTATGATCGACTTTCCCCCCCCAATGTCTGGTTCGTTTTAACAGTTCCTAATAGTGGATTTGGTATCAACTCATCTCAGCTTTTGGGGCCACAGTCTTGGCCGTAATTACCTTCCTTTTACTTCTCTTAGACCTGGTAACTCTGCGCGGGAAAAAGGTTGGGTTTTGACATTCTTTCGCCACTATCAGACTGGTAAATGTGACCATGATTACATACGTCATTCACCCAAGTGCGAAGCTGCTAAATCCTATTGGAGTGGATCCCTAGTCTATTTGTTTGTATACTTCATTGAACCTATCATTGCTAAGGTAGGAAGCCATCATTGCTTGCAAAACGGAATATAGGCTGACATTTGTGTTTTCACAGACTTTACATGCGTTTTTTGGCATTGGTCTGTTGAAGAACAAAGAAGATAGCAAGCTAAGACGACAGTATGGATTGTTATTACCATCACCATCATGAACCAAGGTTTCGAAATGCTGTGGTTTCAAACGCTTGTTCCACTTCATTTGGTGATGAATGGTGTTGGATTGTGGGGCACTGTCAGACATAACTCAGCCGCTTTATTTGTGGTATGTATTATTGGATTTAAACTTACTATTACTGATAAGATTGTATAGTTTGCTTTCTATTGCATGTTTCAGTTAGTAACATCGACTGCCTTTGATCTTTTCCTTGCATTCTCTGAGCTGGGGCTGTTCTTTCTTTTGACTTATGGAATTATAGTACGTACTTTGCGATGGTGAACAATACTAATGCTTTGTTTGTAGGTATATACAATGTATAAAACTGTGCAAGTTTATTATTTATGGAGCAGGGAACTCAGCGCGACTGCAAAGCGGGATGTAGAAGGAGCAACAACAGCAACTCTGTGACGGACATAGGAGATTTGGTTCGAAAAGAGCGCAACAACCACCCCGCTACTTAGATGGAGTGCCTAAGGAGGAGGGATCGACCAGGCCGAAAAGGCAGCACGAAGCGACATTGGGGGTGGATTCGACCTCGATCGACGAAGAGCCCAAGATGTGTGGAGACAGACCTAAGGCCAAATACCCCACATCTAAACCAATTTCGAGATGTGCTGGCTAATAAAACCGGTGGCTGTTGGAGAGGTTTGGCATAACATGTTTGTTCTTCCAACGCAGAACTGTGCGGGTTTATTCTTACATTTTGGTACACACGCTTGGGAGCAGGGGGGCGGTCTGATTAACAACAGAAATATTTCTTGCTTGCCTTCTTCTGCTCGCTGGACTTTGTTTCCTTTAGGGTAAAGACGAGAACGATAAAGCTGCCAATACCCAGGCAACCGAAGATGAGGTATGAGTAGCCAAGGCCGATCCCATCGACCATGAGAGGGAATAGCATGCCTAGCAGTAAATTTCCTCCCCATTGCAACCCGTTCACCAGGGCTAAGCCGGCATCTTTTACCTATTAAAAAAACGTTTTAACAACAGGAATGAATTGGATATAGTTGCGGTATTTAGGCAAATTGAGGAGGGAGTGGTAAATCTGTACCTCGGCTGGGAACATCTCAGTCACAACAATCCAAAAGACACATCCTATTCCCGCTTCAAAGCTAGCTATGAAGATGAATACAGAAATGATCGATATGTAGGAACCGGCCTGGCCCGGGATGGCGAGCGACGAGATACACAACGCCATGTCAGATACGGTCACGATTAGCAAGCCTATCAAGAGAAGGGGTCTCCTTCCTGCTCTTTCGACAAAACCTACAGCTATGAAGGTTGTGATGAAGTTCCATGCCCCAATTCCCATCTGAGATATAATATAATAAGGTCAATTCAGACTGAGTCAAATAGGATTGGAAGGAAGTTCCCACCGTTGCAAAGATGGCGTTACCCTGAGACACTCCTGCGTTCTCAAATATGATAGGTGCATAATAGATCACCGCATTAATACCTATCCATTCCGAAAGTAATTTAGTATGCAAAGGTTTTGTTTTATATTAGAGGGGGATAATATACCAGTCAGCTGGAGCGCTACGGGCAAAGCGAGAGCCGCCGACAATATACGCAAATTTCTCGGATAGAACAGACCCAGTAATCCTCCTGCGGGTGCTTTATGCTTCGATGCACTAGTAGTCACTTCTTTAGGCTCAGCAGGGACTGTTACCGTGTCCTCTACGTCCTCTTCCTCCTCCCCCGCCAATAACGGCTCTTCAGCTGTGGTGTATACGGTCAGTGGGTGCGATCGAGAAAATTGGGGGGGGGGGGAAGGTTCGTAGGTAGTAACCCGGTGTTCCCAGATATTCGGGTTTCTGAGCAGTGAGGGACAACAGCTTGCTTTCCAGAGTTGCCGCAATATTCTCTTTCTTCTCAGAAGATTTCTTTCTGCTGCTTCGCTGCCGTTTCTATTGAGATGGACGATGTTGTTGTTTGAAATATTTTAATAAAATTAACATAATTGCTTACTTTTTTGTCTCGCCATACACTGGACTCTGGCACTAACAAGGCTACTGCTAGATTAGCCACGCCAGGTACCGCACCCACTCCAAGCATGTAACGCCAGTCATATTTTGGAAAGCTTAGTGCATAACCAACGACATATGCCAGCAGGATAGCCAAGGTAGTGGACACCTGAACCAAGCTGTGGTCAGATCATAGAACCCGCAAAGCGCGAGATTGACGCGGTGGGGGTAACGAACCTGGAAAATGGACCCAAAAATGCCCCGTCGCTTCGGAGGAGACATTTCAGATACATACCTTTAAATAATCGTTAAGCTAACGACATGGATACGCGTAATTGGAGGTAGACACATACATGGGGCATGCTGTCGAGGCTAAGCCACAACCAAGTCCAAGGATCAATCGCAGCGAAGGTAACACCCAGAAGTAGGCGGAGGGCGAAAATGCGGAAGAGAGCGCACCGGCGATGACCAACACGGAGGCGCTGATTGCGACGAGCTTTCGCCCGATGAAGTCGCAGAGAAAACCTCCTGCCAGCGACCCTATCATGGCGCCCAACAAGAGAGATCCCGTTACTATCCCTTCCAAGAAGCTATTCAGGCCGAATTCGTCATTGATGTACGTTGATGCAATCGCGATGATAGCTGGTAGGGGGATGTGATTAAACTTTGAGGCCAAGGTTCATCGCGAAGAAACGACGATAGCGGAAGAGGATCGTACCTGTATTGTAGCCACAAATCATCCCCCCCCAGATGTTCATATTGGCTACCAGAGTTAAAAACCAACAGCCTCCGCGCAGAGGAGGTTGCCTTTCGAGCTTCAACTCCATCGGTCGGAACTACACTATGCCACGAGAGTGCCTACTTAACCAATATGTGTGTTCCCCTTTTGTTGACGACGACACGACGTAAGTCCAAAGTGCCCCTCGTCATCAAGTCCGGATTGCTTGAACTATTTTCTTTCCAATGGCAATCAACAGAATCAAAGAACCAAGAAAGGGGTTAGGGTCAAGTTCCTTCCCAACGTGAATCCACACGTGGACCAGGAGACTCATCTGCCGCCACCTGTGGAAGCAATGGCAAGGGAAGAATTTATTGGTATGGCAAGAGATCACACCATAGACCATGCTTCGCCAATAAAGCCACTTGCACAGTGTTTTGGAAGTATGAATTGTATTATTGCTGAGGTCCAGACCCATAGAACCAAAGGGGTAGCGTTTTATCTGCATTCATAGTTTTCTACAAATTGGAGTTATTCACCAACCTATGTAATCAACAGCGCACGTACATTGTACCGGAGCTTGTTAAATTACCACCGAGAGTGGAGCTGCCAAAATCAACATAACCTCGAACATCCACATCACCCCCCATAAAAATTTTGCAAAGCTTAGCATCACCCAGTACTATTTTGGGTTTTGCCACGCCCCGGGCAGCATAAACGTTCTTCCTAAAAACAACCAGACCCCCTGTGGTAGTCAGTGTTCCGCTCACTTCAATCTCAGAGTCAACAGTTAGTGGCCCGTGAAGAACGCAATCAGTAAGAAGAAATCGTTGGCCGGAAGGAGACTGTAGATTCGATGTGATGGTCTGACCAGTCATGTAATGAACTGAGGAGTTCTCAAGTCGGCTGTCTGCTTGCAGTGCCTTCACCTGAGCAGGCTGCCTCTCCATTGAACTAGGAGGAATTAGTTTTGTTTGCAATATGGGATACCTTTCAAATATCTTTATCCTGTCTCTGATAGACCCAATGTTCGACGCTGCAATGATCGGTGTCTCCTTTTTCTTTCCATTTTCCCCGAGTTTTGCGCCCTCCTTCTCGCCTTTTGCTCTATTTTCCTGATTTTGTTTTTCCTTGCCCTTTTCCATCTCTAGTCCAATTTCCTTAACGTAATTCGCAGGAAACATGCCAACCTCGCCGTTGCATTCGCCAAGCCACCAAGAGGAATCTTTCTTTTCTATGATGTTTATGACGCAGCCCTTCGTTAACTCCAACTCATCTGGACGCGACGGTGTAAAATTATACTTGGCCTCACACCTCAAATTGCCCGAGTCTGAAGTTACTGTAACCAGTAAGTGTGATGTTGTTAGATATATTTAGGTACCCATCTCCTCGACATAGTTGCTTGGAAACATGCCCACTTTGCCTCGTAGAGTTCCCAACCACCAGGCACCATTGTTCCTGGTAATACCGATGACATCCCCCGCATTGAATGTTAAATCTCCTGCTTGCTGTCCATTGTAAGGGTAAATGGCGCGGCATTGTATTTTATGCAACCCATCTGGGTCTGTGTTTGCTCCACCAGTTGGCAGACTGGGGCGTTCTCGAGTCCGCTCTCTTGCATGACCTTCACCCGAGCTAGAGCTGGGGAAGATATGATCACTGGCTCTCCAAGGAAGATTTCGTTTAGCTGCTGCAAGGCCTCAGCCGCAGTAGGTCTGTCCGCAGGCAAAGAAGCCCAGCATCTTTCAATCAGGCTCTTAAAAGGAGTATGTTTTGTAAACGGAGGCCTTCGGTCTTCAACAATCATCCTAAGCAAAAGGATGTCTACTGCGGTTAAATTAGCGTTTTTTTGTTTGGAAGAATACTTTTGTACTTGGAAAAAGGATGGCTCCCAAATACCATCTCATAAAGTAATACCCCAAAGCTGTATATATCCAGGGGCTGTGCATATGGTGGGTCATGCAAATACGGGGCCATATCTTCAATTTGGGGTTAAGAATGTGCTAAATACGGACAACAACGCCTTTTGTTTGGATACATAAAAACGTGCCGACAGAGGGAGTGCTGTGGAATCGGTTAGGGTTAGGGTTAGGGTTAGGGTTAGGGTTAGGGTTAGGGTTAGGGTTAGGGTTAGGGTTAGGGTTAGGGTTAGGGTTAGGGTTAGGGTTAGGGTTAGGGTTAGGG
>Ga0209935_1005771_pt1 | contig 10273 bp, 5 predicted proteins | sample ThiBio_1000_plan_2_FD_183958 | JGI IMG/M metagenome (GOLD analysis project Ga0209935, IMG submission 183958) | Wastewater bioreactor microbial communities from Cape Town, South Africa - Thiocy_cont_1000_plan (SPAdes) | ecosystem: Engineered > Bioreactor > Thiocyanate-remediating >... | reverse complement strand
ATTAGTTTTATATTAGTTTTATATTAGTTTTATATTAGTTTTATATTAGTTTTATATTAGTTTTATATTAGTTTTATATTAGTTTTATATTAGTTTTATATTAGTTTTATATTAGTTTTATATTAGCTATTGCCAATAACAAAGGAGGAGTCGGAAAAACCACTTCTGTACAAAATATAGGGGCAGCTATAGGGACTTTTTCAAATAGCAAAGTCTTGCTTGTTGATTTGGATCCGCAAGCTAATCTTAGTAAAAGCTTTGGAATATACCTAGAAACAGGAAGCACCCATGTAGGTTCCTTTCTATTAGGAAAAACTAATTTAAAACATACTATAATTACTTATAAAGAAAGTAACATAGATATTTTACCGGCATCTATAGATCTAGTTGATGAAGAGGATAATCTTAAAAAGAGTTCTTTGTATCCTTTTAACTTAATCAAAGCTTTAGAAAAGAATAAAGAGGAAAAACAATATGATTTTGTCATAATAGATTGTCCTCCAACACTTTCTACACTAACTACTATAGCTCTTGTGGCATGTGATCGGTATTATGTACCCATGCAAGCAGAGTATTTCAGTTATGAGGGTCTCGGAAACTTTGTTAACTATGCACACAAAATATCCGATATTAATCCTAACATACAGTTAGGTGGTGTATTTGCAACTAGATTTAATCCAAAAATTAAAAAAATATTAGTAGAAGCCTTATACAAACAGCAAAAAATCAGCTTCAAGACAAATTCTTGGAGACTTTTATTCGAGAAGATGTAGAGCTAGTAGAAGCTCAATTAGAAGGGTTAGATATATTTCGTTATAATAAGAATTCACGTGGTGCCCAAGATTATTACGACCTAACTAAAGAAATTATTTTAAAATGAAACAGAAGCAATTTGATGTTTTACCTATAGCGGTAGAAAAATTAAGAGAAAAGCCTAGAATACGAGTTAGTACTGAATCTATTCCAGCACAAAAGACTAGCATAAAAATGCTTATAGAGATCAGTAGTGAGCTATCAGAAAAATTAAAAGATCAGTCTTATGCGCTGAGGATGCCCCAACCTCAAGTTGCAGTATTAGCCTTAGAAGAATTTTGCAATAATAACTCTGTGGAACCTCGTCCAGAGTCTGAAAAAAATAAGAAGAAGACAGGTAGGAAAAGAAAAAGTTAATAAAAAATATAACTATAGAGTGAACCCTTTATAAAAATATAGTATTTCTTTCCCTGATAGCTAATTTATTACTGTTTTACCGAATGAATTTTTAGGGATCCTAAACGTAACCCTAATAGGGGTCATGAGAGAATTCGGAATATAAAGCACGCTAAGGATCTAAAATAGTTTGTAGTAGGTAGTTAACCTGAATTTTCATTTACGTTATCCAATCATGAATCTTGTTTAAAGTGTCAGGAAATAATCTATGACGCTGTAGAAAGTATGTCAACTAAATATTCATTTAATAGCTTATGAGCATTAAAATATCTACATTTTTCCCATTTTATTACTTTTTTCTTAAAAAAATTGTAAATCTACAAACGATCAACTATTATACAATCATCATTTGTAATTACTATAAATATGACCAGAAAATGTAACTTAAATCATCGGCTAATAGTGTGTGTTTTACTAACCAGCTTATTTCTACAAAGCTGTGGTGGTTTTTCAAATCAGGTTATTCCTCAAGAAAAGGAGCAATCAAGCAGAACTCTAAAATTATCAAACAATCCTTTATTCAATACAGACAAAAATTTTGTAACATCGGGTAGCTACTTGGCTTCTTTCTACGAAGATGATGGTGAATTAAAAGCAAATCTAAGAGCTGATGAAAAACAACCAGAACCTAATTATCAAGGAATTCCTGTAGTGGTTGAAGAAGGTACGGATTTAGCCAACTTCACCCAATTAGATCCTATAACACAACAAAATCGGATTCAGCCAATTCGTAAAAATAGAAAAATAGATCGAGTAGTAATTTTGAATGGTGAGGTTGCTGGGGGCGGTCACAAAGGTAAAGAAAGAAGATTAAAATTACAGAATCTTATGAAGCTTGCTAAAGATCAGAACCTAGAAGCAATGTCTAAACTGGTAGAGATACGTGCAAAATTAGGGGTATCTAGGAAAGCGAGATCAGATGTTGATACTTATATATCTAAAATAAAAGACTTAATTAAGGAAGGGAAAGATGAAAAAACATTGGATCAGTTGAATGAAATACTCGAGTCAGTGGAAAACCACGATAGCGATGAAAACCCTAAAAAAACAGATGAAAAAGTACATGAAGCAGAAGAAGAAGAGCCTAGTCCCAAGAAAAAACAGGCTCCTACAACACCTACTACCCCAAGGCGAAGTCGTAGGATCCTAAAACGGCGTAGCATAGAAATTAATAGAGGAAGACAAGCATCTGATGAAGAGAATGAAAAAGAAGATACGCCCAAAAGAACTGATGAAGTTCCTATTGTTAACACGATGCATACTCCTGCTACGCCACAAAATATCGGCTTGCATGATTTGTATCGTGCAGTCGCTAGTGGTGATATACTAACGATTCAAAACCTGTTAAACCCAGCAGGTGTTCTAGCTTACTCCCTCTTAGACGACCAAGTTTTTCAACAACTTTACAGACTAGCTAATAGTAATGAAGTGATAAACTTGCTAACACATCATCAATACATTCATAATACATTTCAAGCGCACAAACAGTTGTGTATTGCAGTAGTATCGAATAATACAGGAGCATTTAAAAATTGCTTAAATGCATATATTAAGTCGTTTATAGATATTCCTGCTCCTAAACCAACAGTAGGAATGTTGTCTACGGTTATGCAACAAATAAACCAATCTACGAAAAGAAAAAGAGAGACCACAAGCCTAGGAGGTGAAGATGAATCTACTTTACAACAAATTACCCCAAAAAAGCCAAGACGTGACAGCGCACCTGATCCGAGGATTTCTAATGAGGAGGCAGAGGGGCAGCATAAGTTGCAAGAGAAAAAGAGAACTCCAATCAAGGCCCGTCAAGTTGTAAAAATTCTTCAGGAAAATGGTTTTGTTTATAAAAAGGAAAGGAGTAATAATGGGCACGGGAAGTTCTATGAACACAGTGATGGTAGACATACTACAATTGGTCAGCATTATGACGACGTTATTCCTCCTCCAACACTAAGGAAGATAAGAAAACAGACTAGGCTTAATTTTTGATTGTTGTTTTACAGGATGATATATCTACAAAAATTAGCACCCAATATTTCTAGAATGTCTTGGGATTACGAGAAAATTCAGAGCACACTAATGGATTATTGGTGTACTTGATGATGACAAGTTTTTCCATAAATTTGGCACGATAAGGTTGTTTTTTGTATTATCAATTGAAAGCATAGCTTAAAATAAACATGAAAATATCCATCATCCTGTATAAGAGCAAGACATTAGCAGATGGCTCGCATCCGTTAATGGTGCGAATTAGTGAGCTTAAAAGTAAGAAATACTTTTCTACAGGGCTTTCCTGTCCTGCTGAATGGTGGGACTTTGATAAGCATACACCTAAAAGGAGTCATCCCAATCGAAAATTACTCGAAGCCATCATTGCTCAAAAGAAAGCCACTTATCATACTAAGCTATTAGAAAGCGAACAAAAAAAGCTTTCTATCCAGCAACTGGTACAAGCTATTGAAGAACCTAAACAAGTTACCCAAGGCTTATTTCCTTTTCTATCTGAGGTTTGTCAAAACTTAACTCAAAGTGGTAAGATAGGAAGAGCTCGGCTTTACAAGCGTCTTTTAACTTCTTTAAAAGAGTTTGCCAGCAATAAACAACTTAGTTTTACAGATATTGATGTTCCTTTTTTAAACCGATATGAAGCGTTTCTTTACAAACAAGGACTCATTGAGAACTCCATTAATACCTATTTTGTGGTACTTCGAGCGCTTTTAAATAAAGCAATTCAAGCTAAAAAGATGAAAAGAGAGCAATATCCTTTTCAAGATTATTCGCTTGGGAAGTTTAGTACGTTAACAAGGAAGCGAGCTATTAACAAAGAAGATTTACAACAAATTATCACCCTACCTTTAGATCCTGCAAGTAAGCTTCAGGTAGCCAGGGACTATTTCTTATTTAGCTACTATGGACAAGGAATTAATTTTAGAGATATGGCTAACCTTAGGTGGAAGCAAATAATCAAAGACCGAGTGATCTACACCCGGTTGAAGACTGGTAAGACCATGAACTTTAAACTACTTCCTCCGGCTTTAGAGATTTTAGAAAGATATAAAAAGACAACAGGGAGACAAGCAGAAGATTTGGTGTTTCCTATTTTAGATAAAAATAAGCATCTCACTCCCCAACAAATAGAGAATAGGATCAAACGAGTACTCAAGCAAGTGAACGAGTCTTTAAAAGAGTTAGCCAAGCAGGTGGGGATACCTGTTCACCTGACTACGTATGTAGCACGGCATACCTATGCAACGGTACTAAAACAAAGTGAGGTATCGACAGGGGTGATTAGTGAAGCGCTCGGACATAAAGGAGAGCAGATCACCCAGACCTACCTGAAAAGTTTTAGCAACGAAGTGATTGACGAGGCGAACAACACTTTACTAATAAGTGGAGCAAAGTAGCGAGCAGAGTAAACCATAGAGTAAACCCCCCTTTGGTATATTGCTAGTTTTGTTATATAAATCCTTTATTTAAGCATTAAAATAATTGATTTTGAATGATTATTGAGTTAATAACAACCCTTTCCTACCACGAAAGGGCTAGTAAATCTTCTAGCTAAAGTTTGCTTACGATAAGATGCACCTTCTATCCTGTTCATAGCTTTTTTCATTCTCTTGTTCTTGCTTTTCTTTAAGAAGTATTATACTCTTTTGAACTTGATCTATATCCGGATGATTGCCTGGATACAAAGCTTTCTTCATTTCAAGGGCCTGCTCCAAATATTTTAATCCTTCTTTGTTTTTACCTAAATTAGAATAACCCTTTCCTAAATTATAGATTGTATCAACCATACAGATTATATCATCGCGGCTTGCATAATTGCCAACACGATCATTTTTCCATGTTGCAAGAGCTTGCTGATGATAAAATAATCCTGTTTCATATAGCCATTTTTTCTTTTCTCTTTCGTTAGCCTTATGGCCCAATTCGTTAGAAATAGTTCCTAAATTATTAAGAATTCCAATCTTAAACATAGGAACATGTATACCAGATTTCTCTAAATCCTCCAACACTGAAAATGCCAGTTTATAATACTCTAATGCTTGTTCATATTGTTTTAACTTTTGATAAAAACATGCTATATTATTGAATGATTTAGCGATATCAGGATGATTGACTTTGTAAAAATCCTGTCTCGTTTCAAGGGATAAGTTTAAATACTCTAAAGCTTTCTGGCTTTTCCCTAATTCTGCATAAATCATTCCTATATTATTCAATAGTGTAGCTATTTGCAGATGATTGTTTGTATGCGAATCCTTCATGCCTACAAGCGCTTGTTTATAACATACTAATGCTCCTTCGTTTTCGCCTAAACTAGAAAAAATATCTCCTATACTTATAATCGAATTAGCTATATCAGGATGATTGTATGGATATAAAGATTTCCGCATTTCATAAGATTTTACATAATAGTTTTTGGCTGTTTGGTAAGTACAAACCGCAAGCCTAAAATAATTTCCCATACGAAACATTAAATCAGCTAACAACGGATCTTTTAATCCTTCCTGGATTGCAACTTCTACTACATAGATGACATTCGGAACATAAAGAAATTCTTGATCCAAGTTATAATTAGTTACTTCAGGCATATACTCATGCAATACTTTTATAAGAGATAATAACAAATTTTGTTTAGATCTTTCACCTTCCCCATTTTCTTTCCAACCCTGATACTCTTTACATGCTGCTTGTACTTCCTGGTGTATCTGAATACCGATTTGCCCAGAGTCATTGATAATTGTTACTAGTGATAATCTTTCTATTGGAGACAATATAGCATTTAGTTCTTCCTCATCAGTTAGTCCTAGTAACTCATTTATTAAAGATACTGGAATAAAATCTGGATCCAAGTAAGCCCCATGTCGCATCAACAGCTGAGCCTGTGGGACTAGTGTTTCTAAACCTAAATTTACCACTGGTAATACCAGTTTCCCCTGTTGTTTTTTATGTTGCTTCTTAAGTGCTTGCAATTTTTCAATGTACCTTTGTATAGTCATGAAGCTTATTTCCCTAATATATGCTGTGGCTAATTCTAGTTTTTTAGGGATGAGTCCTACCACATCCTTGTTTAGTAAGGCCATAACATCTGTTTCGCTTGGATTGAGCGATTGCAGCCTTTGCTGGATATATGTCTTACCTTCTTCTTCGGTAAAAGGACCTAATTTAACTTGTCCGTAATCTTTAAAATCTTTGCCATTTTGGGTAGTGATAACAACTTTTATCCAATCAGGCTTATGCGTTAAGCAACCTTTTATTAAAGCTGGATCCTTTGCATTATCTAAAATGAGTAATGCAGGCTTTTGGTGATCTATATACTTATAGACCTCTCTGGCTAATACAGCCAGGTAATTAGAACCTGTTTCTTTTTTTAGATACGTTAGCCTCTCTTCGGAAACTCCGATTTCTCTGGCTGCATATTCATAACTCGCTATAAGCTTATCTACTGTATCTGCTTGGGTCCAACATACTATTTGTTGATCTTTTAGTTTATGTCCATATTCGGCTACTAATGTGCTCTTGCCTACTCCCCCATAACCATATACCACACATATTCCTTTTTCTTCTAATTTTTGCGCTATTTCTTTCTCTTTATCTTTTCTAGGTATGTAGCCTGCTAACTTGTCGATAGAAAGGTAGCGGTGAAGCCTATGCAATTTTTTGAGTTTTTCTTCTTGAAATTGCTTCCTAAGTTCTTGTCCTACATAATTGCAAATTGCTTGATTTTTACTGTGCTTAAGTGCCCCCTTGATGCGAGCCGATGTCAATATTTCTTTTGCTCTTTGCATCTTGTCACGTAAGGCTTGTATATGAGTTTGATTTTTTGTTAACTGCACACATGGCTTGTCTTCTTCATTTACAATAGTATAATCTTGTAAAATGTTATTTAAAACAGCTCCGGTTATATCGTTGGTTTTGAGTTCTTGTATTTCTTCTCTATCTTCCCACAATGCGTACAAATAACCATCTATGCTTTCATTCTCTTTCGTACGCAAAGGATGCTTATCAATACTTATTGGACTCACTCGATAATGACCTACATATATAAGTTCACATTCCTCTGTAGATTCTAAATCGACTTCCCTGTATTCCTTGTCTAGCTTCGAATGCGTAGTCCAGAACTGTCTTTGATTTACGTTTTGACAGTCCGCTATAACTGTAGCGACACTACCCAACGTTCCTAAATTCCCAAGCACTATAGACCCTATCAAGCGTCCTATTCCACCTCCTAATGCGCCTCCTACTAAGCCACCTGCACTACTCTCTTTGCCTACATACTCTATAGACTCTGTATTAAGTTTTGGCCAATCTCCTACTCGTACATAATTATCTTCCAGTGGTTTACCTGTAGCAGGATTAAATAATGCTAAGATTAAATCTAAACTGTGACCTGTAATTGATAGCAAGCCTTTATAGACGGTCTCAAGTCTCTTTCCTACCATTGGTACGTTGCTTGCTCTTTGAAGCCATCTATCGAACCAATCTAGTCCTTTTAAATGAGGATATAGCCGATATACTTCCCCAACATGGCCATGACAAACATTTACAAAATTAGGAGCGGAAAGATAAGTGGTTATAGGCAGCTTTTTCATAGAAAACTTGGTACTTAGGTTTTTAACATTCGACTTAAAAGTATTTAACTTGGTATGCGTTCCTGGACTATCAAACACAATTCCTTTTACTTGTCTATAATTAAAATCAAGATGACAAAATGCTATACCTAGCTCGGCTAGGTAACCTCCTAGAGAATGCCCAGTAATAGATAAATTAAATCCTTCTTCTTTAGCATATTTAACAGCAGCTTTTGTCGCTTTATACGCTAATGTTTGTTGTTTTGTAATGGAATTTCCTAGCACTCCTTGCATATCTTCAACCACCAAATCCTTTAAAAGATACTTGGTACCTTGAAAAGATAATACTGCTTGGTGAGTGCCCTCATTGACATATAAAGCACTGTAAAAACCAGAATTTGTACTGTCATCTTCAAACTGTACTACCTTCCAGTCTCTATTCATATTAGGAGGTAACGGGAGTTTTAGCTCTTCTTTTTTTTCGCTTCCATCATCCTCTTTATTTATATCATTAAAATCTTGTTCTCCTTCTTTAGGTTCTTTATAGACATGGCTAGCTAACAAACCATGTACATAATCATTCGGATGGTACGTATAATTACAAATATTATGTACCAACTTGTTTTCAATCTGCTCTTTTAATGCTTGGCAATCTGATGGAATTTCACACCATTCAATATACCCCACAACAAAATTGTCGTCTATCGCTTGCTTAAGATCTTCAAACTGCTCTTTAGTCAATTGTTCATAACGTAGATTAATGACTTTTACTTTTGGATCCTTGGTTTCTAAAGCTGCAAGTGCTTCTTTATATGTATAGGGCCGGGTGGACATTCCAGAGGATTTGTCTACCGACAAGTAACCATCAGATCCTTCTTTGATTTCTAGATTATGGAATGGATCTAGAGGGCTTGATATCATATGTTCTTGTGAAAAAGGGACTTGATGCAGTCTTCTTAACAAAGAAATGGCTCTTTGATGTCCTTGGGCTGCTGCTTTTTCTAACCATTTTTCTACTTCACTACGGGCTTCTTCTGTAGGATTATCTAACCAAGCTTGATAGGCTATTTGCCCCAACTTAAATTGTGCTCTGACATTCCCGTTTTTGGCATACTCTTGCAATTCTTCTGGGCTTATTTCTCTTTTTTCTTCTTGTTCAACTCCTTTTTCTTTCTCCTTTTCTTTCTTTTCATGTTTTTCACAATTCTCTTCTATTTGTCTGGCTGGCTTCATACTATCTAGTAAAGCCTGTGCTTCTGGATGACCTAGCTTAGCTGCTTGCCTTAAGTAGTTCATTGCTAATGGAAAGTATCCACTGTTTCTCTCGTTGTTACAGGAGCGAAGTAAATTTTTTCCATTTTTAAAAAGTTCTTCAGGATTCTTATTTTCTTCGAGATCTTTCTCCTTTCCTTTTTCTTCACTTTTTTCTTTCTCTTGTTCTTTCTCTGGGTTATCCCCGCCTTCCTTATTTGCAGTTCCTTTTACAAAAGTATTCCCCCCACCTCGTATGCCTAGTTTACCTACAAATACCTGTCCAGCTTGCTGTATATGGGGATTGGGTAAACTAACGTGTAGGTATTGCTCTTGGGCTACTGGTGGTAATAAAGCCAATTTTTTTAAACTCATACCTGGTTCGAAATAAACAGGTAACCGATATTGTCTGGTAAATTTTCCTATCTCTTCGATTAAATCTGCCTGCCATTTCCCTTCCACTCGAACAATTTTTATTTGATAGCCTTGTCGAGTTTTAAATTTCCATGTTGATTCCTTATTCAATTGTGTTTTGACAGGGTTAAGCTGATTAAAACCGGCGCTAATGGTTGTTTTAGTTCTTTTTTCTTGGACGAACTTTTTAACAGTTGGATTATCGGACCTACGCTTAGTGCTACTAATAGTAGAAGATTGTTGTATATTAGAACCTGTTGTAGTTTTTGCAAGTTGGTCAATTTGTAACTTGTCTTCGGTTACTATTAAGTCCTTACTTGCTAAGGGGTGACTAGAGCCAGAAAGGGCTACTTCATGCTCAAGTGAATTTGTTCCTAATCGTTGTTCTCTAATAGAATCTTGTTCATTAGATACTTGAGATACTTGTTCCCTGCTATTTGTGCTTATAGGAGGAATAGGTGAATTTAAGCAGCTTTGTAAAAATAAACTAATAAACAACACACAAGCTACCAGCCGATGATTTAAGTTATATTTTCTGGTCATATTTATAGTGATTACAAATGATGATTGTATAATAGCTGATCGCTAGTATATTTACAAGCAAAATCAAGCAATATGGGAAAGGCTGTTTTAAACTATGAGTTTTTCTGTGGTTTCAATCCTTTATTAACTACTTAGATATAGCCACGCCTTCCCCCCCTATCAATTTTTGTATTTCTTCATGAAGAGAATATAGTCCATTTTCAATGGCTACTCTTGCAACTATTTCCAATAGTTGGGTGCATCTTTCTAATAAGCGAGTATGTGCGACATGAGGTCGCTCGCAATAA
>Ga0209935_1005770_pt1 | contig 10276 bp, 6 predicted proteins | sample ThiBio_1000_plan_2_FD_183958 | JGI IMG/M metagenome (GOLD analysis project Ga0209935, IMG submission 183958) | Wastewater bioreactor microbial communities from Cape Town, South Africa - Thiocy_cont_1000_plan (SPAdes) | ecosystem: Engineered > Bioreactor > Thiocyanate-remediating >... | reverse complement strand
TACGAACTTTGCCTTTTTAGTTATTTTTGAGTTTGATTTGCAATTTTAGAAGCGAAAATTTATCGAACGGTGACGAGATTTATGTTGAAGGAGCCGGTGATGGATTTGACACATTTGCCGATGTGGACTGAGTTGTTTCATAGTCGAACGGTGGATGTGAGAGCGGAGAGAAAGTGGGTGTTGGAGTTGATGAAGTATGGATTCAAGGATACCATTGATTATGCTATCTGTCAGAAGAGTTATGTGATTAAGACGTTGATGGCGTTTTATGAATGTTCGGTGTGTGATCAGATGACCAAGGTAAGCGGATTTTTATCGATTTTTAAATAGAAATTTGCGAGTTTTACAGAGAAAAAAATAAAAAATCTGGAAAAAGAGAGAAATCTTCGAAATTCCGGATTTTAAGAGAGAACAAGAGAGAAAAACGAAGACTAGAAGAGAGAATTTTACGATTTTAAAGCAACAAGAGAGAAATTTGTGATTTTGACGCCGAAAAAGAGCGGAAAACGAAGTGTCAACGTGGAAAATTTGTTCTCGTTATTTAGAATGATATTTTGCAAGTGTTCGAATCGATCTTTCAAGTTCAAGAGATCGTCATGTCTGTTTTGTTCGACTATGGCTTTCTTCTTTGGTTACAAACGGTCATTCAAACATCGTCAGTTTTTATAACAATTTGCTTCTTTCAAAACGATCTTTGTTTTATTCTTTTAGTTCAAGCGAATGTTTAATGGTTTTAACATCGATTATCGAGAAAATCGGAACGCGATTGTCGACATGTGATCATCAAGTTCTTCTTCTCGAATTCTATGCTGTTCTCGTCGTGTTTATTCGACGATTGAAAAATGAAATGTAAAAACAATTCGACTGAGAGAAAAAGAAACTTTTTATGTTTGTACTTGTAGAAATCTTCCGTCGACACTTGCCGATCGGACCGTGTCGATTTTGTTGGCCTATCGTCGGCATTCGAACAAGACTTTCGTTGATTCGTCGACGATTGAAAACAAACTTTCATTGTTATCTTCGTTTTGTTAGACTAATAAATTTGAAAGCATAAAAGCTTTACTGTTCTCTCTTTTTTTTTTAAAATTAAACTGCAACGAAGATGTATGATTCGCTCGGAAGTGCTGACATGCTTTTAAAGACAGTAGCGTCTTATTTGAAACTTGAATTCAAATTTCAATTACTACAACCGTGTACATAAGTCCGCCTTCACCCTCGAATTTGGGAATAGTAATTTGAATTCAAGTTTCAAATAAGACACTACTGACAGGTATCACCATAAGACTAAGATTAATGAAAATCGCACAACACAAAAGATGTACACATATCTTTCTGGACATTACGAACGAAAGAAAATCAGAAGAGAAGGAAACTTAAACAGATCAAAGAATTAATTTTTACTTTTTAAGTATACTTAAAGTAACTTAATAAGTTCCACTTATAATTAATTTCATCACTTGTGAAACAAATTTTAAAAGTACTTTATAGTAACTTTTTTTTATTAAAAATTTTTACACGAGTTCGAATCGAACTTTTGAATTCATCAGTTGATTATTTCTTAATTTATAAATTCGATTAAATCAAATCGATGGTAGGTGTGCCAATAATGATATTGGATCAATAAGGTGATATTGATTATCAAAAATAAATAATCTGTCAAAATACAAATATTTGTGAAGAAAAACACGAAGACAACCGTATGTGACGAAATAGAAATATATACAATGATAAAGATTATGGGATTGATGAGGAACTAATGTGCGATGCAAAAGTAATGAGACAAATGTCTGATGATAGTATTCAGTTCCATGCTATTGATTAAGGTCACTTGAAGTTGCTTTCAATAGAAGAAGATGTCCACTTTCGAACCATATATCATTTGTTTCTTAACTGTTAGAAATAGAGAGAAAGAAGGAAGAGCATGAAGACGTCTAAAACCATGTTGTTACACATCATATAAATGTGCCTAATTTTTGTAAAAGATCAGTGGTTTTCTCGTTTTTTTAAGTAAGCAAGTTAGGTTCAACTGATTAAAGGAGTATGTCACACTAAAACTTAAAATTTAGGACAATTTAAAATTTTCCTAGGAAATCTATAAGCACTTTTAGTTTGCCTTCACACATAAATAAACTCAAGATTTTGTGCATTTTTAATATGTTTTTCTACTCGAATACATAGAAAAACTTATCTCTACATTGAGACAAAACTCCATGTCTTTATGATCGAATGTCTCTTAAGACACTGTATCATACCAGAAATTCATTTTAAGACTTCAGATTGGCTTTTGTAATGTATTCGGATGTAATACTATGGTTAGTATCAATTACAAAAACATAAATGCATCCGCCATTGTTTTCTTATGAAAATTATAATTTAAAAAGAAAACATTATTTTAATTATTTCGTTCAATAAAAAAAATATCGATCTATCTTAACCTTGAAAACTAATGGGCGTTATATTTGAAACGGACACTGTGAGTCATGAAGACCTAATAGAATAATTTCTTGTGATGATCCATAATTACAGCTATAAATACGTTTTCCTACACTTTCGAGTTTTCTCTAGAACATCCAATGGTCAGTCAAATCAAAATCCGAACTGAAGTGTCGCGTTACGCGTCGACAAGCCGCATAAAAGATCTTCTTTTAATTCATCAAAATTAATAATTTTAACGAAAATATGCCTACGTCGAATCTCAAAAACCGTAAATTTTCCAGAAAAGTTGGGTTCGATTTTAATTACAGAAGAGTACGGGAAACTAATTGTCACTGGAAAGAAATCGAAGTCAAACTAATTTTTGTTTGTGCTCGTTCTTCCTAGAAGACATCTACTGATGACGAAACTCAGTCGTCGATTTTGTGAGAGGAAAAGAAAAGCGAAAACGATCGGCATTTCTTTTCGTTCTTCTTTTTTTTGTTAAAGAATAAAAAGTTCTTGACAAAATAAAGAACACAACAGTGCTCATTAGAATTTAAAAACAGACCATGGCTACATCGAATACAATAATGAAATGCTATGCATGTCGAGAAGAAATAACAACTTATATATATACGGGATGTTCAAAACATTTTTGTGTCGATGATTTGATGAAACATCGTGAAGAATTGAAATTACAATTTCATCAAATTGAAGATCAACGAAATCAATTTGCACAAACTTTGGACGATCAGAAAAATAATCATCCATTAATACAACAAATTACTCAATGGGAACGAGCATCCATCGAAAAAATTCGACAAACAGCTCAAGAACAACGAAATCTTGTTCAACAATATTCTCAAACTATTCAAGTTAAATTGCGTTCATTCACTGAAGAAATGCAAAAAACTGTTAAAAAGAAAGATTTCAATGAAATTATTTTGAAAAAACTTCAAATACAATTAGAAGATCTCAAAAATCAACTTTATCAAACAAATTATATTCAAATTAAACAAGATTCATCATCAACATTTATTAACAAACTATTCATTAATATTACTCCAACTACTACTAATCTCAAATGGAAACAACAAGCAACTACGATTGCTGGTGGAAATGAAGAAGGAAATCAATTCAATCAATTCCATACACCTTTTGGAATCTATGTTGATGGTCAACAACAAATTATTTATGTTGCTGATAGTGAAAATCATCGTATTATTAAGTGGAATTTTGGTGAAAGAAATGGTCAAGTTGTTGCTGGAGGAAATGGACCAGGAAACAGAATCGATCAATTGAATTATCCATGTAGTGTGATTTTGGATCAAAATAAGAAATCTTTGATTATATGTGATAATGGAAATCAAAGAGTTGTTCGATGGTCATTAGAAAATCAAAATGATAGACAAATTCTCATTGAAGATATTTTTTGTCTTGGATTAATGATTGATAACAATGGAGATTTGTTTGTTTCTGATTACGGGAGAAATGAAGTGAAAAGATGGAAAAAAGATGAAAAACAAGGAACTATTGTTGCAGGTGGAAATGGAAATGGAGATAAACTCAATCAACTCAACTATCCGGGATTCATTTTCGTTGATCGAGAAGATTCTATCTATGTTTCAGATCGTAACAATCATCGTGTAATGAAATGGTTGAAAGGTGCAAAAGAAGGAATTGTTGTTGCCGGTGGGCAAGGTCATGGAAATAGTTTGAAACAATTATCGCTTCCACAAGGATTAGTTGTGAATGAAAACGGTGATGTTTTTGTGGCAGATTATTATAATCATCGAGTTATGTGTTGGCCATCAGATTCGAAAGAAGGTCATGTTGTTGTCGGTGGAAATGGTGAAGGAGAAGGATCAAATCAGTTAAATAATCCAAGATGTTTAGTATTTGATCGTGCGAATAATCTTTATGTTGTCGATTATAGTAATCATCGAATTCAACGATTTGATATTGACACAAATTAAAATATGATAATAAAAAGAAATGACTATTTATTATTTTTTCCGTTATGTATTTTTATTTGATTATTCTAATAAACGAGGAGATTTCAGCTTGAAAATGACTTGTTAACGGCAATAAACATATGCCTTTATTTGAACTGAAGACTTTCTCTCTGTTTGTATTGATAAACAATTTATTGAAAGATGCAATTGATCAGTTTTCGTTCCATAATCCTCATCGTCATCTGGATGTTGAAATCGTTGATCGAATTGATTATTACATGTCTTGTTAAGTACTTGCTGTTCTTGTTGAGGCTTTTCAATAAGCAAACGTGCCTGTTGAATATTGAGTTGTGTTCGAGGTATTTTCATACTAGGGTTTTTTAGTGTCGATGTTAGTTGTGATAATTCTTGATCATTAGCTAAATGTGCTTCTCGCTTTTGAGTGGCTTGATTCTTTAATATGTCTGCAACTTTGCTTTTCTTATCGAGATTATTTTGCCGTTGTTTTAAGTTGTTCACTGGTACATCAAGTTGATTGACATCTGCTTTCAACGATTGACATGTTTGTTTTTGTTTTTCTAATTTAGATGTTTCATTTTCAACATTTTTCTCTGTGTCTTTAACTTTTTCTTGTTCTTGTTGACAATCTTGTTTTAACTTATCGAGTTTCTCTTTAGTTTTTGCTACCATCGTTTTCTGCTGTTCGAATTCATTTTTCACATAGGAAACGTATAGGATACGGTTTTAGTGACAAAAATTCGTAGTTTAAATTTCGTAGCGCATTTTTTAGTGTTAGAAATAGCAGATAGTTTTCATATTGGTACAATAAACGAAAAAACACTTGTTGGGACTTTCGAAAAATAATAATAGAAAAAGAAACATGACTCGATATTCTATTTATTGTGAGTCTTTGTGCATATTTATATATTCTATTCAAATTTAACCAAAATCGAATAAAAGATACGATATTTTTCAGAAAATAAGCAATTTCATTTTTTTCGTAAATAATCTTCTATCATATAGTAAAAAGGTTCGAGATCTTTGGTTTCAAACGAAGATATCGGTTGAATTATTTATTTTCTGTCGTTTATGATATTACTGAAACTCTTTTTTTTAAATTTTATATCAATTGGTCAGTAACAGTGGATAATTGTTCACTGATTGATTTGCTTTTCAATACTGTTTGTAATCGGTCACTGCCATCTTTTATCAGCAGACTGACTGTCTCAAGTTCTTTTTGTTTTTTGAGGAGTGAGAGTGTTGGTCAATGTAGAAAACAATGCTTTTTCTTTTCGGAAAAATTCTAACCTCGAATACTTTATATTCGCACAAAGAATGACTAACTTTAAACACAATTTTGATAATCTACAATTATAAAATCAAACTATTTTTTCAGTCCAATATTTGTAACTACAAAGAACCAACATGAAATAAAATGAGATAATCCCATCAGTTTCAATCGAAAAACGAATGAAGAAATCATTAATTATCGCCAATACACATTCTACTGAATATTCAAGTGGTTTTTCATGATATGAAACAGATGTGCTTACAGAATAAAGGATTTTTTTTTGAAAAAATTTGAATTTTCCAAAAAATATAGGATTATAGGAAAAAAACGTCAAAATATAGGACTTTATAGGACGAATTTTAAAAATATAGGAAATATAGGACTGCTGCGAGGCCAGTTTAAAAGGAAAAATACAGAGAATGTTGAAAATCTTCAATGTTCGAGGAGAAAATGAGAAAAATTTAAGATTTTAAAGGAAAAATAGAAATAAAATCAAGTCTAGAAGAGAGAAATCTTCGAGGTTTTCGTTTTTTAAGAGAAATGTTGAAAATTTGCAATTTTAGATAAGAAAAGGCAGAAACTAGGAAGTTCGAAATGGAAATACAGAGAAAACATGTTACAGCCTGTTTATTCTGTGAATGAATATAACTGACAAAGAAAGAGGAAAGAGAAATGGAGAAGAAAACTGAAGGTAGTGTAGGTTTATCGTTGCTGCTATTTATAGGTTCATGATTCTTGGGAGAATCCAACTCATTCCTCGAGTGTGGATAATCTCCTGGAAAAGACCATGTACGTATATGTAAGGGAGAATACCCTATGAGTCATCGTCCCCGGTCGACAGAACGAGAGAAGAATGTATATGTATATGTTCTTCTCTTACAAAACAAAGGCTGGAAGATAGAAGAATAGAAAAAAAACTATGTATCAGAGAGAGAAATCTTCGAAGTTTTCGATTTTAAACGAGAAAATAAGAGAAATTTGTGATTTTTAAAGAGAAAAACCTTGTAAAATTCAGTCTAGAATAGAAAAAAAGAGAGAAATCGTCAAAATTTTTTATTTTAACGGAGAAAAAGAGAGACATATCAAGAATTTTCGATTTCAAACGAGAAAAAAGTCGAAAATTGAGTATCTAAGAGAGAAATTTAAGATTTTTAAAGAGAAAAAGAGGAAAATCTTGAAAAATTCAGATTTTAATGACGAAACTCCGAGAAAATTCAGTCTAGAATAGAAAAAAAGAGTGATAATAGAGACTTTCGAGATAAAAATAAAATAAATCGGCTAAAATTTCGATTTTAAACGAGAAAAAGATCGAAAAATTAATCCTAAAGAGAGAAGAAGAGAGAAAACAAGAGATATTTGGAATTTAAAAGCAAAAATAGATCGAAAACAAATAGTAGGAGAGAGGAATTGAAGATTTCAAAGCAGAACTTGAGAGAAATCATCGAAATTTTCGATTTTAACGGAAAAAAAGAGAGAAATTTGCGATCTTAAAGGAGAAATTGAGAGAATTTTGCGATCTTAAAGGGAAAAAATGTCGAAAACGAAGTTTAAAAGATAGAAATTAGAGAGTTATCGAGGTGCAAATCAGAGAAGTCTTGAAGAATTTCGATTTTAAACGAGAAAATAAGAGAAAAATATGTTTCGAAGAGAGAAATTTGAGATATTAAAGGAGAAATAGATCGAAAACTAAGTGTCAGAGTGAAAAATCTCAACAATTTCTTTTCTAGAGAAGTGAAAATCTTGAAAACTAAGTTTGAAAAAGAGAAAAAGTTCGAAAATAAACAAATCTTGAAATTTTTTCTCGTTATTTCGAATGATATTTTGCAAGTGTTTGAATCGATCTTTCAAGTTCAAGAAATCGTCATGTCAGTTCTATTCGATTATGGTTTTCTTCTTTGGTTACAACCGATCATTCAAACATCGTCAGTTTTTATAACAATTTGCTTCTTTCAAAACGATCTTTGTTGTATTCTTTTAGTTCGAGTGAATGTTTAATGATTTTAACATCGATTATCGAGAAAATCGGAATGAGATTATCGACTTGTGATCATCAAGTTCTTCTTCTCGAATTCTATGCTGTTCTCCTCGTGTTTATTCGACGATTCAAAAATGAAATGTAAAACAATTAAAGAGAAAAACAATTTTTAGGTTTTGTGCTTTTAGAAATCTTCCGTCGACACTTGACGATCGATTTTCTTGGCTTATCGTCGATATTCGAACAAGACTTTAAACATATCTTCGTTTTTCTTTAACTAATCAACTTTCAGAACAACAAACTAAATCAACTTTTTTACCTCAGGATAAATAAATAAAATACTTCGAAGACAGGGAAACATTTACTTTTTCATCATGATCTTCATAAGTTATTGCATGATTTTATTTCTTCTCAGGCTAATTTTAGGTTAATTTTTGTCTTTTTCGAATGTTTTCAACGAAAATAAACTTTTCTTTTCCAAAGGTCAATCGTATAATCAACCGATATTTCCGACGAATTCAGCTTGGAATCAATATGCAACCACATTTGCAAATAATTTTACGATCGGGTCAGAACCTTACGGTTTGTACATTGATACGAATAATTCGATTTATACAATCAATCGTGACAACGGACGAATTCTCATTTGGATGAATAATTCCAATGATACAAATTTGATTTTATATACAACCTTATCAGTAAATTCATTTTCAATATTTGTAACAACAAATGGACAAATTTATGTTGGACAGTCAACTTCAATTAAACAAATAATTCAATTCTCAAATTCATATTCAAATGAAACCACTACTATCGCGACTGTTTCTTCTAACAATATTTTTGGTCTTTTTGTTGATCTTAATAATACTTTATATTGCTCAATGAATTTTGGACATCAAGTTGTAAAAAAATGGTTAAATGATAATTCATCAACAATGACAACAGTTGCTGGAAATGGTTCTGAGGGTTCTACTTCGAATTTGTTAAATAATCCACTGAGAATCTTTGTTGATACGAATTTTGATTTATATGTTGCTGATTCGAATAATAATCGAATTCAATTATTTCGATTAGGACAAATAAATGGAATTACAGTTGCAGGAAGTACATCTCCAAATATAACAATCTCACTTTATTTTCCAACAAATGTGATTTTGGATGGAAATAAATATCTTTTCATTACAGATACTAATCGTCATCGAATAATAGGTTCAGATGAAAATGGTTTTCGTTGTATTGTTGCATGTTCAATGTCATCAGGTTCAACATCCGATAAATTATCTGGTCCACGAAGTATCGCTTTTGATAGTTTTGGAAATTTATTTGTTCTCGATCGAGATAATGATCGAATTCAAAAGTTTTGTTTATCAACAAATTTCTGTAATAGAGAAAGAAAAAAGCAACGATTCGATATTTTCATTTGATTATTTAGGTCCAACACCAACCACATCAACAACAACAACATCAACAACGTCAACTTCAACATCAACAACAACAACTTCTACAACGACAACAACCTCAACGACAACAACAACAACATCAACCTCAACATCCACAACAACAACAACAAATGTCAATCAAAGTAAATCGTTCAAAGAAAAATTCAAAAAGAAAAATTTTTTTGTTCAAATCTCAGCGTGTCGATCTCCTCAGATAATTTTAATTCCCAGTGGTTCAACGTTAATAAATCCTTTGAAATTTCGTCGAAGTCAAGATTTTTACATCGTTTCTTTGATTGAATTGAATTGTAATTATCCAACATCAATTCAAACTCAATGGATTCTAAAAAATAATTCCAATGTCATTCCCTTCGATTCTGAAATCGAAACAACATCGAGTGAATTATTTATTCCAGCAAGAAAACTTCCTTTCGGAGCCTTCGAACTTGAATTAACAGTCACAATGACTAAATATCCAACATTAAAAAATTCTTCATCAGTTTATGTTGAAATAACTCCATCAGGAATCACAGCAAATCTCGTTCAATTAGGAACTTCAATGATCACAAGTGGATTCGAACAAGATTTGAAATTAGATCCAGGATCTTATTCGATTGATCTCGATGAAAATACTTTTGATAAAGATGTAAGTTGAGTATTAAAATAATTCGAATTGATTTCAATTTTAATTGAAAAATAGAAATGGATTTACAAATATTTTTGTCGAATTTATCCAACTTTTAATTTTCCAAATTTTAATGGTTTTTTATTAACAATTGACGATCAAACAAATAATTCTTCAACTCCTTCGTGTTTAACAAATCGAACTGGATTTCGATTTGATAATTCGATTAATTCTTCATTGACAATTCTCTCTAAATCACTTCAATCGAATCGAACTTATCAATTTATGGTTCAAATGACAAATATTTTAAATTCGACTCAACAAGCGACAGGTTATGTTCTTGTCAAAATAGAAAATACTCGTCGACAAATGATCGCAATCGGTTGTGTAATCGTAACTCTTTGTTCTCCGAATCTCGAATATCAATTCGTAAATCCAACAACTCAAGTTGCTCTTTTTTCTCTTTGCATTGGAAATTGTTCTTCAATTCAGAAAATCCTTTGGAATGTTTATTCAGGAGAAGCGAATTCTTCTCTTTGGATTTTATTTAATCAAACTCAAAACTATTTCTTCGGC
>Ga0209935_1005769_pt1 | contig 10276 bp, 10 predicted proteins | sample ThiBio_1000_plan_2_FD_183958 | JGI IMG/M metagenome (GOLD analysis project Ga0209935, IMG submission 183958) | Wastewater bioreactor microbial communities from Cape Town, South Africa - Thiocy_cont_1000_plan (SPAdes) | ecosystem: Engineered > Bioreactor > Thiocyanate-remediating >... | reverse complement strand
CATATTAGCGAGCCATAAAAAAATCTGAACTAATTATTAGTACAGAGGCTTTTCTTATTGGTGCACTCTTTTACTATCGATTGGTAGATATCACACTTCAGTATGATCGATTATTGAATAATAGTTTCAAAAATAATGGTAGTGTCACGAAACTAAATCAGGATCTAACCAAGTGCTGAGGAAAAGAATTCATAAATTATTATCCGCTCTTATGATTGAAAACAAATTAGAATACTTTGTAATAATTCTATTTATTTGCGAAAATAAAACGCATACGTTAATCTTCGAACTTAGGAATGAGTTATGAATGCATTGGTGTTACTTGATTTGTCAATATATTGGCGTGAGCATTACCAGCTGGATAAAATACTTTATAAAACAACCGAATGAGTTCTTTTCTATATATGCTAGCCGAGATGATGTACATAACGATGGGTGTAGTAAACGATGCGTAAAGAAATAGTTGAAGGATAACCCAAGCAAGAAAAAACTGAACCGTAGTTGAGAATGTGTTTGGCATGACCGTTATTAGAGAAGCGAAGCCTGCGGGTGCTGCAAGTAAAATATTGGTGCTCACTTGAAGGATGAGCATACTAGCAAGTTGAGTTTCAGTACGACGATGGCGTGCACCTACTACAGGTGCAACACGCGTTTTTTTAATATTGTAGATGGTCAAAGCACCGAAAATTGCCATGAGAGCAGGTGCAATAACAGTGTATATAAAAATTTGCATGACTATGAACACCTGTTTGTAGAGCGTGTCAGTCGTTCGTAAATCGGTCAGAATCAAAGTGTTGAGGTGAAAGAGTTCAATCACAGTAAGAACAAATAGAATAACCCACCGACTTACTGTGACGTTGCTATATGCACGTAAACGAATACTAGTTGAACTGGCACAGAATCGATCGAACGAGGTGACTACAATCATATATGATGAGGATATTGCCGATGTTTGTGAGAAGAATGAAACCGTTTTACATAAAACCACAGAAGTTCGAGTAAGATCAAGTTGATATCCATCACTTAAAAGGCGAAAAATAAGAACCACACTTGCAGAGAAAAGATTGGTGCAGCCAAGAACCAACAAATAACGAGAACAAGCATGCTTATACAAGGCAGGTCTAGTGAGCACAATTATATTGAGTGAATTTCCTAGTATGCCAAAAAACATGATTATTGGGATGATAATTTGTCGTAATTCAGTACCGAGCTGTACAAACGAGCTAGCCATTATCTTTCTCTCTTTTGCGTTCACTTTCACTTTCTGTTTATATAATAGATGAAATGAAACTATTCTTTATATATAACTGCGTCACTATTTTAATATCCTATGTTCAGTATCGGTTATTAAGCCTGCACGGGAAAATATACGTAAGTTTCATATTCATTAATTACTAGAGGAAAAGTGTTTGACATTGTGTGCAAGCTGACTTCATACTGTAAAAGTAGAGTAAACAATCGGGTTATCATAAATTGAATATTTCAGAAAAAGTTACTCAAAAAATGTTTGCAGAATAGTATTGTGATAATCTATTATTAACCTTTTAAGGACTGAATTAATTTAATCAACATCACATTTTTCTAATCTTTTCATTTTATTTTAATTCAAATAGCTACTTAAAAATGTTGTGATAATTGAAACGAGCGATTAATAAGCAGAGTATTCGATGTTGAAATGAAAAGATGTTCTTCAATACATTTGTCAATTTGACAAAATTGGACACATGAAAAAAAAAAGGATTGATTTTTTCAGAGGGCGTACAAATAGTCTATCTCTAGACTAAAGATGTCTTTTGTTCTTGAAATGAATCGAAGTGTTCAGAACAAGAATGATAAATTTAATCAATAAATATTCTTTATACATTGTTTTGTGCTTGTGCGGAATGAACAACAGCACATCAAAAAAATTCGGCCTCGGATAGTGAATATACTTTTTAATCTTCCTAAGTCACTTCGAAGAAGCATATGGAGTGGTGATAAAATATACATCTATTTTAGCGTTTATTGTAATAGAATAAAGTCTACTGCTCATGTTGTAAAAGCATTATCATATTATTTTTTTCTCATTGCGTTATAACAGGTGTCAAATAGCTGCGAACCAAAATGTTCATCGATACTATTTATTCTCCTTTACTAACGAAAAATGTTGTGCAGCTGTTAGAACAGAATACGAATATTTTTTGTATTCCTTTCAAAATACATTCATTTGCTCTAGTTCACATTGAAATGAGTACTAGGTTTCGAACGGTTTCCAAATCACTCTACCATCGATTACGTGATTATAATGTTTTCATTTCTGATGAAAATAATTATGATGAAGAACAAGAAGGAGATCTAACCGTTGCTATTAAATATAAAAAATATTCAACTCGATTATAGGTACTACTGCTACCAATTCTATGATGAAACCACAAGTTCGCTAAACTCTACTCATTTTGATATCGTTATCTTGAATCAAATGTTGAGTCATATTTGCTCGCATGCATGGTGCCTTATCATGGACAAATATAACTTCGTCCGGATTGATAAAATTTTCTTCATCTCTCAAGAAAGGAAATACGTTTTGCATCAAGATTCACCTTTATTTTTGATCAGCCAGAGCAATCTCTTGCAGGTAAACATAATGAAAATCCCACAGATCATTTCGATAATTTGGTCTACGAATGGTATAATCGATTCGATATACAGTATGTGTCTCTGTTTTTAACGGTTTTGGAACCACATATTCTTTGTTTATCATTCGCATTAAGAATGGTATCTTGACCAGCTTGGGATAATTTGTGCTTGCGGCTAGAATTTGAATAGTCAGCAAAACATTTATCATATGTTTTTGCTCACCACTCCGTTTTTTCCGTCACCCATTGTCGATTTATAAATGTTACACCAGCGTCACGTGCTTCACGAAAGGCAATCCATCTAATTCTGTCAATCATTCTTTGCTGTTCGGTATCGTAAGCACCAGTCATTTTCAAATAATGAAACTTTGTTGATTTAAAAGACAATGAATTCTTTTATAAAATACGTCGATCGATCGATCGGTCGGTCGAGAAAATGATTTCACAAATCGCTAGAACTTATCTCTCGTAATTTTCTAACGAAACGAAAAGAAAAGAAAAATACTTCTAAATAGCTACTATCACGCGTATTGAGAAACCCAGAAGTTTCGTTTAAACAAAGATTTTTCAAGTCCTTATCATTTGGTATCAGGAAACCCCATTTTTCACCGACTTTCTTTCGATATAAAATTCATTATGGGTGTTATTCAGAATTGTAGCGTTGCCCATCTGGAATAATATTCTTTGCAACCCTGTAGTATTAGTGAAATATTGAATATTCATCGCAAACGTGAAGTCGAGAAAACTATCATTAGTACACTGAATGAACAGAAATCAACAGCAATTCATACCAGCATTAGTTCAATTGATATAACACAAGATTAACATCCGTTTATACTTTCTATTAAAACGTCAGAATTTGCTCATGTATATGCAACTTTATTGATTGATGGTATTGATTGTTCAAATAAAGGTCATACTGATGTTGTTAACTGTTTTGTGACTCCTCCTATGAAAAATAAACATGTATTAATACATATGATTGCTCCTGAGATTTGTGAAGTTAAAATTCGTAATAGTTATGAATATATCATACTTAATAAAGATGGATTTCGCCATCATACAATTAGAAAGAAAATACGGATTCAAGGAGATATAGTTATTTGTGACCAATGGAATGAAAAACATTGTGTGGATATTTTCGTAGTTTTAATGCAAAATAGACGTTTTTTACGCTTCAGTTGATTGACTATAACATCTTTAAAATTGAGACAATTTATTTTTGTATAATTTCAGATTAAGATAGAAAAATCATTAAATGAGTCAGTTCTTTCCTGTCATTGAATTCAATGATGATAAGCAACACTAAAACTTTAATCCAAAGCTTTCGAACAGTTCATATATTCTGTTGCATCTAAAATTTTATAAACATACATAAACAGCTGTAGTGGCAAAGTAACCTAAAATTATATAAAATACTAGTGGTCCACAATGATATATTACGTGTGTAATATCTTTCACACGATTATTTTCTGCTCTCTATAATGACAGTTATACATTACATCTCTACAGATCGTCCTTATCACTTATTTCAGAATGCTATCATTTTCGTAATATATGTGTATGTTTATTTTAATTATGTGAATAACTAAGAGAAAGGTACATTAAGCACACGGTATGAAGAGTTCGAAGGCACTGACGAGGAAGTGAATTCATAAAAAAAGAGAAAAAACAAATGTGTGTTTTTATATGTGCTGATGGAACTATATGGATTTAAACCAACGGATAGCTTGCTTTAGTTGCAATACCACATTGATTATTCTTGTTGCGACTCATCCAAACATAACCATGCATTCCCCATGTTTCACTCCAAGAATTTTTTCCTATGTAATAATCTCGGCTCGTCGTTCCATTATTAAATGTTCCATATCCAACAATAATAATTGTATGAGCTAATTGTGTTGTCGAACATGCCGGCTCATCATAGACACCTGATGAATAGAAGATGAAAGATGGATGTGTAGAATCGATTGCAACTGCAATAGGACCAACAGTAGCAAGAGCAATTTGCAAAGCTGTTTCATTTCGAGATGGAATGTTAACAAAACCCTAAAATGAATATCAAAATGAACGGAGAAAAGACAATGTATATACGTGCATAATACTGACTGTGCAATTTGCACCCACCGTAGATTGATTGAAACGACATTTACCTTCCATGGCTTCATATGGATAGCTTACTTCAGTATCCAAACCTTTATTTTCTTTAACATATTGCAATGCGGCATTGACGAGTCCTCCGTTACAACCTTCATTACCAAATTTACTCGAACAATCCATCAAATTCTGTGCAGATAATCGTATTAATTTGCCTGTCTTAAGGAAATGTTGTCCTTCAAGAGCACCTGCGGCTGCAAAAGCCCAATCTGAAGCACATTCACCTTGTACTTCAATGATTTTTGTTACAGCACCTTTTTCTCGCCAATCTAAAAATATATTTCAGTATTGTAAAATACTTCAATTCAAATAGACTGACCGATCGAAGCTGGAATAGGCAAGTTTGGCAACTCAACATATGTATTTTCATCAAACTTGCTTTCATTGAATCTGCTTGTCATCATTCGTAGAACTTCTTTATGAGTCTAATTGGAAAAATAATTATTTTCTCTTTCAAATCAACATTTACCATATCAGCAAATTGATTGATTTTAAGCGTATAACTATGTAGGCCCAAATCAGCTTCAAAATTATGTTTATTGATCATTGCAACATTATTGTCGAAAATAGTTTGACTAAAAGAATGACAATTTTTTTTTGATAGTATAGACATTTGTAATCATTTACCGATATTTTTCTTCTTCATAATTGACATAATGTTTCTTATGAACAGTTTTGAATCGATTCCAAATTAACTGCGATTTATATTCGTTCGTTTCTATTTGTAAGACGAACAGAGTAGTGATGAAAAGGTAAAATAAATGCATTGTCATTGACACACGATGACAATAACACTTCTACTTTTATAGAGTCAAAAGATAACATTATCACTTTTTTTTACGCAGATGGGATACATGACAATAAGGAACCCGTTTCCTCCATAGAGACAAAGGAACTACGTTGATTGTTTTTTATCCTTTGTGATTCAACTATTCTGTTGTATGACACGAATAATTACGATGAAACACAAGCCTATGATTGCATATATTACGACGGTGATGACGTACTTTTCATCAATAATATGGAATAACTACAATCAATTAAATATTGTATTAGATCCATTGGATTTATATCGATTCAACGAAATTATTTTCTCGGTTGTTTGAGTGGAGATATATTGTTATCATTCAATGTTTTGAAAGAGTATCAAACTTATCTTGAAAATTCTCGATTATATCGTCGAATTGCTAAAGAAACAGAACAATTCTTCATATGTAATCGTACAAACAATCGAACTTTTGGTGTCTTATGTGAATATCAATTTTCACAAAGTAGTTTTGAAGACACAGTTCTGTCTCAATATGGTAAAAAGTTACGATATCTATTGAGTAGTCAACTTTTCGGTAAGTACAACTTGTTATCAAACATCATCTCCATGAGATTATGGAAAAGTTTGTCATGATTGGTGACATATTTGTGATGGTATGTAAATACGAGATATAAATTTTTTTTCTTCATTTGATATACATAATATAGGGAATCAGCAATGTGTGGATGGGTCAGATGAACAACATCATTTTCGTCAAGCACTAGGGGCGATTGCTTAGATTATTCCCTCGACTGTAAGGAGAGTCAAGTGAATCGACTCTCGATGCACGTTACTTGTCAAATAAGTAATGAAAATATTATCCTATATCGAGAAGATCATTTGAATATCGGTGATTAATCAGCTAATTTTTGCATTTTTTCATTTCATATAAATGAAACTTTGAAGTGAAATCTAAGTTAAAGAACATCAAATTGATATCATCACATCTATTTCATATCAGCATCGATCACAATTTCATGTTCAAAACCGATACTCAACTATTTCTAAATATAAAGCAAATGCAGATTTTATAAAAACATAATAAACGACTTACTGTTTCTTTCCTTCATTTATTCTAGATTTAAATCTCGATGACAAAATTCGCGATCTTTGGAATATTGAAACTCTATTCGTTTGTTCTGAATTAAATGCCAACTGATGAGATCCGTAGCTAGCTCGAAATAGACTTCATAGAATTGAAACGCTTCATCGTGTCAATCAACAACAGGAATTACCTTTCGATCGATATCAACGAGAACGTCAACATCCTCAACGCCTACATTCGACGAGCATGAAGATGAAATACTCATGAAACGTGAACTAGAAGACTATGAGTTCAATAGTATATCAATACAGAAAAGGAAAGCTTCTTTTGTTCAACAACATCTCGAACACATGCAGCTACCATCGAACTATGTTGATAAATAAACAGAAAGATGAAGACAACCTTTCTTCGGATAACACTTTCTCTTCATATCTACTTCATTCTAGCAAATAAATAAACACATTACGAACCGTCTAATGTAAAATTAAATTCAGTCCAACAAACACTTCATCTCTTTGTATACATATATTCATAGCTTATCCATTCTTTTTCTTTTTGCACTTTCATTTTGTTTCTTCTTTGTTCTAGACACACATTCACCATTCACACTAGCGAAACGCGTCGTAGTAGATTGTATTTAAACTCAACACCCTCGATGTATAAATAAGCAACGCAATTTCATACGACATAATAAGAACATAAGAAACATTTCTATCAAGACATCAAATATCAAACTCAGATGATAATCTTTTTTTTTCTTATTAAAAGTATATTTACTGGAAGTTTCAACGAGATGAATCTTTGAGAAAATTAATTATGCATGACATAATTCATTACACTAACGGATGACCCAAATTAAATGGTTCTTTTAATATTTTTGATGTAATTCATTCATGTGTCAGTAATTAAGATAAAGATACTTTTTTATCGAAAGGTTTCCTTATCAAGTTCTAAGACATTTTAATTGTTGGATGTCAATTTATTGAAAATACACAAAATATACCAGGAGATGCAATGTGAACAGCCCTACCAATTACAAAGAATAGTTCATTTTATTTAGATGCTTGTTATCTTAAAAATAATTTCAAACTCCGTGCGATCGGTTTCGGCAATGATAAAAATTGACCCCATGGACTTTCGCTTGTTTTTAAAAACAAAAAATACGCAATTGAAAAAATCTTAGTTTACAGATTGTAGAGCTTTTCATGCTGTATCTTCTGATATATTTTGTGTATTTTCAATAAATTGACATCCAACAATTAAAATGTCTTAGAACTTGACAAGGAACCTTTCGATAAAAAAGTATCTTTATCTTAATTACTGACACATGAATGAATTACATCAAAAATATTAAAAGAACCATTTAATTTGGGTCATCCGTTAATGTAATAAACTATGTCATGCATAATTAATTTTCTTAAATATGCATTTCATTGAAACTTCCAGCAGATATATTTTTAATAAGAAAAACAAAGAATATAATCTGAGTTTGCCATTTTATGTCTTGATAGAAATGTTTCTTATGTTCTTATTGTGTCGTATGAAATTGCGTCGCTAATAAATATATGATATAATCCTAGATAAGACTCTCACTTATCTTTATTTTCTTATACTTTTTTTTTATAGAAATTGAAATAATCTTTGTGAAGATGTCTAGTTTATCAATAATATTTACGAATATTCGATCAGAATTAGCTCGTTACGTGTATTGTCCATTATTTATCTTGGGAAATGTAGGTAATCTATTGAATATAATTATATTTTCAAAAAAATCAATGCGAATAAGTGTTTGTTCAATATATTTTTTAATGGTTTCATTAGCAAATCTTATTACAATAAATATTGGATATTTAACAAGAGTATTACCTACGCTTGGAGTAAATGATCCATCTCGAAATATTGATTGGTATTGTAAAGGTCGAGCATATCTATCGGGATATTCTTTAACACTTACACGACATTTTTTATGTGTCATTGCAATTGATCGATTTTTAATAACATCAAGAAAACCTTCAGTAAGACAACTTAGTTCAATAAAACTCGCTAAACGGTTAGTACCGATTAGTTGTATTATTTGGTCAATATTTTATCTTCATACTGTATTTGGATATGAAACAAATCGTAGTGGAACAAGTTGTGGTCGTCGATCAGATTTCTATAGCACATTTACTACAGTATGTACAGTGACTATTGATGCTATTATGCCAATTGTTATTATGATGTTATTCAATTTATTAATGTTAAAACATTTGAATTCTAAACGATTAATTCGTGATATCACAAGTACACGAATTCAAATACAAATAAATCTTAATTCAAATAATGAAAGACATTTACACAGAATTGAAAAGCAATTGATTAGACTATCATTTATTCAAATATTTATCTATATTTTTTTTAATTTACCCAATGCAATTTATGTTGTTTATATGCTTATTACAACAAATGATTCTAAAACAGATGATGTCAAAGCTATTGAAAGTTTTGTTAGTTCATTTGTTTCAATATTAACATTTATTTATTGTACAGTTAGTATCAATTCAAAATTTTCAAATCGAATATTCAATGTTTTTTTTTTCTAATTTTTTGTAGCTTAATTTCTATATTTATACATTATCTTCATCAACTTATAGAAACAAAATCAAAGAATTATTTCAAACTCTTTTTAAAATATTAAAATGTCAAACAAATAGTTGAACATTGAATTCGTACGAATAAGAATACATATTCGTATCTCTATCTCATTATTATATTCTATTATTTTTAATAAAGAGAAGAACTAAACAGAAATATAAGTTGATTAGATTTTATCTTAAATTGGATCATTCCCTTTTCTGAAAGAAAGTTGAGAGTTGAGGCTTATATAAAGTATCACCACGATCCGGATTTCCCTTCTAAGAACTTCACAAGCGTTACCATAGTTGCAGACCAACAATTTATAGTTGTAGGTTGTTATAGTGATCGAATGATGTAAGTAATGGTATATTCAAAAGTAGGAAAGAATTTGTTGAATTAATCTAAAAGTAAATAAAATAGATATGTCAAGTATATTTGTTTGAGTTCTGGAAGTGAAATATCATGATACGATGAAAAGAAGAAAAAAAAATGTCTTGATTACTGTAGCTACTTATCAGACACTGCCGGAACACGTGGATGTTGCAAAAAGCCTACAGAATGCATCATTATACCAGCCACTATATATCCATCAGTTCCATTTTGTGACAGTTATATTTGTGTATCAACAATTTTGGTAGAAAATTTTTCTTCCGATGGATGTAAGTATACTTCAAAGGAGCTAGATTTTTGTCAATGTTCGAATATAACCTCAGAACTTCTTCCAATATATCCGTCATGTTATTCATTTACAGCGGCTGCCCAATAAATCGTTTTACATTTATTTCTAAAGCAAGATTTCTGTGAGACCGCTTGGCAACTTTGACTTAAACTCATTCCGATTGTCGTCTTTCATAATGATAGACATCTGCGCATCGGCCATGTTTCTCTATGATTACTACAACTTATTCTTTTTTTTAGAAATAAAGCTATTGTTCAACATGTCGTCGAAACGTTTTTTGATATTCTTTAATTGTCTTTTGAAATTCTTCTTTGTAGAATTTTGATGGTAAAACAAAGACGACAAATGTAAGCATT
>Ga0209935_1005768_pt1 | contig 10277 bp, 13 predicted proteins | sample ThiBio_1000_plan_2_FD_183958 | JGI IMG/M metagenome (GOLD analysis project Ga0209935, IMG submission 183958) | Wastewater bioreactor microbial communities from Cape Town, South Africa - Thiocy_cont_1000_plan (SPAdes) | ecosystem: Engineered > Bioreactor > Thiocyanate-remediating >... | reverse complement strand
CAACACAGCACAGCAGCTGTGACTATTGCCGGCACTAGTCTTCTCTAACCTCCACCTCACTTTCTCTTGTACCCGCGTAAGCCAATAATTAACAACGCTATCTCTCGTAGAGTTCTCTCAATGCATAACGAGTCTCTCTCTCTCTATCCCTCTACTATCACCAAACAGACATCCGGCACGCACACATCTCTCAATCCCTCGCAAGTGAGATAAGGATAGAGCGCCATTCCTTTCTCTTGTGCTTTCTGCTCTTCTCTCTCGTCCATTCGCTCCGTCGCTCCTTCCTCACCACACGCGCAACCCAACCCAACCCAACCCTCGCTGCGTGTGGCTACCGCTCTTTCTCTCTTGCTCTCTCTCAGTCTCGCTCAATCTCCTAGCTGTAACACGCACACATACACACCAAATACTCTTCTCCATGGACGGTGATCGAGGCTCGTCGGCTCCCGCGAGCGATGCCGCCCACCTCGACGCTTCATCGAGCCACCAGGACAAGAGCTCTCACAAGTCCGACTCCAAGAAGGCGCATAAGAAGGACAAGGCCGCTGCCGCTGCTGCTGCCGCCGCCGCCGCCGCCACCACCGCTGCTGCTTCTACAACTACCACTGAGAGCACCAGTGAGCCAGTGAGTCCTCGTCGCGTGTCCATGTCGGCGCCAGCCAGCGAACCGAGCCCACGCAAGGAACGCAGCCCTCGTACGACCGACAATGCCGCGCCGCACGATAGCAGCAAGAGCCCTCGCCGTTCATCGGCGCCCTCGGCGGCGCCCGAAAAGAGCCCTCGCAAGGAGGCTCGCGTCAAGAGCCCGCGTTCCTCCAAGGACCGCGGCGGCAAGGAGGCCGCCGGCGCCGAGCTCGATGCCGCCGCCACGGCCGACGGCGCTCGGCACAGGAGCACCGGCAAGGCCAAGAAGTCGCGCTCCAAGAGCCTCCCGCACGGCGAGCTCGACAGCCTCGATCCCAGGAAGGACCGTAACGGCAACCGCAAGCAACCCAAGACGCTCGACGCCCTCCTCGGTACCACGGAGACCGTGCCGAGCGTCAGCGAGCGCAAGGCGCAGCTGAAGCGCGTCAGCTCGGCCGGCAGCAGCATCCAGACCACGAGCAGCCTCGCGCCGCTCTCGCACAAGGCCGAGCAGCCCGCCTCCAAGAGCACCTCGACTGACGCTACCCTCGAGACTACCGAGCAGCTCGCTGCTGCTACTGATGGCGATGATGGAGGCGATGGAGGTGGTGGCTCGCATTCCGTCTCGTCTGAAGGCGCTGCCGCTGCCGACGAACACCATTCGCTCGCCAAGGCCGCCGATGCGGCCGACGCGCCGCCGCTCGGCGATACGACGCTGAACGAACGCCCGAAACGCGGCAAGCGCTCACAGAAGGATCGAAAGGCCGCTCTGATGCAGTCCGAGCTCCAGGAGCGACAGGTCAAAGACGTCGATACCGACACCGAGGACGAGAGCAGCCGGCCGCGCAGCGCCACCACCACCTGCATCGACGGCGTCAAGTACATCGACCTCTCGGGCAATCGGCCGCCCGACTCGGCGCCCACGGCCTTTGCGATCGCGCCCTCAAGCTCCAACAACTCCAATCCACCGGCTACCAGCGCTACGAATAGGGTACATCATTCATTCATTCAACCAATCACTTTCACTCATTCAATCATTCACTCGCTCACGCTTGGTGCACTCTTCACAGCGAACCGAGCGACTTCGAGCCCGAGCACCGATCACAAAGCAAGAATCTGCGCCGTACAAGTCTCGCAAAGGTAGCGATGGTACTGGTGGCCCAGGCGGTGTTACGATACCTGGCAAGGCCAAGTTCTTTGGTATGCGAATACCGAGCAGCACTAGCATCGATCTCTCTCGAGCTCGCGCTCGCTCGCGTGCTTACTCACTCACACACTCACTCTGGTGGACGTGATAGCGATACTGGATAAGTTTGGAGGCACCTCGTCCAAGAAGAAGCCGGCCGATATCACCATCAAACGTAGCAACTCCAACTCGCAGCTACCAACCACATCGAACGAACTCACTCGCTCGCTTGACGCATCGCCAAACAACTTCAATTCCGACCTCACGACTACCACTACCACCACGACCGCCACTCCCGGTACAGCCAGTGCCGATTCTACCGTAGCCCGCGTACCATCGGCCAATGGCTCGCAAAGCATGCCGACCGTCGCAGCCGCCAGCTCACCTCCGACCGCGAGTGCCATAGCAGCAGCAGCCGCCGCCACAACCACTCCCATGAGCGCACACTCAACCGATTCGGACCTCACATCGTCCTCATCGACTCCCGGCGTCTCGTCGCCGTTGACCGACTCGGACGCCTTATCTCCGTCACCGGTCGTTCCTGAGCAAGCGGACGCCAGCCCGCCCAAGCGCACTCGCCCGCTGTCGGAGCGCGAGAAGGTCCTCAGCGAGCTGTTACACACCGAGCGCGACTACGTGAGGGATCTGTCGATCCTTATCGAAGTGTTCTTCCAGCCGTGCAAGGAGCGCAGCATCCTCTCGCAACAGGACCTCACGACGCTCTTCAACAACCTCGAGGTATCCCTCCCTCGCTCTTGCGCCGCGCGGCGTGTGCCCTATCCACATGGTGCTAATCGTGAGGTGGTGGTCCACAGATCTTGTACGACCTCAACGGCGAGATCTTGGCCGATCTCGAGCGCCGTATGGCGTCGCTCGGCCTCGGTGAATCTGAGCCACTAATCACCGTGGGCGATATCTTCCTTCGCTTGGTACCTATCTATTCGTTCGAGCTAAATCGTGCATGGAATTGTAGTCAGGTGCTGACTGCTCGCTCGCGTTGCAACGTGTTAGGCTGAGTACTTTAAGTTGTACACGCACTATTGCATCAACCTCGACAACCAAAATCGAGTCTTCCATCAGGCCGAGCTCAACGAGCAGTTTGCCGAGTTCTTGAAAGAATGCAAACGAAATCCACGCTGCAGGCAGCTCGAGTTACCAGACTTTCTCATCAAGCCGATGCAACGTCTTTGCAAGTATCCCTTGATCTTGAAGGTGTGTGTTGCGGCGGTCAAGCCTCGTCTACGTTGCAGCTCGAGCAGTGCACTGATCTCACCGTTGGGGCGTCACACTCATTGCACAGGAGCTGCTCACTCATACGACAGAGGACCATCCCGACTACGACAATCTCGTTGCAGCTCGACCCAAGGTTCAAGATGGTGCGTGCTCGATTCTCGGTCTCGTTGCGTCGTCACTTGGATGCCGTACGCTTGCCGCTTACTTGCTTGTTGTGCTTGGCAGTTGTTCGCTACGTGAACGAAAGAAAGCGCGTGGGCGAGAACCAGCAAATCATCATCGATATCCAGCATAGCATCGAAGGCTGCGGCGTACGTTGCTGGTGATTCGAGGTCTGCGTGCCGCTCGTTTCGTGTCATTACTCATCATACCATATGGTGCTTGCGGTTTGTAGCGCCTTCTTGAGGCATCGAGGAGATTCATCAAGCAAGGCCAGCTGTTCACCTACGAGAACAAGCAGCGCCACCGACGCCAGATCTTTCTCTTCAACGACTTGATCCTTCTCGCCAAGCCCAAGAGCTCCAGCGTATTCGTCTCCTCGGCCGAAGGCACCGAGTTCCAAAAGTACATCAACGTCGCTCGAGTGCCAATGGAGCACGTTCGCATCGTCGATGTCGCTGATGCCGGAGGTACGTCTCAAGCCAGAGAACGCGTGCACTTGCGTGCAGGCACTAAATGTGCGTGTGCGAGAACAGAGGTCAAGAACGGCTTCGAGCTGGCGCGCAAGGATACGCAAGAGAAGTTCACCATTCTTTGCGATACGCCCGATATGAAGCGTGAGTGGATTCGCAACATCAAGACCATCGTCAAGGAATACCAAAAGGCCGAATACATTGCGAACAAGGATCGAATGTTGCGAGGTACGTGTTGCACTAGGGCGACTCTCTTTCCTTCACTCACAGGCTCACTTGTGCATCTCGTACAACAGAGGCCGAAGCTCGTGAAGTGCGACGACTGGCCTTCCGATCTCTGGCACAATCGAGTGCCGAGCCGACACACGGTACCAACCATACACACACACACTCTCTCTCTTTCTCTCTCATATGTAGTATCGCGCCGCTCACGAGTGTCGTTTGTTCCCATAGACCAAAACAGCGATGCTTGGACGCTGGGCTTGATACTCTGGTCTATGTACACACAAAGGCCGCTTTTCGAGGGCTTCACTCCTGCGCAGGCGGCCATTGCATTGATGACGCGACAGTTTCATCCTGAGATCACGTATGCCACGCACGCATTGGTGCAACTCGCTTCGACTTCGCACCTACTCACCAAGAGCGCTCTACTTTCGATCGTATGTAGCCCCGACATTCCCGACTCGTTGGCAGAGATATTGCAAGATTGTTGGCTCGAGAACCGCGACGCCCGCCCGAACTTCTCCATGGTATATGATCAGATCCGCTTGCTCGACGATGTTCAGTGGCCAGCCACGAAGCCCTTCAACCTGTGAGCACGAGCGCGCTGCCGCTCGCCGCTGGTTCGGTTCGCTGCCTGCCGCCCGTGTACATTCCCAACGCTCCCTCTCTCTCTCTCTCTCTGCGTGCATCCTCTCCGACTCGTTGCCGTGTACTTGTATCTGACCCGCTCGCCGCAGACCGCTTTCGAATCGTTTATTACACTGTACACACACCCTATCCAATCGGTCACGGACGTTGGTGCTTCTTCTTGCGCCGCTTGGCATCCAGTGGCGCTGCTTGTGCCGGCTCAGCGAGCTACAGTCGCAACAGTGAGTACGAGAACCGCTGCGTGCAATCGTCGCGACGGCATACCCTCTTGAGCTTGCTCCGAATGGCAAGGATGGCGTCGTCGACTGTTGTCGGTTCGAGTTCGCTTGCTTCTGCTCCTGTTGTTGTTGTCGCGGGGGCCACGAGGACATTGCGTGGAATGTGCGATATAATGGGCTGAGCTGCTGGTGGCGGCGGTTCTGGTGCAGCAGGAGCGTCATACAATATCGGTGTCGGTGTCGGTGTCGGTGTCGGTGTCGGGGTCGATACGATATCCGCGGTGGCAGCACTTGGCGGAGGGGGCAGTGGCGGCAACGAAGGAGCCACACGGCGACGTATGTGCTCGCGACGATTGTGGAGCTTGGCAGCCGTGTCCTCGGGGCGCTCCTCCTCGGGCGCATAGCGCACTTGGATGTGTCTTCCGAAGAAGAAGTACTCGTCCAGCTTGCGCTTGGCCCTCCTGGACCACCGGCTGGTATCAACACGGGACCGAGTCCTCGGTTCTGCTCGACACACGCGCACGCACCTTGCGTCATCTATGTTGTGGTATCGGAACCAATGCACGTCGGTGAACTTCTCGCACTCGGCGTCGTGCAACACGCGATGCCTGTGCGGCAGGATGACACTCAGCTCGATGATCGCGCATGCATCACCGAGCGATAGCACTACATACTCCAACTGCCCGTATTGAGAGAACAACGCAAGGAGCTCCTGTTCGGTGCCGAGCGATGGCACGCCTGTTACGATCAGGTAGCTATCGCACGCATTGATTGGTTGGTTGGTTGGCGTCAGCGCAGCAAGCAAGCAAGCAAGCAAGCCCAAACACATACGCAGACTCCTTCGCGATGGTATACACTACGGTTGCGGGATCCTTGCGCCAAGAAGAGCGATACTTGGGTCGGTCCGCGGCCATCACGCGAGCGGCACCAAGCAAGCGAGCAACAACCAAAGAACAGTGAATCGACTCCCGATTCATTGATGGATAGATTGGATTGATGGATTGATCGATTGAGCTACGGCACCACACAAGGAGCGCAACATTGGTCCGATGCTGCAGTAGCAGCAGTAACAGCAACAACAGCACGGTGCATTCCATCAGGGCACGGTTCGCACGGCGCGAGGCCTTCACTGCAGAGTGGAATGCAAATGCCGCAGCAGTTATCGGGCGACCTTTGCGATACGGTGCCCGGGAGGCATGGGGCGCACTGGTACGAGAGGCAGCTGAACATTACCCACCAGAGCAATGCAAGGTAACCTGCGAATAGCAGCAGGCAACACCTAGTACGCGGCTCCATATCGAGAGCGATGCGCTTGCTGGCTGGCGAATGCAACAAGGCTCGAGCGGTGCCGAGAGGATGCGAGGAGCGTGCGCATGTGGGGCACCACGTGGCAGCCAACATTGCGCGCCAATCGAATGAACAGTGCGCGTTACCACTCACTGTATGTATGTATGTATGTATGGATGTATGGTACAGTTGCTGCTCTAACGCAGTCTCAAATGCACGCCGAGAGGATTCATTCACTGACCCTTGCTTCGGTTGAGCGAGGAAGTGGAGCTATGCAGGCTGGCACCCGATGAGCCCAACGATCGTGAATTGTCGTCCGATGACAGCTGGAGAGCGTCGGTTGATTGGAATGAGTGAGTGAGTGAGCTGGTTGGTTGGGCTCTCGTTCTGACCTACAAGCGACGCACGGTACCTCGAGGGATGGAGTGGGCGTGGTCGGCCTTCTTGTGCCGAACACTGCGTGGTGGCCGGTAATGTGGCCTGTGCTGTTCAGGAGCGTGCTGCGCGCCTTCAACTCTCGCAGTCGCTCCGAGTTCACGGATGAGAACGTGCGTGATAGTGCCGGCTGTCGGCAGGCGAATATCATCAACCGTGTGGTCAGTGAACCAAAACGCCACCAGCCAATATGCACTGCACTGCACTGCACTGTCCGTACCTTGGGCAGCGCCGTTGGGATCGGAGCCAATGTAGCAAGCGACGACACCGACCGAGCTGCAGCACCACCAGTTGCTTGTGAGCGATTGAGTGCCATGTTCGAGTTGCCTCGTTGGATCATTCGCAAGAGCTTCTGGGTCGAATCTTGCTCAATGAAAGATGGCTCGTTCTCGTGCTAAGACAGGGTGCGCAAGTATCGCGAGTGAGTAGTGTGGTGGTGACAGGCAGTGGAGGAGGCGGCTGAAGCGTGCCACGTACAAAGGCTTGCGAGGTGGAGCGGCGCAGCAGCTTCTCGCGGTATCGCTCTCGCGACTGCTGCAAGACCTCTGGGCTCTCCTCAGCCGCATCGGGAATGTCGGCGAGATCGAGCGTCGTGGTTTGGTCCATCCAATCGTCGCCGACCGAGAGCGAGAGCGTGGAATCTTGCGTGGCAGGCTGTGACGACGAGTGGTCGGTATCGGACTCGCCGCTGCCGCCACCGCCACTGCTCGAACTCAGGCTCGAGAGCTTGCGAGCGACGCGCGACGAGAGACTCGACGATGCATGGACGGCCGGCGCACGACGTGTTGCGGCAGCGAGCGCATCGTCCTTGCGTGCGGCTCGGAGCGACTGCTGATGGCCGAGTTGCTTGCGTTGTTCGGCCGTTTCCATGTAGCGCTGCAGCGTCTCGGCGTCGCGTTCGGCCTCCCATTGCGCATGGAGGTTGTGGTGGACATTGACAGTCTCGTCGTCCAGCTCGTCGTCCGGCTCGTCGTCGATCAGATCTTCGAGCTGCTCGTCATCGCCGTCATCGCCTTCGTCTTCGTCATCGCCATCGTCACCTTGCTCGCTTGCCTGATCCGAGTCGCCGTCGCTCTCCTCGGCCTCGTCGTCGACAAAGTCCGCGGGCTTGAGGTGCGTGGCAGCCGAGGCTTCGAGAGCCACGTCGTCCTCCATGTCCAGCGTGGCCTCGTGCACCAACTCGAGCTCCTCCTCTTCCTCTTCTTCCTGCTGATCGACTTCCTTGCGGCTTTGTGTCGAAGCACTGCTGTTGTTCGACTGGAGGCCAGCTGCAATGGGGCTCGTGGCCTTGGCAGCGGTGGCGAGCGTGGTCTTCTTCGTAACGCTGCTGGCAGCACCACTGCCAAAGAAGCTGCGAATGTCGGAACGGCCTTTGACGAGTGCCGCTGGAGTGTTCTTGTTGTTCTTGTTGGCACTGCTGCTGTTGCTGGTAGTGGTGGTGTAGGAGGTGGTCGATGGTTGGGGTTGCTTGCGTGCCACCGGAGCTGGTGAAGAGGAGCTCGGAGCGGTGGCTGCTTCGCTGACACGATCGGCATTCACCGAGGCCACGACAGCTTCCGAGTCGAAAATGTCGGCTGTGAGTGATTGCGAGTAGTGGAGATCGAGTGAAGCATCGAGTGACGACGAGATTGACAGACTGGAGCGACCGTCACTCGGTGGCTCGGCGTGAGATGGTGGTGCGAGATCAGAGAGGTCGAGTGTCAGAGTTTGCTCATCGTGCGAGCCGGAAGAAGCACCGTCGTCGGTGGCAGCGCCGTCTCGTTCAGACGTTGCCTGCTCACGCATTCGTGCTTCGGCGTAGGCCGAGAGCTCGCCGACAAAGTCGTACTCGAGGCTGAGCGTCTGCGGCATTTGCATGCTTGGAGCCGGAAGAATGGCCCGCGGTGGCTCGACTGTGACTGCGTCGCTCGTGGCGGCAGCACGCTTACTGGCCGGTAGCTCGGGCACCTTGAAGACGATGGCCGACGAGGACACCTTGGGTTTGGTCTGGTTCGCTTTGGCTTGGCTCGGTTGCGAGAGGTGTGCTCGCTGGCTCGTGACCGATTGACTCGAAGCCACGTTCTGCGGCAAAGCTTGCACGCCCGACGAACTCGGCTCTTCGGATTCGCTGTCCATCGGCGGGAGAATATCGAGCTCGATCTCCTCGTCGTCGGCTTCGAAGATCTCTTCAGGTAGGTCGTCCGAGAGCTCGCTGACGTCATCATCCGACATTTCAGACTCGGCCTCGACGAACATTCGCTCATCGTTGTCATCGTAGAGAGCCGGGGCAGTGGAAGCCACCGCAGAGTCCTTGGTGGCTCGTCGTGCCGTGTGGCGAGGCTTCTTTGGCACAGGCAAGTTCAAGTCCTCGCATCGAGCAGCGACCTGGATCATAGATGTCGGGTGTCACACACTTTCGAAGAGAGAAGCAAGAGAACGAGAGAGAGGCGAGTTACCTTGGCAAACAAGTCCAACACGGAGAGCATCACCGGTTCCTTGATAGGGAGAGAAATGACGCGCTCTACTCGGCAGGCCCGCATTTCAACTCAGTTACCTCGATTCAAGCATTGGGGTGGTATCGAGTAGAGTGAGACGTACGCCGAAAGACTCGTTCGGTCTCGCGCTGCAGTGCAAGGGTCTTGTTCTTGATTTGCTTCTTGCGGCCATGGCGAGTGATGCCGTAGTACTCATCGTCGTTGTCGTTGTCGCTATCATCGCTGTCGTCGCTGTCGTTCAATTGCAATACGTCGTCGAAGCGAATGGCATCGGAATCAACGAGCTCACTGGAATCGACTGCCGAACCACCACCACCAGAAGCAGTGGCCTTGGAGACGCCACGACGCTTACTGGTCGAGCGCGTAACACTCGAACGTGGCGGCGATGGCAAGAATTCCTCGTCGTCCTCGTCTGGCGTGCGCCGCTTGCGCTTCGATGATGGCTTGGTGGTGACCGAGGCCTCGCTCGCGTCAGAGTCCGACTCGTGCTCGTGCAAGTGGCGCTGATCGAGCGTGTTCTCCTTCTCCGTGGAACGAGCAGTAGCGCGCAGCATGTGGTGGTACTTGGAGCGCGATTCACCGGAAGAGCTTGCAGCGGCAGTAGCGGCGTTGGAGGTCGGAAGCACGATGCCAGTGTCGAGAGCGCTGTAGTGTTCGTAGCCAATCTTGCTCGATGTCGTCGGTTGCGACTGCACCGAATCTGAGGCCAGAGATCGAATGCGCCTCCTCGCGCTGGAGGACTCGCGAGAGTGAGCAGCACTCACACGCTCCTTGGCGCTTGCTGCCGTCGAGCGCTCGTCCTCCTCTTCGTCGTCGTCGTCGTCGTCGTCGATGATAAAGAGTTGCTCCTCGTCCTCGTCCTCAACTTCCGCAAGGACATGCAATGAGCGCGTTGGTTTGGACGGTTTGGAGGAGAGAGAAGCAGCGCCTCGCTGATCGTCACTGTTGTCATCATCATCGGATTCGACCAGGGTCGCTGCTCGCCGAGTGCTGGCTGAGCGCTTGTGGCTGACGTTCTCGGTGGCCGCTGGCTTGGTGGGCGCTGCGGCTATAGTGCCGTCATTGCCGTCATCGCTGCTGCTATCGCTCTCAATATCCAGCGAGAAATCGTCGACGGCAGCGAGCTTGGCCTTGAGCGCTGCCGTGATGGCGCCCTCATCGAAGATGCTGTGGCGAACGCCATCATCGTCATCATCGGCATCGCTGTCGTGCGTCTGATGGCTGACAGAGTCGCCTCGGTAATCGAAGAGCAAGTCCTGCTGGCCGGCAGGGGCATGATCCTTTCGTGAGGTGGCCGCCGACTTGCGCGATGTCGCGT
>Ga0209935_1005767_pt1 | contig 10279 bp, 17 predicted proteins | sample ThiBio_1000_plan_2_FD_183958 | JGI IMG/M metagenome (GOLD analysis project Ga0209935, IMG submission 183958) | Wastewater bioreactor microbial communities from Cape Town, South Africa - Thiocy_cont_1000_plan (SPAdes) | ecosystem: Engineered > Bioreactor > Thiocyanate-remediating >... | reverse complement strand
GAGAGAGAGAGAGAGAGAGAGTTTCTTGCTAACGACACTGTTGATACTAGATGCGATCCTCACGATGTTCAAGGACGAAGATTACGGCAGCACTGCAACGCAGCTGCAGTACGACGTCACTGCCTTCGAGAGCAACTGGGACAACGAAGTAACGTCGTTCACTCTGGATTCCTGGAATTCGACCACCGATCCTCGCGTGTGGGTTTTCCAGGACTGCGACTTCGCCATCGGCACCGCTGCGGCTGTTCCTCCTGGCGAATACTTTGCCGCTGATTTCGAGACCAACTCATATGATGGCAATGCCTTGGGGTTCATCGGCAACGACAAAATGTCGGCCATCATCATCCCCTCCGATATTACAGTCTACCTCTTCAAGGATGACGATTTGAAAGGCACCACAATCACCTATTCGGGACCCACTAGTGTGCAATGCTTCACGGACATCAGCTTCAACGATGAAGTGAGCTCCATGTACATTGTTGAAGGTGCTCGTTTCGCGTATGTAGTCCTCCTCCTAAGTCTTCTCTTCTCTTCTCTTCTCTTCTCTTCTCTTCTCTTTTTCCCTCTAATCTCACCTCATTTCTAACCCTTAGGGTAACTGGGTCATGGTCTCAAATCGCGTCGGCCAACTCAGGCACTTTGACGTACACTCTCTCAGAGGGTACTTCATCGACCTCATCCGATGCCTACACGACTTCCTTTGAGGAGAGCTTCACTATCAGCTCCGAGACAAAGCTTACGTTCGCATCGGCGGGCGAGAAAATCACTCTGTCCGACACCATCAGCGATACCATCACCAACGAGATTTCCAGCAGCTTGACAACCAGTGTGACCCAATCTTGTACCGCAGGTATGTTCCTTTCCGCCAATAGAAACAAGAAGAAAGTGGGGGGGGGGAGGGGGAAGGGGAATAATAACGATTGGAATTAACGCTCTTCTTTTTAATTCTTTTAGAATGTGAGACAGGCGGAGATGTGATCTATTTGTACCAGTGGATCATGGAAGGCTCAGAGCTTGGCACAGTGACCACCACTGTGTACAGTTGCAACTACTTGTGTTTGTCCAGCTTCTCTGGTCCGCAATGCCCTCTGGGATACTGCGCTAACTCAGATTGCACTACTTGTACAACCACTCTCACTCGTTAAGCCGAATGAAATATAACATGTCTTGTTGCAACTAAGCGCTTCTATGATGTTTTTGTTCTCTCGGAGAGAACCCCGCAAAGTCACAGTGTGGTATCTGAGAGTAACATCTTTGCCAAAATCCAGGTTGAAATGAAACAGTTACAAACCTCCTTGTTGTCCCTCACTTCATCAATCTTGCGGTTCTTGGAAGAGATAGATTTCTTCTGTTGGGGAGGCTAGAGGCGCCAACGAAAGATTTAGTTTATACACTACTGTTTTATTGTACTGGCCGTTCCAGTTCCTTTCACGGTTTGGTTCCTCCTTGCTTCCAATTGTATAGCCGTCCTAATATTAACTTCTCTTATTTTGTGTAGGTGGGTTGAAATCACTTGGGTTTAGCGAAAGTGTCGATCAGCTCTTGCATCGGTTCTAGTTCCTTCCTTTGAATAAGGTCGAACTCCAGGACAAAGTAGATGAAGTGCTTGAATGAGGTGTTGAGATGGGCTTCGGAACCGAGCTCAATCACTTGCGGGAAATGCGAGTGGTAGATATGAGCGTAGACGCGGAAGAGTCTCTTGAAGATGGTAGAAACGAGGGTAGGGAACTTCTTCTGGAAGGGAACGCCAACTTTTGACGGGAAGATGCTTTCATCATCGAGTTGTTCTTGCACCCATGTCATCAAGTAATCCTTTTGGTGAGAAATGAGCAAGAAAGAACACCAATTCGAATATAATTACCATGTATTCTGGCGCGGAGACCTTAATGGCTTTCTTCACAGTTTTACCGTCGGCCCTGAAAAGTATTTAGAATGCTGAATATTTAAATATTCAAATATTTTATGTTCGGTGGCAAGTCACGTACCACATGTACTCGAACTTAGGGCCCGCAGACATTACAGGACACTCCGAGGTGGTACAAAATTCCATAATCGTGCCGTAGAGCATGTTTATCTGATTGAAAAAATCGACGGTGTTCACGGCCAACCATTCGTTGAGATCCTCCCCCTCCGGCAATTTTACGGCAGCTTGGAGATCACCGCTTCCAAGAGTAACCTCGGCGTGCTTCTTCAGCTCATAGAGCTTGTCCCCCTGCGGAATGCCCTTGTGGGGTCGGAAGGTACGGCTGCTGGAGCCAAGCTTGAACATCTTGCGTTCTTTTGGTAAATGAAAATAATGGATTCATAATGAAATATTGCTAACCAAGGCAACAGACGACGCAACCAAGCCAACGAAAGCATCTCCATGACAAAACTGATGTGACAGCAATAGGAGTGGTACCACCATCTTTGGGAGGTCCTGGAATGATGTACTTGAATATAACTACCTCGAGTAATTCAGGTCAGAGACGTTTGTATCAAGCTGAAGAAGAATTTGGCTCAAACTGACATGCAATGAGTATGCTCAAGAGTGTCTGATGACAAGATACTTACATGGAGGAGTCATGCCACGTCTAATTACCTCCATCAAACGGATGACAAGGGGACTGAATTTTCTGGAAATTTCCGCCCCAGCAGTCAGTCTGAGGAGGAAGACAGTCAGCCATGGAGCAACCCCTTCCTGCTGCGGATTCATACGGTGTTAAAGATTCTGCGTGGTTTGAGGATGTGTTTACGAAATTCCCACGTCTCCACCACCTGTTGAGTGATAAGGTCAAGGCGCGGCTGCTGCGCTTGGAATCGGAACTTGCCAAACCATTTGTCAATGATCTGGTAATCACAACGTCATTTCTTTCATTTAAACTGACCTTTAGTACTAGGATTATCTTGAGGATGTGGAGGTTTCCTTGCTTCTGAAGCGATGTGAAATAGCGCTTGAAGAGTTGTTAATCTCGCAAGAGCTTTCGTTTCATAAGGAGAGCAAAGTTGCAAAGGTAGATAGATGTTGACTACAATTCGGATCACCACTTAACAATTGTTTTGTAGGAAGAATGCCTTGAGTATATCAAAACGCTGGAAACGCTGAGAACCGAGTTTGAAGCTTCCACACTGGGTATTAACAAGATTCAGCACTTCATTACGCCCTAATCACAACAACAGCTAAGCTACGTGCTCATGTACCATACGTGCCTCGCAATTCCGCAGATCCCGCACCCAAAATCGAAGGAGATGCCCCTCCCCTTCTTCCTAGGCTTGTACGCCTCGCCGAAAAGCTAGACCTTGTAGATAAAGAGAAACGGGCCCTCGAATTTATTATTGTTTCTGTCATCGGTACGCTAATCTTTAAGATTAACTTGAAATCACAAACTAATTTTGGTGTCTTTTTACAACAGGCCAAGAGTTTGGTAAGGGTGCGAATCAATTTGTGCCTTTTCCTGTCAGGGGATTAAGGTATCAGACATTTTTTGTGATCACGGTTCCTAACTCAATGATTTTAGAGGTGGAAACAGGCGGTATTATAGTTTCGAATCGCTATTGCGTTATAGCAATATGAGCATTAGCGAAGGGATCAGTTTCCTGCGGCCAGCGAGGATCCATTTGACTCAGGGTAAGCAGAACTTGCTTTTTGTAGCTTAACTTGCCTAACATAAACAATACTTTTAAGGCTTGTTTAGTGTGGATAAAGTGAATCCTATGTTGAATGACTATTTGGAAATGCCTCATGTAAGATACTTTACTTAATCTTTTTTTTGGATCCTTTAAACTTACATTCTAATGGTTTAGGAAACTGTTGCTGTTATCACAGGGACCGAACTCACCGCCACGGAGCTGCTCAAAATAGATAAAACTAAATTGCACGAGTTGGTGGAAGAAGAAGATGACTATGCTAAACGCGCAGGGAAGGATGGGATCAAAGTGTCGTTGATCGCATCAGGGGACGCCATCCCTAGAGGAGGAGCTACAGGCGATGATGCAGTGCCCATTGTGCCTCCATTGGGTCCCCCAGGTGCTCACGCATGGATGATGGCTCCTGTTTTGTCGCAACTCCCTCCAGGACTCACCCTCCCTGAGGGACTCACTTTGACTGTTGGCGGTACGCCTCCTCCCTCCTTCCCCCCACACAACACCTCCACACAACACCCCCAACAAATATCTTTGATGGTGACCTGTGTTGTGTGTAGGTGTACCCCCAGAGAAAGTCGATTCTCCAAAACAGGGGACCGAGGAAGAAAAAGAAATCGATCTCAAGCCAGTTAAAGGAGATGTCTTTGAATTCCTGCGACATCAAAGAGCCATGGAGAAGACTGTAAGCGGGTTAGGCAAGGATATAGGGGAGAAGCGGGCTAAGCCCACCCTCGAAGAATTCATGGCAGACGATGCCGATGCCTCGGTAGGCGGATCGATCGAACCCGAAGAGGAAGTCAAGAAGATCACTCCTTATAAGACCGACATCGAGTATCTGGATGATCAGGTTAGTTTGTTCTTGGAATATATTAGATCAATTTTTTAAACTTTTATCTTTATAGATCAAATGGATATCCACCAAACTGAAGGTATCTCAGCTGATAAAGCAGATGCAGATGAACACGGCGAGCATGTTTGGGTATAGCTATGGCGGGGAGTCACAACACGAGACTCAATTGCGCGAATTGCGAGCCAAAGAGCGCATGTTGAAGGTATGCTTTCATACTCTTCATGCTTTCTATGTTCTAAGAAATAATAATAATAATTAGGCCAAATGCCAAAGGCGATTGGAGCTCACTCGCAAGACCGAGTGGTTGCCTCGTCTTGAACGACTTGCGATCGCAGTTGGTCTCGATGAATTCGAAAAGATTGTCTTGCTCACATTGGTTGCTGGGGTATGTGTATTTTTTTATTTGCCCACGCGAGAAAACTCATTCCCCTGATCCCCAAAAAAAGGTCATCAGTCAAGATATTTATAACCTCAACTTCGATGCGCTGACTGGCATGCGCACAACTGGGTTCACTGTTGGCGGGATACTGCAGCTCTTTTGTAAAGGATTCGAAGGGGAAATTCGAGCGAGGCATGACACGCCATTCATTTTACAAGAAAAAACAATTTATGATAATTTTTCTTTCAGGCCATATTTTTATAAGGCTGGTACGTTGGTACGTGAAGGGATTATCCGACTGTCTGAGAAATGGGGCGATTTGATGAACGTAAGGGTGGAATTGGATAGGCGAATGTTAGACTTTATAGTGGGACTGGATACCGAGTTCACAGGTATGCTCTTGCAACTGTTATTCGGTGAGTTCAATTCACTAACTAAATTTCTGCGTCCTGTCTTTGAACAGAAATGGTGGAAGGTAAGTAAATCATTTATTGTTTTGTGTATATGCAGCATTTAACGGTCTCCTCGGTATTTAGGCAGCCATTCTTATTTCCCCAAGGTGGACCTTGGACAAGGTATGCGATACCAAATAAGTTGTTGTCCTAAACTAACATAATTCTTGGAAATATTTAGTGGTGCTTCCTGAGGATGCTAAAAAACTCATGGTGGATACAGTTGAAGGATTCGAAGCCTATAAGAAATTCCGCAAGGTATCACACTCTATTTTCAAAAATCGCGTCTGGCATATACTTACACGACAACAGGATTTGGGCTTCGAAGAAATCATCACCTACGGCAACGGTGTCCTCCTCATGTTTTTCGGACCTTCGGGTACTGGTAAAACTATGATGGCGAACGCCCTCGGTAATCATCTTGGCAAGAAGATTCTGCTTATCAATTATACTTCCTTGGGTGGCGGTATGTTGTGCCCTTTTGCATTGCCCCAACTTCTAACCCCTTCCCCAAACAGATATGGCCGATGAAGTTATCAAATTCATTTTCCGAGAAGCCAAATTGACCGATTCTATCTTGTTCTTCGATGAATGCGAACAGATTTTCTTGTCACGAGAAAAGGGTGGCCGCGAGGTCAACTTGTTATTAACTGAGATTGAACGTCACGATGGCTTGATCATCATGGTATACCATCTTATTTGCCTGTGTCATTTGAAGTAACCCTTTTTGTAAATAATTAGGCGACCAATCGTGCATTCGATCTAGATGAGGCTATGCATCGACGTATCACTCTTGCTATTGGTTCGTATAGGAACGTTTAGTTGAAAATGCTAAAAGCCATTTCCTTTTTTTTATAGAGTTCCGTCAGCCTGATCCTATCTTGAGGCAAAAGATCTGGCAGTCGCATATACCGAAGAACATGAAAGTAGATTCTGATATCGATTGGAAAGCTCTTGCGCTCAAATATGAATTATCTGGCGGCTTCATCAAGAACGCAGTGCTTTCTGCCCTCTCCGCGGCTGTGAATCGCGATAAGGTAAATATTAAATAGAAAGCCTTATTTGTACTAACAACGGTTTCTCATTTTAGGAAAACCCAGTAATCAGCCAACACGATCTTGAGCAAGGCTCGAAATTACAGCTACGTGGTAGATTGAGGATGATCGATTTCGATAGAAGAGGTAAAGGAGTCTTCATATTTTTTATCCAGCTATAATTTATACTTTCCCCCTATTTAAATAGTTGTGCCAACTCGAGGGATTGAAGACTTCATCGGCCCTGAAAGCCTCGTCACGCAGCTTCAAGAGATTGTCAACTTCGAAAAGGCTCGACAGGTGCTCTTTGGCCAATGGGGCTACTCTGAGAAGATGTGCAACGATCAAGGCACCACTGCACTCTTCTATGGTCACCCTGGTATGATAATTCTCTCTCTCTCTCTCTCTCTCTCTCTCTCTCTCTCTCTCTCCGCTTGTTATTTAACTGCAACCTATCTATCTTAATAGGTGTGGGTAAGACGTTGGCTGCGGAGGTAGTGGGATTCGAGACTGGCAAGCCCTTGAAGGTCATCAACTGCGCCGAATTGGTGAGCAAATATGTCGGCGAAACTGGCAAGAACATCGAAATGATTTTCAAGGAAGCCCGCACGCTTGACTGCATATTGGTAAGAATTCACGTTTTCCAACTCGTAAAATTTACACATTTTCCTTTTTGTCCTCTGAAGGTGTTTGATGAAGCGGAGAGCTTGTTTGGAGCACGCTCTACCTCACAAGTCACGTCCACTGATAGATATGCTAATATGGACACTGGCATTCTGCTCTATCATGTATGTTTTTCTTTGACTCACGACCAAACCTCTAGCTAACAACCTCACTCTAACAGATGGAGAAATTCCCTGGCATTGTGGTATGATCACAACCCCAGTCTCTTTCCCTCTCGCAGTCTCACAATTAATATGATCCTTCTACTTCATAGGTTCTCACCACCAACTTGATGCCCAACATCGATTCGGCTTTCTATAGAAGACTTCGCTTCATGGTAGAATTCCCTCTCCCCGATGCCAAGCTGCGTGAGAAGGTACGCTTCCTACCATCATTCTCATCACCATTACACCTGTACTCCTCTCGCTGACACTCCACCCTCACAACAGCTGTGGAAGGCGAACTTGCCACCCAATGCTCCTCTGGCAGATGATGTGGACTTGGGCAAGCTGGCCTCCCTCTTCTCGTTTGCAGGAGGTAACATCAAGAACGCATGCTTCAAGGCTGCCGCAAGGGCTGCGCTGAGAATCGACAACTTCAGGATCACTATGGATGACTGTATGTTCCTACCTTAGCTTTCTTTCCTCCGTAAAAAAAAGTGATATACTAACTGCTTTACTGTCTAGTGATGGATTGTGCCCAAAAGGAAAGCGAAAAAGGTGGCGACAAGTTGAAGGAAACGCATTTGTACTCTTGATGTGTTGCCTCTCCCTATTTATAAACTACTTTACCTCCTCTTCCTTTGATTAAAGTAGGACGATACAAAGTGATTTTATTGTACAGGCTCAAGCTAGTTCGATGAAGATGCGATTGTGAATCAGCTGTGTGCGATAGACCTTCGCTCGCAACGCTCCCAACATAACTTTGGAACATAATCCAGATACCAGTCCAAACCTAGTTATTCAAGGGTGTGAGGGGAAGAAAGACTACTTTGAGGATAACATGGTACCGAAAAGCATGAAGGGGACACACGATAGATGGTTCATCGCGATCTGCGGCAAAGGAACTCACATTCTTGTGTTGTAACGGTGGGGAGGGAAATGAATAGGGCGCTTCTAAGTCTTCAATGTCCTTGATGGTTCCTTCGCATAGCGGTCCTGTTGTCATGAAAGAATTGATGTATATCTACTACTACACCGCAGAGGCACTATTACTCACCTCCCGCATGAGGACAACTGTTCTGAATGGCGTATATAGAACCGCGATGTGAAAAGATGGCAACTTCATGTTCCTCGTCTGGAGATATGTATAGATACCTTCCTCCCTCTGCTTCCAGTTTGTCCTTATCGATTACATAAACAAGCGATGCCAACATGCAGCTGTTAAGATCAGTCCCCTCCTCCCCTACGTCGCCTCCTTCTTCGGCCGCACCTATGTCTTCCTCATTCCTTTCGACTCGATCTTCCGTTGTGGAATCACCGATCTCGTCGGTGTGTTTATCAATTGATTCTGCGGGGGCTGGTAGTGGTTCTGATGCTTGTGAAGTTTCAGGCGGAGGGGAACTTTGGCGGGCTTTCTTCATTCTGCTCGATTCTGACGGATAGTTTTCATTCTGTGACTGATCGATTCCGTCTGTAGGTTCTGTTGTTCGTACAGGTTTAAATTTGCGTTTCTTAAACGGAACGGTACTCGGCCCCGCAGAAGGAGTTGGCGATGTTGCCTCCATCCCTCCCTCGCTGCTGTCCCAGCAGTTGCTGTGCCTGGAGGTTTCTGAGAAAACATAAAACCGGCAACACACTTCACTTTGTTCTCGGGACTGACGCGGAAATGGAGGACGCTGGAGGAGGGCATCCGTTCCATAGACAGCGCCGAGGTGCGCCCGAACAAAATTTGCTGCAATTTCAGGAGGAGTTCTTGAGGTAAATGCTGACAAATTTTAGTAGCGTGCATTCTATTATAATCCTTAAAAATTATCAAAGGCAAGGGAAAGAGCCAGCAGCGCGTGTCTCCAAAGTACCAGCTCCCGCTGTGGGTAAGCGGAAGCCAAGCTTTGTTGCACAATTTACTTATGCAAATCTACGATAAGGGAGGGGAGAAAATCAAGAGACGGTCGCTACACCCGCGGAAGTCACCGAAGTGTCGCAACGTGATGTGGTTACTCTAGACAATCTACCACCGCTACCTAATCCCTTCCCACCCAGCCTCTCTCCAGGAGAGAGTGCAGGTGGCAAACAGTCCAAGTTCGCCGCCCGCATGGCGGCCAAACGACAACAAGTACCCTTTCCCTTCCCTCCCCCGCAAAGATTAACATCTTAATCCAAACAAAGGATCAACAAGGGAAAGGGGACCGACCAGCCCCTAAGGAAGTCTTTTCGTTCCCATCCTTCGAGAGCGTATTCGGGGAGATTCAAGAAAAAGAGATTCAACTAGTCGTGATGCCTCCTACTCGAAGTTTTCCCAAGAGAGGCTTCCCAGAGGCCTTCCATCGCGACCAAGTAGGACCTCACCTCCCCTCTCTCTTACTCTCGCAGACTCACCTTAGTATCTACATTAGGCTGGCAGTGCTTCGAGTCCAACAGAGACTCCACCAGCTAAAAGGGAGAAACGCGAACGGCCGGGTCCACCCGTGACATCATCGCTGATGGAGGAGATCAATAGAGAAAACAATGAAAAACTCAACAAAATGTCGAAGGCGGAAATTCTCGCTGCTCAGAAAGAAATCGCACAGGCCCTCGACCCTTCGCTCATCGAAGCCCTAAAGCGACTAGGTCGGGCTAAACAAAACAAAGAAGCATTGTACCTATCCCTTCTTACCTCCCCTTCCTTCTTTCTCTTTGTTTTCCTCTTTCTTTCCTCTACTTTCCTTTCGCATTCTTTTCTCGTTCTTACTTTGCTTTCGCCTTTCATTTAGAGGAAATGCGCAACACAACAAAGGTGCGGTTGTAGAGGAGAAGAAGGATGTAGAAGAAATGCAGACAGTTCGACTCGAAACAAATGAAGAGGAAGAAGATGAGTTTGATGTTGCGATGAAGGACAGTTACAACGAGGATGAAGTTAATAGGAGAAGGAAAGAGAAAGGAAAAGACAAGATAAAAGAAACAGAAAAAGCACCACCCGAAGCGGAATCCACACTAAAGTTGGAGGAGATGAAATTGGCATGGACGCAAGAAACTTCCAATGAGGAAGAACAAAAACAACAATCTTGGCGATTCGACTTCAATGGAGTTCTCCTTACCCCCGAAACAGGTAGTTCCCTCCTTCTTCCCCCCCCCCCCCC
>Ga0209935_1005765_pt1 | contig 10287 bp, 11 predicted proteins | sample ThiBio_1000_plan_2_FD_183958 | JGI IMG/M metagenome (GOLD analysis project Ga0209935, IMG submission 183958) | Wastewater bioreactor microbial communities from Cape Town, South Africa - Thiocy_cont_1000_plan (SPAdes) | ecosystem: Engineered > Bioreactor > Thiocyanate-remediating >... | reverse complement strand
GTGTGTTGGGTTAAACTTACAGGTAAGTCCCCTGCGGACAAGATGAGTCATCATATCACCATGAGGTGCATGCTGCATCACTATGGCGTAGCCATCTCTCAGCGGCAGCGCTGAATACACCTTCACAATGCTCTTGTGGTCGAGCCGTTCGAGGATGGCAAGTTCCCTTTTCAAACTGCGTCTGTATTTCGACCCAACCTCTACCCTGTTCCGAGATGTTTTTAGCTTGGCCCACTTGACCACCTTAATTGCCTTAACAAATATATTTAAAAAGAGGGAGTTAGCACAAATCAGCAGCAATCAATAAGTGAGGCGGAGATTGTCTAAGTCTAAGGATAAGGAATAATTTGTTAAAAGGTTATAAAGAATATCCTTTTAACGTAATTGCAGTCAGGGAGGGGTGTGCAACCTACCACTTCCCTGTTGTTTTTCTTATCGACACCATAGAAGACTTCCCCAGCCTCACCCTTGCCCAAGGAGGCTCCCACAAGGTAGTGGTCGCTTATCACAGCACCCATCTTCTCTTCCTTCTTGGCCTTTACGAAAGACTTGCATCTTCCTGTCCGAGTTTCCTTGTCATCGTTCTGTTTCTTCTTCTTTCGTTCTTTGTCGTTTTCTTTCCCCTTCTCTTGGACTTCCTCCTTCCTCGCCTTTTGTTTCTTCGACTCCTTGCCTCCAAAGTTCTTCAACAGTTTCGATTTGACCCCTTTCTTTCTCACCACCACAACCTCAGCCGACGAGGACAACATCATAGTCACATCTGGGTCTCTGTTCTCTTCATCCTGTTGAAGTTTTTCGCTCTCCTTCTTCCTCTTCTTTGATGGACGGGATTTCCCCCCAGGTCCCTCGTCGGGTTTCGGTGATAGACCTGGCAGACTCTCCGCAGAAGATGAAAAGCTGTCGGATACTCTTCGTAAGCCCTTCTTCCCTTTACGCAACCTCGTACAGGCGGCAAGATTTTTGCAAGGCGGTGGGGATATATCCCCTCCCCTTTCCCGCTCTTGAATATCCTCCTCTCGTGCCTCCTCCATCCCTGGCATCTATCTGAGCTACCGCCTTTACTTACAAATCTTTAAATTCAAAATGGGATGGAGGTTGTTGTGCTTGGTTGTCCTCCAGTAAGGGGGAGGCAGCAGCGCAGTCTTGTACTTAATGTCTCGTATGGGAAAGTGTCAGACTAACCATGAACTTCCCAAAACAAATAGAAATATACAAATTAGAGAAAGCAATTACCGCCATGATGCAAGGCTGCGGTAGTCAAGCAGGCACCTGAGGTCCCGATTTCCTGCTACCCAAAGAACTGAACTCCTGTCACACTCCGCTTCAACCAGATTGAATTGAGATTACATGCTTTTTTATTCAATTTGGAAAGGGTTTTTTTTGCTCTAATAAGCATCATGAAACATGACAACCTCTTCTTTGCTGCCGCTGCTGCTAGTCACCCTCTCCAACACAGCCTTGAGAGGAAACCCATCATCACCTTCATCATCAAGCATCAAGCTCTTTCGGTCTCGGTGGGATTTCGCGACAAGCTGATGTCAACATCCTCCGATGTAGTGAGAGATGAAGTTGACATGTTGGGGGTACGTGAGGAACGCTTGCTGCATAGGGTGGTAGCCACACATGAGAGCAGCCGCTTCACTTGACGATCGAAAAACAAATGGATGTTGATGGAAAGGACACCCAGGCACACCAACCCCATCCCGACAAGAGTGAGGGTGGAGAATTCTTTGCTCTTCAGCACCCAATCGGCGAGGGCGGCCATAGGCATCCCAACCAATCCGGTCATGCTGATGTAGAGCGGTGAAGTGGCGGTCATGCCGAAGGTGTAGAGGATGTAGTAGGAGACCGCGAAGCATGCATTGACCAACAAGAAGAGGTCGATGTCTATCGAGGTTACATCCGCAACAGGCTCAACACCCGAATAGAATAAGATGATGATGAGGGGCCACAACCCCAGCAACACCACCCCACCCATCATCGAGTTTATGAGCAGGATGCCATGCACGTTGGCTTCTCCTATCCATCTTCGATATCCAACCTGGATAGGGAAAAGAGAGAAAGAAAGAGATGGGATTATTATTATTTTCGTCTTTTTAAATAACTATGCTATGCATAATATTTGAGATGGTATGCTAGCTATGGTTGTTGTGGGTTGGGTGTCCTTGTCTGGTTCCATAAAAGAAAAAAAGTAACATTTTTTTCATTTTACAAGAACCACTGTTGCTAGGATGTATTGGATGCAGAATGCATGGTTTAAGTGTAAGGGGAGAAAGGAGAATGGTGGGATTTGAATTATAGTACCTCATAACATGCGTAGAGAAAAGATGATCCAAGGACAAGGACGTAGCCGAGCACGTCATTGTTTTGTTCGTCGGATTCGGATGACTCGTAATTGCCATACCCTACAAGCACAACACCTCCAAGGCACAACAGCAGCGCCAACAACTTGGCAAATACAATCACTTCCTTCAAGAAGATGATGGAGAGTATAAATACAAACACCAGAGTGGATCGGTAAATGGCCCCGTTGATAGCCACCGGCATCAAGTCCAGGGACACATACCTTTTTATAGATAGAGAAGAATGGGTGAGACTTTTTTGACTTTAGATAGGCTTAATCCTTTTTGTCTCTTCTTACTTACCAGGTCCAGCCGGAAAAGAGGTTGAAGATCGACAAAAGGACGCTGACACCCAAATAGCGTTTGAACGAAAAGTTGGGGTTACGCTTCAATTCCTGATGGAGGCTTGAAAGGGTTCGTTGTAACCAAGGAGCTTCTTTGACCGTAGAATAGTTGAGCACTTCTTCGAGGTTGGATTCTTGCTCGGGGTGGTTGATGGGAAGGGTATCTGCTGTCATTCGATCGTGATTTCGATGAGTCAACTTAGTCCACCAGTACTTCACTTGATAGAAGATTAATTCGAGCGATATCCAAAGAGGATAGGCCAGCAAGAGGGGCACAGTCGTTATCCACGACAAGAAATAGTATGATTTGAAGTCAATGTTGCTGTATCCATACTATTGGACCAGAGATGAGAAGGTATTTGGGTCGGATTTGACGACTTCAAAATCAACCAACCTGCGCGTATTCGGACTGGCCAATGTCATTGCTGCACAAAAGCAAGACGATTATCACACCTGCAACATTCCTGAAGCTACCGCACAATTGCCCCGGTCGTTTGGGGTCCATGAGGTCTGCGTCCTCGTCTTCATTGTAAATGTCTTCTTTCTGATCCTGAATGATTGGCGTAATCTCTTCGCCTTCTCCTCTCGCCACAGAGCCATAGCCCTCCACCACCTCAGTCATCGCCTTGAAGACAGCAATGACATAGAACTATCCGGTTCAGCTTGCTCTGCAATGGGCGGAAGTCATTTTCTTCGAAGGTTGAGGAACTGCTAAGGGGACGAGGAGGGACGGAAGATAGGGGAAAAGAAGGAAGTCTGGAATCTTTGAACTCGGGCTAGCCAACCCAACAAGAATGGAGAACAACTAGTTGAATCCTCCGCCCCCCACTGCTATTTTACAACAAGATCATCGGAAAAAGGGAAAATAATAAAAGATACATAGCTATGCTGGCCTTCCCCTCCCCCCTAGTGTACCCATACGTCCCTTCTCTTCTCCCTTGCTTTCTTTGTTTTGTGATTTATGGTTGCTCTGCTGCCTTCTTGCTTCCCTTGAAGCATTCTTTACACATCGGATGGTCGCCCTTATCGATGAACCCTCCCTGTATCACTGTGTTGCATGCACAACATTTGAAATGGTCTGCATGCCAATACCTGAGTAAAAAAAAAGATTAAACACGAGAGAGAGAGAGAGAGAGAGAGAGAGAGAGAGAGAGAGAGATAGGTAAATGATATACGCACTTATTCATAGCTTGAATGTACTGTCCTTGTATGAGCTCTTTACATCCTCCGCATCGATTCCCAAACAGCTGATTGAAATCCTTCACGCAATAGGGCTTGCCATCCTTTTCGATGAATTCCTCTAGCACAGTCTTACAATGCGCGCAGGTGAAGCATTCGGGATGCCAGGGGCGGGCCATCGCCAGCCGCCCATTTTTGATGATCTGCTTGCCGCAACTCTCACACATCTTAGGCGGCCTCTTTGACGCATGAGGTGAAGGTGGCTGCTGGCTTGTGCCTGGGGAGGTTGTAGTCGGCACCCCTTCCTCTACGCTCCCCTGGAGTGCCTTGGTGGATTGTTTCTTGTCTCGCGGAACTTGCACGCCTCCAACCGAGCTCTCTTGGGGAGAATCTGCAGTGGTGCCGTTGACGCCTAAATTAGAAGAGGATGATGCCGAGGCTAGATGCCCGGGTTTCTTCAACTCCTTCGAGTTTCTGTTGTTGTTGTTATTATTGTTGTTGGCGGCTTCCTTCAGGTTCTTTGCGAGAGTAATTTCTTTGGACATCCTCCGTGCATGCGAGGGGGATCCTGAGGACCCTGACCCGCTGCGCTTCCTGTGATGTTGTTGTTGTAGCTGCTGTTTCAACTCCGCCATTTCTTCCTGCAACTTCGCCTTCTCCGCTTGTTCGGCAGCCAGGGTCTTCTTCAACTCATCCACCTCTTCATCCAAGTCATCCACCACATCCTGCAACGAGTCCTTTTCCTCGGTCACCTTCTCCAACTCGATGCTGACGCTCTTATGATCCAGCACCGCCTTACTGAGTTTCTGCGTGAGGTCCTCCACCTGACTCTCCAAGTAGACGATCTTCTTCTCTAACGTCGCTGTTTGCACCCCGCTGCCTCTGTTGTTGGGGGCAAAGATCTCTGCAGCCGATATGGAGGACCGCCGTTTGTTATACTCTTTTATGGTCTTACTAGCTACTGAGATCGCAGGTGTTTCCACTGTGTCCACCTAAAGGAGGAAGAAAAGGTGTGTCAGCGAGACCGCTGTTGGTTTGGGGGACCCATACAGTAAGAGCCTTGCGTATCCAAGGATGATTGAGTAACTGACCGGGGGTGGGACGCTTTTCGGTTTCCCTTACAAAGCATTGTCGCAAAAATGATTCCAGGTCCTTGAGGGATAAAAAGGGTTAGAAGCTGCTATTTTGGAATTCAATAGCATCGACGCACCGATGAAATTCCCGCTGGCAGAGGAGGATGCGAGTCATTCACCATTTTGAACAGAGCCGCCATAGTTCCGGCATCCCAGTAAGGCGGTTTTCCTGTTAACAACTCTAATACTGTACATCCCAAACTCCTGGAGAGAGCAAGTTAGTTGTTGAAAGCCTGCGATATAACCAGGATAGTCCGTTAACGTACCATATGTCAGACCAAGGCCCTCCACCTGTCACCTCAATTACCTCGGGCGCCACTGCAAAAGAGATTCGTTATTTTTTTTTCCAAGCAGCGCATGCGGAGAGGAGGGGATACAACGTACTCCAAAATGGGGTGCCAACAACACTGAACTGTTTATCGATGGCTGTATACGTGCAACTACCAAAATCAGCTAATTTTACACTTCCCTCCTTTGTCAGCAGTAAGTTACAGCCTTTAATGTCCCTACGATATCACAATTAGCGAATCAATCGTTGTGTGACATTGCAGTACCTATGGACAATCTTTTGGCTGTGAAGATACTCTAACCCTTGCAGGAGTTGTGCAATATAAAGAACGAGTAGCTCCTCCGGAAAGACTCCGAATTTTTTCATCGTTTCGTTTAATGAACCGCCTTCTACAAATCTGAAGAGGATGCCATTAAATCAATGTTCTGCAAAACAAATGGCACACGTACTCCATCACAAAATAGAGGCTCTCCTTGATCTCATGATACTCATGAAATTTTACAACACGGGGATGAGTCAGTTTACGTAACAGCTCTAGTTCTTGCTAATGGCAGAATTAATTCTGTGTCACGGATGTGCAAGAATCTGTTACTAACCATTATACTTGGCAACTGACTTGGAGACAAGAAATCCTTATTGATTTGCTTAATGGCTACGACTTCTCCGGTTTTCATGTTTAAGCCTTTCCACACTCGCCCAAAAGCGCCTCTACCAAGAGAATCCCCAAGTTGCTGATTCCGCAACACAAAGATGTCAGTGAACCGACCTTGAGGCGAGTGCACTGCTACTTACGTAATTTCCAATTCGGGTGGGATCAACGCTTGGTGATGACGGAGCAGCAGGGGCCGCAGGCTTGTCATGCTCCGCCTTTTTGTTCTCTGGCTTTTCTTCCTTCGGCCGAGGCTTCGCGTCAGGGCTATCCTTCTCGCGCTTCCTTCGGTTGCGCATCGTCTCCGACACCAATAAAAGTTCCTTCTTGCGGCAACACGTGCGCCAGCCGTTACAGGAAGCAGTGCACGTGACATTGAATTGGGACGAAGACGATTGTTATCAAAGACTTTGGAGTCTATTAGTACAGTTTCCATCAGTGGCTTTATGTAACAACAGAGCAGAACATTACTACTGTCATGTATATTCTTCGTTGGCAGTCATCGCAAGAATGTCGCCATGACAAGCCTTTGGTGCGCACCAACAAGCTTTTTGATAGGAAGAGTCAGACACTCCTATTCAGGCATTTTGGGGGGAAGAGAGGTCTTTGTACCTAACACTTTGCCCCTAAGTTCCGTTCGCGCTTTTTGGCATAATTCCGGATCTGCCTTTAACCATGCTTCGTACTTCTCTATAACCTGCCGTCTATTACCATCTTTGCCTATCTTAAACGGATTGCCCCACTCCCCATCACTGGGTATGGAAGGGTTTCGCCTAAAACATAGGACAACGACAGCATGTGAGTAGAGGGGAGCAACGAACAATCCGTTGTTTAGTTTGGGGGGGGGAAGAAGGTAGTACCGTCCAATGTAGACGTCGTATTCACTCTCTCGGCAATGCACTACAAGATGCTTGAACGCGTGCGCTACGTCGTACTCTTCCTCGTCGTCTTCTTCCTCAGCAGAAGAAGCGTATTTCTCTGGTGTTCCCTCCCGAATCTTGTGATTATTTGTTGGCGGCGGTTTTCTCTTGACTTTTAGGCTTGGGTATTCTTCTGTGGTAGGCCTTTTGGGTCTCCGTACTGGCCCGTTGGTCCATCCACCTCCTTGTACTCTCGATCCTCTTTCTCGGGGTACTACGTTAACGCGTTGCGTTGGTGGCGCTTGTGATGGTTTGGGAGATTGGTAGTGACTCTGTTGGGTACGTGGCAGGCCACTTGCATCGCCTGGCTGTTGTAGGACATGTGCAAAGCCACACTCCTTTCCTTTCTTGCAGCCGCGCACTGAGTTAAAGTACTTGCATGGCGCCTGCTTTTGAACTTGCACACTTTCCATTGTCCTTCCAAAGGCGTACCAAACTATTTGAAGCCAAGCGAAGCTTTTCTGGACGCGTTCAAAGATAGGTTGGTAACAAAAGACGAAGATGCAACATATGGCCCAGAAAGCACACCAAGCCCAAAACTCCGGGCAGATGATGATAAATGTGACAATATTTCACATTAAGGTTATCCTGGTCAGGTCAAGCCTTAGGAACGATGAACCTGCCCAAAGAAAGACAGAACCGCTACGCAGTGATTAACTACTAAATCTTGGTCCACGACCTTCTTGCTGCATGTACCTGCTACATGGAATGCGGGTCCAATACTTCGGCTCCGTGTGCTTCGTGTTCCGCCTGCTTCGAAGAAAACCGCCAAAACGAAAAAGACTTTGCGAGAAATCAACAAAAACACCGGCACACGCCAAAAAAACCTAAGCGCGGAAACGGCCAGCAGGCTATCATTTTTGTTGTGCAACAGGACAACACTGCAAGCCGTCACACAGTGTTACATGGATTGTAGAGAACGCTAAGCGTAGTAGTAGCGTCCCTGCGAGCAGCGAGATTCTTGCCTTTCTGACCTCACCGCCTCTTACGACGCTCCGAATCTACACGCGACAATACAAATGATGATAAAGGAAACTTCTGATTCAAAGGAGGATGAAAAACTGGCGGAAGCAGCCAAAATCAGCGGGGAACACGAGGCTGCTAAGGATAACGGAACAAAATTAAACGAGGCCGCGCTAAAATCACCCGCTGATGATACCAATCCCGCAACATCGCAAAGCGAAGGCTCAGTTAACCTCAAGAAAAGGGCTTTGTGTGCACGGGCATGTTCTGCATGTCGTAAGGCGCACAAAGCCTGCGAAAACGAACGACCGTGCAGAAGATGCGTTGCCCGAGGCAACGAGCAAGCATGCCTTCGCGAGGCTGCAACAATGAGCGACGTGCGCATCAGCGACGCTACTGGGGGAAAGCGCAAATTGGTTCCGATTTTGAAGAGACGGAGAATTGACGGATCCCCCGAGTTCGATTTTGATCCAAGCAAAACCTTCACCCATACCGTTAGAGGAGCAATTATTCAAACCCTCTTGCCACGCCCACCTGCCAACGCTGCTAATCCTAACACTGTCGGCGCCCCTAGCAACAACAATTCGCCAACTGCTTTATCTACAACAAGGTATCAGTACATGCCTACCGGTGAGTATTCCAAGCTTGTTTAATTCATTTTTGTTTATTAACCTGAATTGCCACTGCAGCTGCTTACCCTCAGCAAAATCTCCCACTACGGACAATTCATGGAGCACCACCTGACGAAATCAAACAACAAGCCAAAGTAATTATGGGTCATTTGCTCGCAGAAATTAAACAGCTCAATCAATCAACCTCGTCGCTGAAAGAAGAACAGGATCAGCTACGCAGACGACTTGCCGAACTGCGTTCCCAGGAAGCCCAATTGCGCCAGTTTCTGGAATATCCCTTTCAATCATCGACATCATCGGATCACTTCTTCGCGAGCATGGGCTATGCAGATGGAGGGTATCCGTTCTGGAACATCATGAGGGATCGAACAAGTGTGAGCGTGCGAGACGAGTTTGGCGTCTTTGAGCGAACCCCACGGTACTACGAGAACCAGCTCTGGCCATCTACGAGATCGAGTGGTGGAGGTGGTGATAGTGGGTCGGCGCTCGGTGCATATGTTCCCTTTGCGATCGATGACGCAACGAAGCCTTTCATTGTTGTACGGTTTATGGGACCGAATATCGACATGCCTTGCATTGCTGTCAGCGATTCCTTTTGCCAGCTGCTTGGCTTCTCACGGGTTAGTATGACCTTCCTGTTTCAACTTGTTATAATTCTCTCTCTCTCTCTCTCTCTCTCTCTCTCTCTCTCTCTCTCTCTCTCTCTCTCTCTCTTTTGGGGTTATAATTTATAGGAAGAGTTATTAGCCAACGGGCACTCGAAAGTGATTCATCCCGATCCAATTTTGGCTGCCGAGCAGACGAGAATCGTGGGCCCTCTCTTTCAAAAGCAGGCTCACGGAGGTGTTAGCCATCCGATCACATACCGTGTGAAATACTGGCGCAGCGATGACTCCGTACTCACTACCCTCGCCACCACCCAAATCTTCTATGGAGAGGACGGGATGCCGAGTTGGGTAGTGGCCTGTGTGGAGCGAGTGGAGGGTCGTTCGGGGGTGGTGGAGGAGTTGCCTCTGAGTCCCTCCGACACCGCTCTCCGCACCTCACACGCACCGCAGAAGATTCAACCCCCTCCGCTCATCTCCTCTCAACCCGACCGGCCTCTCCTGTCCCCCACACTCCTGGTGCCCGCATCACGCAACCACCCCGCATACTTCTACGAGGAAGATGACTCTCCACCCACCACCACAACCACAGCCACTTCCACCTCCGGTTTCCAGCCATTCGATGATGGCAACAGAGGTCACTGGGCACAACACCCCTCTCCACCCGCCACCTACGAAGAGACCTTTCACATGTCGCATATACAAGAGGAATCCCCACCAGGCTTCTACTCTTCTCCACCCGGAGGCTCCTACCACAACACAACACACCACCAGCAACAACAAAGCTACTCCCACTTCTCTCATGGCGGGAAAGAGTACTTCGCAGGCTCGCAGGACTACGAAGCTATTCACCTCTCGCACGGCTTCCACCCCCAGCACCAACAACAACTTCAGCAAGCACAATACCCCCAAGACCGATACCAGCAACAATATTCCCAACACCCACAAAATTACCCGCAACCCCAACACCAACAACCACAACACCCACAACACCCACAACACCCTCACTCCTTGTATGATGTGCATCCCGACCAAGTACCTACCAGCCGCACCTTCCGGCCTCGGGGAAAGGACATACCCCCGCACAGTCACCATGGCACCTGACACAGAAGAGTTTCGAGACTTCCTTGTAACATATCACAGAAGAAAAAACTCAACAATGCAACGCTTATTTGGGTTGACATCAACCTCGTCCCCTTCCTCCACCACCTCGTCCGCGTCCCCCTCGCCC
>Ga0209935_1005764_pt1 | contig 10289 bp, 14 predicted proteins | sample ThiBio_1000_plan_2_FD_183958 | JGI IMG/M metagenome (GOLD analysis project Ga0209935, IMG submission 183958) | Wastewater bioreactor microbial communities from Cape Town, South Africa - Thiocy_cont_1000_plan (SPAdes) | ecosystem: Engineered > Bioreactor > Thiocyanate-remediating >... | reverse complement strand
TTAACTTGCAAAGTGTCGCTGAATGAGTGCGAAGACAGCACCGACTCCAAGGCCAGTCAAGAATGCTGACTGGAAACAAGCTATCTTTCGCGGGTCAAAAAACAGACCTAGATCAAATTTTTCAAACTCCTCTCGCACCTCCTCCATTTCCTCCTCGGTTCGTAGCCTCTCTCCCTTCTCTGGATCAAGCACCTGGAACTGTGCATTAGGGGGTGCCTCACTCTCGTCCATCCTTAGGTAGCGTCTTATTTTCCAGGAATAACAAGTCAACAAATAGTGTACTGGGAGACACTTTATCCACCTCTTGTCAGAAAGGCTTCGACAATGAGCCAAAGCCTTGCAGCGCTCGACACTGTACAGCAAAATCGTGCAAAAGATTGGCGAAACTATTCTTGTTCTTCGTTCTATGCATAAAACGGGATCAGGTCTTCAGACTGAAGAAAGATAGGGTACCGTAAAAGTTTTGTGAGGAATTGCTTCTTTTGCGACTCATCGATGTGGGCCGATGGGTAATCCTTTTGAGCAAGAAGCTGAGAAAGCCACGCTCTCATCAGGGTAGGCCGGCGTTCCACCATAATATAGAGTAAGCTGCTGATCTGTGGGATGTGGCTCCGGGAAATTGTGCCCGCTAGACCCTATTTATATAGATTGTTGTTTGGTGGGAGGAAGAGGTCAAATAGGATCCTTCCATCCTACAAAGCCGGCTGCTCAATACCCTCAACATAGTGTCGACCAAGCTGGGACCTTCCCTGTGGTAGAACTGGTCGGTAGCGTTGGCCATACAGGTCCTCTCGTCGCCCATCAGATTCTGCAAGGTATTGAAGGCTGCCATTAGAACTGCTCTTTCCTGGTGATCGTATGGTGTGTGTGTGTGTGCAGGTTAGTTTGGAGAGTAGGTTAGAAAGAAGCAAGGGGAAAAACCTTATAGAATAATAACGCATGTACGGCCATTGCGAATGCAGGCTGCAAGAGCATGGGCGGTAAAGCCTGCAAGTTATATTGATAGAACTGAAGAAACACTCGCAAGAACAACAGCACGCTGTCCCCTGCGTTCGCGGCGTCTGCAGTAGGGAATCTTGTGAGCGATCCAAAACAGACAACAACACAGGAACGGATATATGATGGCGTACCATTCTTCATCCAGTTGACGGTGAGCTCTGCAACACGGAGAAGCGCTGCATACAGGATATCATTGTGGCTCCCCACAAATACAGCACTCCCCAGACTCAGCAGCGGTAACAGGAAACAGGCTCGGTGATATTTCTCATAGCAGGCCACCATCGCCTGAATGACGGGTACGATGATACCCTCAGCCGACCTTCGAGTAAAATATTGTAAGCTGTCATGCATAGGTAATTGCACTAAGACCGATGGCCTCACCTCTTAACGCATAGAAGCATATATCGTATCATCTTGGTTGTGTGCTACATATTGTTTGTTAGTCTTTTTCCACCACTCACAGACGCCATTTATGGAGGCTGTACCTGCTGGCTTTCGGCATCAGTTAATGATGAGAGAATCTGCTCTACAATAGGCCACAAGCTGGCTAGCGAGGATATCATAGGATGACCATCCTCCTCAGAGGACGAGGGCCAACTGATCAGCCTGAACACAGCGGTCAACAAATGCATTTCCATGTGCAGAGCTTCGACAGCTGCCGGGTTGTTCTCCCTTTGCACCAGCACGGAGGTCAGCCGCAATAGCACAGGCTGCAATATCTGCTTAATAACAGAGGTCGCATCAACAAGAGACAGGGTATTGGCTATGTAGCACAATCCCTCTGTGACTTGAACTCTTGCCTGGTGCTGAAGAGGGAGGATTTGATGTTTCGGAGGGATGAATTTAACGCTCTGTTAGTCACTCAGGCAACAAAGAAACAAGGGGATCATCATTACATCTGCAGTTGCACAGGTGGCATGGTATGCCTGGATCATTGGGCCCGTAAGACCCTGAAGATGGCGAGGAGATTGCTAGGCAGGCAGGAAAGATTTAGCGGCTTCAAGTCAAAATGTAGGGCGGGCGAAAAGGACAACACCTTGCACAACTCTTTCAGCGCTTGGCTGGCCAGAGCACGGAATGAAACCGAGTGACTGAAAATATCCAGCAAGTACAACAACGTGTACTGCAATGCATCGGTATGATGCTTCAGCCATTTAGCATATGTGCCACACTGTGTTTTCAATTAGAGTACAAAAACAAGGAGGCTAGCGTACAAGTCTGATAGCTGTAGGTAATATTAGTGGGTGAGAACGGATGCGAGCATCAGCCTCGCGGAAAAGCGCCGAGAAGATTGCTGGAAGATGTTGGCCTTCTCGCTTTTGTATTCCTTCGGCGATAAGAAGCGTGAGTATTACATTGTTCAAATAACGTCAGTGTGAGTCATACCTTCGGAAATAGCCTTTACTGCAAAAATAGATGCCTCTACATGTGACACGCTGTCAAATAGAGCCTCGTTGTCCTCCTGAAGTGCTGCAGTAGCTCGTCTCAGGCAGCGGTGCAATGTTGCGGCTATAGTACCCAGACAACTGTCTCCCATTAGTGTATAAATATACAACAGAGTATCGCCGACTTCATTGCGAAAGTCCGCGAATTGCTCTTTAATATCTACAGTGAGTGAGAAGGAGAGCGAGAGCGAGAGAGAGAGAGAGGAGAGAGAATGGAAACGGTGTTATCAGTTGAGGCCAGGGTACAACGAGCAGAGATTACCTGCTGGCCCTTCACAGACCTCATCAGGATACCGGGACAGGGATATAAGCGAAGCAGTCAACGAATGGAAGATCCCATTTTCGTTCATAAGCTTCTGCCGAACTTCGGTGCTCGCATCATTAACGCACTCCTTAAACTCGAACCAAAAATGGAGGGTCAACCCAGCAATCTTATGCCGTGGTTAGTATGGCTTGCAGCAAAAGAGAGGGGAGAAGATTGCTTGGGTTTGGGGGGGGAGAGGAGCATTCTTCTTGAATAGCAAACCTCATAGTTTGGATGAGATGTGCAGCTCAGCAGAAGCTCCAGTATTCCAACGTTCCTCTCTTCTAACAACATCTCCGTATGATGCTCGCCCAGCGCTACCATCAATTGACACACACCTTTGGCAACTTCATCATCCTCGGCTGAGAGTATTGGAGGGAGTGTAACATCAGCCAGCAATAGTAGGGGCAATGGATCAATACCCTGAACGGCATTCTGGTACAGCTGCCGAAGCGGAGTGATGGCATCAACAACTGCAGCCACAGTCTTTGGGTAGTCACGTATCTCCGCGAGAGACAATATCTCGGTAAGTAACTCCACGGCATGAGGGAAAAGGTGTTCGTCCTGCAGGGCCGCCATAAGGGAAGCAAAATCTAAACCCGACAGCAGGTCCCTTACATAATTACAATCAATCTGATTCATCAAAGAGGGGGAGCAAGGCGTGGAAACTCTCAAGAGGTGGGGGAATTAAGATACCTCACCGAAATACGGAATTGTACCCAACGTAACAAGCAATCCAAGCACTTTACCTTGAACACAGAATTTTTGCAGCAGGCAAAAGGGCGTAGCACCTCTAAAACCTTGAAGGGGTACTGATCAACAACCTGGTAATAATAATCATGGCACACATACTTTTGGCGCATATCTTCTTAAATACTCGGTCATTGTTTTGTGACTCTCACAAGACATGACTGTCGATGATAACTCCTCCGGCAGGACTGTAAGAACCTCCAGCAAGGCTAATCTTGCATCAACGGCTCCTTCCTTCTCTGGGTAAGCTCAATCAATACTTGGGCTATAAAATTACCTTCGGCTCCGCCCATTCCAGCAGTTCGGGGAGTGCTGTCACCCACCCTCCCCGCGGAACAGTTTGTAAGACAATGGACGCCAAGCATAAGCACAAACGAGTAAGCACAGCGCCAGATGTGCCGGAGGAGTAATGGCCTATTTGTTCTAACACTTGATTCAGAACTGCTTTTTGATCCTCAACCGCCAGATTGCACCTTGCAATGACAGTGAATCGATTAGCAATTTGAATAGCATTTGGCGGGAACCTACCATTCCTGCTGTATTTTCGTGTGCAACGTTTGAGCACCAAAGTATTGTATTTCCAGGGCCACACCCTGGAGATTTTGAGGTTCGGTGAGCGTGAATATTGCCTACACTACCCTACCCTGGCACGAAGAAGTTCTACAGAACCGGCCCAAGCATTTGCTGACTTCTGATAAGCCAGTAACCAGTGGTGGGCATTTGACCGCTCCGGATCTGGTTTAGTATAAAACGCTATCAAAGCCTGACTGTCGTTAGGGCCAGGCACAACTGTAGCAGCTCTCTCTTACCTGTGTTATGGCATGCATCCATGCACAATACAATGAATTTCTTGGAAGCGTTACCTACGCTCGTTTTTCGCAATAGGCGAAAGAAGACGGCAGTGAGGGAGTTTAAGGGTTCAAAAAAAAGCGACGTTGTATTAGAACGAGGGCTTAAGTCAGTTCTCCTTCACTTCGCAAATATTCTCCAATATCTGCTTGGTGGAAGCAAACAATTGCTGTCGGTTCCAGCTTTCTGCATTCTTGCGTAGACCTCGCTGTAGTCCCAAACCCTGTTATAAGGAAATTAAGATGGGCTAGACACGCACACTCTTCAGTTCAACAGTCTCGCAACAGAACGCACCTAATGGAATATCACTCATGGACATAACGACAACTCCTTGGTATCTGAGTTTAGAGTTAGCGACCGCTTGTGCGAACAAGTAAAGTACGTACTGTGGTGTGTTCTCCGTAATACGCCCCAACCCACTCTTTAAAACATGATTTCCATAAAGAAAAGACATCTCCGCAGATGGTTTGACCCACACCTTGTACTGAAAATATTGTGTCATTGATTTTTACAACATATAATTCGTCGCAACGAGGAGAGTACCTTCGCATATTGCGCCAAATAATCTAAGCAAGTGATGTGCAACTTGAACTTGCGCGTTTTTGTGAATTTACCAAAGCAAGTGCCGAGCCCAATAAGTTTCTTTCTTTGTACGTTCGTGGCCTTTCGCATAATGGTTTCGCTGGGTGGAGTGAGCCGCAAAGTCGTCAAAGAATGTATCCAATTTTTACCTCACATAATAAACTTTATCTTTGTGGAACCGAAAACAGTATTCCTCATCTTTTCGATCGATCAAATATACAATGTTTCTGCCGATACTGATGAGAACAAAAGGATTTTAGAACTGATGGTACATTGCAGTATGGCTTAAACGTTACTATTTGGCGAGCTTGGCAAAAAAGATTTTTGTCTCCTCTTCGGTGAGTGGCCGCATGCTTGGCTGGCTTCTGTGGTCTTCTTGGTAGTTTCTCGAGTTCTAAGAACGCCGACACTTTGTTGGTTTCCTTTTCGAAGAACTTCGGAGCGAAGTCGCCAGTGAGCACAGCATGGATCCTAAGCAAATGCTTGCGCTTGGAGGGAAAAAGAAAGGGCCGCAACCTCTGTCGCCCGAGGAAAGCTGGGCGTCTTTGAAACACAATGCATATGTTTGCGCTCTGGGGTAGGTTTGATTTCGAAGTTTCGTATTTTTTTTTAAACAGTTCGTCTCGAGGTTCCTCATGATTCGGCTTTCTCCCGCCGCTATTCACTATGGTCATCTCTTGTGGTCTTGGATAGCCGACAAAAGGGTGTAAAGCAAATTGCATTTTAAATTATATTTTTTGTTTTTTTAAACTCTATCTTTACATGTATCTACAATTGTTGATGTTCTAGCCCTCCATAAAATGAACCACAATAATACCGCAAAACACCGAGCAGGTAAGTACTATCAAGCTCAGGAGCAGGAACCAGTGAGTACGCAAATCCGGGTTCTCCTTTTCTTTCTTCAGGGCTACTCTCTTGCGCTTTCGCTTTTCTTTGCGCCTGGGAGATGCCTTCGGTTGCGGTGTCGCAGGGTTGGAGATACGGTTACACGCCTGCGCTTCTGCGGAGGATGTGGTGGAAACTTGTGCGATTGTTGTTGTGGTTGTCGTTGTGGCTGTGGTTGGGGTTGGGTCTGTGTACATTTGTGTTGGCTGTTCGGTTTGCGTGCTGCCATTGGCAACAGGAGCTACCTCGTTTGTGCTGCTGCTGCTCTCCGGAGGAGGTAGAAGCACTGCTGGCAAGGGAGGAGAGACAGGCGAGACGGGAGGGGATAACGGTGTTGATGAGGACGGAGGGAGTGTGAGGGCGTCTGGCGGTGGCTGGGTTTCCGGTGCGCTTTCTGTCGGCTGGGCTAAGGGCAAGAAAGTGGGAGTAGTAGTTGGAGGTTCTGTTGTAGGTGCCCGGCTTGCCGAAGCAGGCGAGGAGAGGATTGATGCCGACTGCTCAGCAGGCACGGCGGCAGTTGCGGTTATCTTGGGTATGTTACCCGCGCTCACGCTTTTGCCACCTTGTGTGATCTGTGCCCACGATGTTTGGTTGTTACCATGGGGAGACCATGTCTTGCCTTTTAGGCCTGGGGGTGGTCGCAGGATAGTGACGTTAGAGTTAGGCGCAGGGCTGCCAGTTCGGTTGCCTCCGCTTTTCCGGCGAGTGTTGGCTGCCATGTCTTGACTTAATGACAACCTGCGCCCCGCTTTGCCCGCCTCTCCTTGCTCGGAGGAAGCACTCCGTTTATGATGTTGGTTGTCTAAAGCGAAGAGCCGTTAGCTTAAACTACCACTTGGGGGGGGGAGGGGGAGTCTTCTCACCTAAAAGCTTTGTACCGCGCGGACTTAAGGAGTCGGCTCGTACCAATTCAGTAGTATTACTACCTAAACGCAGAACTTTAAGTATTGCGATTGTCCTTTGCGCAGAGGTGGATTACCTTGTGACTGTCGAGAGCGCGGGATGCTATTATTTTTATTTCTGCGCCCACGCTGCTTGTAGGTGTTATTGTCTCTTACTTCCGAGGAGCTTGTTCTCTTGTGGTAAGAATCGGAGCTGGGTACAATCGCAGAAGGATAAGGGTTGTGCTTCCTGTGCAATCCATCCTGAGACACAGAGCGTCTGTCCGGACTGTTGTCACCTCGTCTTTTTCTGACAGAATTTTGTTATGTTAGAGATAAATAACATAATATATGAACGCAGTTTAACTTACCTACTGACGCACACAAAGCCGTCTGCTTCCGAATGATGGGGTGCACCGTTTTCGGCCTCCCAGAGCTCCACCTCATCACTCCATCGTGCAGAATTTGCAGGTGCCTGCTCGGTGGATTCCGCTCCTTCGTCTTCCTCTTCTGCTAACTCACCCCAGTCAACCTTTCCATCTGTTTTGTTTCCCCATATGCTGTCCGTATCGCTTCCTTCCTCGCTATCGGATTCCATGTCGCCCCAGCTCTTATTCAGTGCTCCTTTTACTGCGTCCTTGAAAAGGTCGTCTTCCTCTTCGTCTGGTACTGCTTTTCCAGCTTCCCTATTCCCTCCATTTGTTGCTTGGCTCTTCTTTTTATCCACACCGTTTGTTGCACCAGCGTTTTTCCCATTTTCTGCTCCATTGGCATGGTTGGATCGATGACCCTGGAGGTGGTATTTTAATTTTTACACAGTTGCTATGTTTACCAGCGTACCTCAGGTGGAGTGCCATTTGTTTTGTTGTGACCACTGTTTCTATATTGATGTCTGCCATTGTGATGGTTATTATGTCGTACAAACGCCGATGGGCTGTTCGGTTGCTGAAACCCGTTTCCCTCTTTTTTGTTCGACAAATTGTCTACTCCTCCTTGCCGTCTCTTAGTGACAGGCGAGTTCTTATTTCTCACGTTAGCGTTAAAATCCATAGAGCCCTGAAGTTCACGGGCTTGTTAGATGAAGCGAAGATTCGTGGAAACGAACCGCATGAATTTGATACAGCAGTTCCTCCGACGAGCCCAAGCCCAAGGTGGAGTGCAGCTCCCCTGTTATCTTTTGATACACAGCCGGGTCGGCGGAACGATTCCAGATTTGTATTGTATCCTTCTCTGGGCGCAGAGAAAGCACGATACCACACTGGGCGAGGGAAAAGGGGTGAGCAACTTGGCTTCGAACTGTAAAAGGGAAATGGGTGTCGTTTGACGTGGAGAAGCAGTGTGGTGTGTACGTGTCTCGAATTGTAGACACCAGAAAAAGGGAAGACACATAGAGAGAAACACACAAAATAGAAAAAAAAAGCCGACTCACCAACTCATCAGAACAATCGAGCGAGTTTCCAACTGCGGCAAGCACGATCTTCGCCCAAATGTTTGAGGTTTGTTCCTTGTCTGTGTTCAGGACCCATTTCCCTCCATGGTAATTTGCAGGGTCTTCCCAGCAAGGTTTTATGCCTGTTTTAAAGAGCCGTAGGGTGGAGAAAGCTGGCAGCTTTTCGGGTTTCAGATTGTTGAAATGTTGCCAAAATTTCTGGGATGGTATGCATTAAGCGTCAGATTTTGAATTGGCAGCTAATATTTGAGGGGGGGGTACGCGTACCTCGATTGTTGAGAAAGCGCCCATGAGCTGGATACTCTTTTCGAAATCGTCTTGACTTACACCACGCGGCGGCTTTTCGTTGTACCAAACAATCCACTCGTGTTGCAAGGGAAAAGAACCTTCTTTAGGTTCGCCATTCTCACTCATCAAACCACCGAGAAGAGGGCGTTCCGTCGTCATCAGCAAGTTAGATGAGAGAGACGAAAGAAGTGTACACAGTGGCCAGGGTGTTGGTTACCACTAAAACCATAAAGTTTTGAACAGCCCTTTTTTGCCTCAACCTTTACACATGGTGCATGCTACACGCACAAAGAAAGGCAAATCTTGAATAAAAAGAAAAATCTGTTTCGACTTCTTCCAGCACTGCCAAAACTCCGAGGCTCACATGTCTACAAAGCGGATTGTGCGCAGACCGTTAAAGCTCTACTTATCTTACCACCCTTTGGCAAATGCTCACACTCCCTAGCACCACCAATCGCATTCCCGCGGAAGTAAGAAAACCGCATCCGACCAAGATACTCTAGTCTCATGCGATGATCCCTCATCATCAGTCTTCAGGTAGAGAGTTTGTTGTTGGGAGAGGGAGTTGAGGGGAAGGTGGGCTCAGTGATTGCCTCTTCAATCTTCATCTGCTCCTCTCTGTTCTATTCCATGAGAGTACTTAAGTAAAAACGTCGTCGTTGATCGCTAGGCCTTTTCGGGTTCCTAGAAAAGAAAAAGGCAACTGCGCAGAACGACTGGTACCGCCATTACCTCTTGGTAGGCAAACAGTATGCAAATTACACAGGAGGTTTGGTCGGCATGCCCTCGCAAGGGGAAAACACCCCCAGATCACATAAATTGTCAAGATCTCCCTTCCCTACGTTGTGTAGCTTGGTCTGGCGACAACCTTGTTGCGTTCAGTCCTTCAGAAGGCCTTGTAAAGAGGTGAGCTAAGTGTGACACAACATTTTTACTAACTAAAAGAGAAAGTTCTGGCCGTAGCTATCCTCTCTACATCGTGCATGCAAATTTCCCCCAAGGCCACGTGAAGGTGGAAACTCCCCACAAATCCTCCATCAAGGTGCTGGAATGGGCCCCGCTACCCCTGCCCTCCTTCCTGTTGTCGTCTGATAACTCTGAAACTGTGTGCTTATGGCAAATGAAGGTGCGCAGAGCAATCTTTAGCGCATATTTACTTTGCACTAGGAACACGTCACAACCTGGGAACTGGTAAAGTCGTTTGATCTCGAGTCCGTAATCGCCCTTCGATGGTTGAACCTTCCGACCAAGGTGCGCTATGTGCAGCTGTTGGATTGCTTACGCCTCTCTATCTCCCCCCTCTCACATCTGTTTCTCTCAAACAATTAGTACCTTGCCACCGATGACGCCACTGAAAAGGCCTTCCCTTCGAAATTCACAGGTATGATAATTACCCTCTCCTATGCGGTCTAAGAATTTATTCTGGTCAGCACATACTCCCGAAGCCGTAGCGCCAATAGGAGTACCTTGTTTCGTCTACGCCTCTTCCTCTGGGATTGTACGTGCCATTTATTATGTTCAGCAAAGGACTGACAGCCAGTTCTTGTCAGGTTTTTGTCTGTTTCAAGCGCTTTTTTGATGAGAAATGGAGCTCTCTTTCCTGCAAATTGTTTTCGGTTGACTGCATTATAACACAAGCCGACATATTCCACAATCGCTGTACCTCTATCCTCTTCTCCGTTCCCTTGAAAGCACACTGTCTAACACTGCAATAGCAGGAGAATTGTTTCTTGCAGCTGCAGTCGAATTTGATACCTCAGAAAGCGCTTTATTGATTTATCAACTATTCCTTGACTCCGGCAAACTTTGTACCCAGCTCTTCCTCTCTCTCTCTCTCTCTCTCTCTCTCTCTCTCT
>Ga0209935_1005763_pt1 | contig 10291 bp, 13 predicted proteins | sample ThiBio_1000_plan_2_FD_183958 | JGI IMG/M metagenome (GOLD analysis project Ga0209935, IMG submission 183958) | Wastewater bioreactor microbial communities from Cape Town, South Africa - Thiocy_cont_1000_plan (SPAdes) | ecosystem: Engineered > Bioreactor > Thiocyanate-remediating >... | reverse complement strand
GGTAACATTTGAATGTGTATGTAGGACTTCGATTCTTGGGAACTGATGGATCGAAACATGTTCATTATCGATCGAATCGATATCGAGCATCGAGCACCACCGTGACTCAACGCCAATGGAGCAAGTTCATCTCGCTCGAGACGGCACATGATGAGGAGCTCGTGATGCGAGTGTTGGTGACGCCGTGGGCTGGCGTCGGAATGCGCATCGAGCTGGTGCGTGTTGACTCGGACGCTGCGGGTCGCTTGGCTCTCGCGGTCGTGGCACAAGGTGTGCCGGATGGCACACCGTCAGTGTCACTCGTCCATCGACTGGAGCCATCGACGCACTATCGCGTGGTGCTGTTCTTCTCGGCCGAGGCGTCTCGCTTGCCTCCGTGTCCGACATTTGCGATGGAGATTGCCGCTGCGCCGCCAGTTCCGCTGCCGCGCGAGTGTCCGCAGCATGGCATGTCGCACTGGAACCCGCTGATACAACTCGCGAATCCGTTCGATACTCCGTACTACTACGACTCGAGCAACGTCGACAACAACGGCACGAGCGAAAGTCTGTACGTGCAACAACGTACCGGCGGCGTGCGATCGCACTACAACACGTTGCAGGTGTCACGACCGGCGAACGTTCGCGTCGAGCTGGGATACGAGTTCCTCACCGGCGACCTGTCGGTGGCGCTCGAGGTCGTGCGCAAGGACTCGAACTCGTGGTACTTTGGCTTCAAGCAGTTCGACAAGACCGTGCTGCACATCATGGGCCTACCGAGTGGCACCTACAAGCTGTGGATCTACGAGAGCATCACCAACGAGCAGAGCATCATGGGCTGCTCGTACTGGACGCTGCGCATCGCGATCGTGCCGTATCAGGTGGCGTACTTTAGTCGCACCGAGTACATGCGCTACCCGACGCTGCCGCGCTCGCTCGATACCATTGGTGCACTGGCGTACAATGGACGTGTGCACCTCTCGGGCGACTACGCCCTCTTCCATGCTGGCTCGCTCGCCAGCTCGAACGCCACGCTCGAGAGCACGCTGCGTGCCGATCGCGCTGTCGTTCGCTTCTCGGTGCCGTACAACACCGACACCGGCTCGCGTACCTCACTCTTGCGCATTACGGTGTCTCCACTGCGCGATCGTGACCTCGACCATCCATTGCGCCTGCTTCTGCATGCCTACTCACAGAACAAGACGTTCGGCGTCGGGGCGTACGATTGGCTGCTCGAGCTACCGAGCGACTCGTACACGCTCGAGATCGTGTCGGCACAAGCAACGACCATGATGATGTCACGTGCCACGGTTCCAGTGTTGGCGCACGTCGAGCTCGAGATTGCACCGACGGTGGACGCCGTGCGCGAGATGCACGAGCTCGAGCTTCGCATCGATGCCGAGCACTCGTGTGCCACCACCACCGCCTGGCCACCGATCGAGTACTATCAGGCACAGCCGTTCGTGTTTGCACATGATCAGATGCTGCTCTCGCCTTCGGACCTCGCGGGCCAGTCTGTGCTGCAGCTGGCGCCCGTGACTCTCCAGAGCGAGGCCTACGTGTTTGTGCGTGTCGAGACGCAGTTCCTGCCGACGGCTCTGATGCTGACGCTCGTGCAAGAGCACGACGCAGCAAGCGGCCGCTCGATCGCCGTCATGACGTCGCGCGCCGACCGCAACGCCGCCGAGCTGTACTATAAGCTCCCGGCCGGCAACTACACGGTCTACTTGCAACAGCCATCGATGGCCCTCTCGAGTGCCGCCTTTCAGAGCTTCGTGTCGCCGGCTGCTGTCTCGGATCTGCATCACTGTGGCGTGTATGGCTTGCGTATCGCCGTCGCTGCCGATCAGTATCGCTTCGACTGCTCGCGCTTCGCAACGCTGCCTCACACCGTGGCAGCGCGAGAGCCCGACGGCGACGGCCAGCCACAGTTGCCAGCAAGCTCGGCGCCGTACGGCGGCCCGATCGATGCCGATGGCGTGCTGTACTTTTACGGCGAGCAGTTCCTGTTCCCGACAGCGCTCGGTGGTGGTAGTGGCGGTGGTGGCGGTGCCGCCGGTGAGTCTCGGCCGCAGAACGAGCAATCGAGCTGGGGCACGATCGAGTTACCGCTCGTTGGCGGCAGCATCGTTAGTGTGTACACGATGACGGCCGTACAGACCGACGTCACGCACGCGATCGGTCACTCGCTCGTGCGACAGCCACCGTATGCGGCGGCGTTCGTGCCGCTGCTCGAGCACAGCTCGTCGCTCGTGCACCACAGTGTATTCGACGTCGATGGAGAGATCCAGCCACTGACGGTCGACTTGATACTGTCGTTTGCTCCGCCGTCGCGTGCCTCGGGCACTGATGCCGCGTGTCCGTACTACACGCTCGCGATCAACGTGCTGCCCAAGGCCAAGGTGCCCGATCGCACGTTCTGCTACGACTCGCCGTGGCAGCCGCCTCCGCGCGTCATTCCACTCGACGAGGAGGGCTTCGGCGAGCGATGGCTCTCGACGCGCATGCCGTCAGCATTGTTCGGCAACGAGATGCCGGTGCGGTTCACGGTGGTCGAGCGCACGCTGGTGCATCTCTCGGTGGCGTTCGATGCGACGCTGTCGGACATGTCGCTGCAGCTCACCGGCACGCCCGATCTACCCAGCGATCCCGGAGTGTCGCTCGGTGACTTTGTGCCCGTGACGTCCGACCACCGTGCGCAGCCCAAGGTGACGCGCGACGCCAGCCAGCTCACCAACACCGAGGCCGTCATCCATCAAATCCTCTGGCCCGGCACGTACGTCTTGATGATCCGAACGCACGAGCTCGAACAGGTGTCGAGCGTGCTCGCGGCACAAGCACGCCCCGGAGGTCACTCGACCGACTACTGCGTTCCGTTCACGTTCACGGCGCAGCTCTCGCCGGTCGGCAACGGACCCACGATCACCATGATCGAGCCCGGAGGCGCGATCGCCTTCCCGCAGAACACTGACCTCGAGCTGCGTGTCACGCTCTCGGAGCCAGCGTACTACGAGACCGGCCTCGTGTCGAACGCCAATCCTCAACCGATCGTGTATGCCTTTGGCTTGCGCGTTCCTGGAGCCGAGGAATCCAACGACCTCCTGCCAGTGCGTGCCACGGCCATTGGCGATTCAGCCGTGCAGTGGAGCATCATCTTCCGAGGAACGGCGCTCCGGCCCGGCACGACGTACTTGCTCGTGTTGCACGAGCGCATTCTCACCAACAAACTCAACGAGCCCTTCGTTGGCCCGCAAACGCCTGCCTACTCGATCGTACCGACCTGCAGCGCCGAGCAGCACCAACACCTCGATCTCGCCACTGGTCGATGCCTCTGCAACCCTGGTTACGCAGGAGCATCGTGTTCCATGTGTGCCGATGGTTACACAGGCTATCCTAATTGTGCTGAGGCCACTATGCGTTGCCCTGTTTGTATTCATGGAACTTGTGATATGCAAACATTTACTTGTGTCGTATGTACTTGCGAGAGAGAGAGAGAGAGAGAGAGAGAGAGAGAGAGAGAGAGCGAAAGATAGAGAGATCCTAGCTTCACTACTGACTCGTTTGTGCAATGACAGTGTGATGGTAACTGGGCAGGAGCAACGTGCAACGAATGTTCAGTGGGATTCACTGGCGAGCAGTGTAACACGTGTGCCCCCCACTTCCAAGCACCGTCGTGTGACAGCTGTGAGGCACATTGGGCTGGAACGACGTGTTCGATTTGCAATAGTCGATTCCGAGGCGAGCAATGTGACGAGTGTATTCCTCGATTCATGGGACCAGACTGTACGCAATGCGTCCCACCATTCACAGGACCAGATTGTACCGAATGTCGTACCGGATTTGCAGGACCATTTTGTGATCGTACGTCATACAACTGGCCAGCATTACACTGTATTGATGCTCTAACAACAACAACATCATCGTCGTCGTCGTCATCCTGATGTGGTAGATTGCGCCGAGCACTTTGTCGGTACCAACTGTGATCGCTGCGCTCCGCACTGGAGTGGTGCACAATGCACCGAATGCGCAAACCACTGGAGTGGCAGCGATTGCTCCGTGTGCCTGAGACCGTTTGCTGGCGAGCAGTGCGACCAATGCGCTGGTCACTTTGTCGGACCTCGGTGCGACGAGTGCGCGCACGGCTGGGCAGGCGAGCAGTGCGACCGATGCGCTCCTCGCTTCAAGGGAGACGATTGCTCGGAGTGTGAGGTACACTTTGACGGAGCCGACTGCAGCCGATGTGCGCATGGTTGGGGTGCATTCCCCGAGTGCAACCGCTGCGACGTACACTTTACGGGCGAGAACTGTGACCGATGTGCGCCGGGCTGGAGTGGCGTCGAGTGCAACGTGTGCGACGAGCGCTGGGCAGGCGAGCAGTGCGACGAGTGCAAGTATCCGTTCGCCGGGCCCGATTGCCGCTCGTGCCAGGGCCGTATCACGGGCGTACTTTGCACCGAGTGCTTGCCAGGTTGGGCGGGACCCAACTGCGACCGCTGCGCCGAGCACTTTGTCGGCCCCAACTGCGACCGCTGCGAGCTCGGCTGGAGCGGCCCGCAGTGCTCCGAGTGTGCCGACCACTTTACGGGACCGAACTGTGACAGCTGCGAGGAGTGGTTCACCGGCGCCGACTGCTCGCAGTGCGTTCCGAATCGTGCCGGCGACGACTGCGCGAGCTGCGCGTGGAATTGGGCCGGTGCCAACTGCGAGGAGTGCCGCGAGGGCTTCACGGGCGACGACTGCCAAGCACAGGAGAATACGCTCGATCGCCTGCAGACCTACCAGACCGTCGGTCGTCTCGCTGGCGTGATTGCTTGCGCCCTCGGCATCGCGGTCGGAATCGCTGGCTTCATCTACTACAAGGTCAAGCGCGCACGAATGGTGTATCAACCGGTGCTGGACCTCGACGATGACGAAGGCTTCGAGATGGAGCAGAATCTCATGGATTGGGAGGTTCGCGATGAAGAGCCCGATGCGCAAGAGTTGTCGTAACAACTGCACCACCGCCTGCTGTAGTCGTCGTCGCTGTTGTTGCTGTTGTTGTACATTGTAAGAAATATCAGAAGAAGAATCAGTCTATCTCTATCCGGCCGACCGCAGTTGTGTACACTAATGATACGGGATTTTGGTATTAACGGCATAACGAAATAATCAGCGGATAGGCAGCACGAAAGCGTGTGTGCGCGAAAGAGTCGACAGAAGAGAGAGAGAGAGAGAGAGAGAGAGAGAGAGAGAGATGTGATGATGATGGTTTGGTATGGATGTGCGTTGACAAGTTGGCGCCGGCAATGGTTGAGTGTATCGATAGGAAGGGAAGAATGGAGGGAGAAGGAGCGAGGGAGTTCGACGATGGATGGGCATCTACATCGGCTGCTCCTCTGGCGCTGGCGGCTGCTCGACTGGTGGCTGTGACTGCTCCTGCTCGGCGACAGAGACGGTAGCAGGCTCGACAAGCGGCAGAGGAGCCGACGATGGTGCGGCGAGTACGGGCGCTTGCGGCGCTGCAAGGACCGATGACTCGAACGAAGCCATGATCGAGCTCTGGAGCTGGAGGCTGTTGGTCGAGCTGCTGACCTTCTGCTGGCGAGCCAGTCGAGCCGCTTGGCGCTGCGCTTCGATTTGCTGTTGCGCCTCGCGTTCGCGTTCCTCTTGCTGCTCGCGGCGCTTGGCCTCGGCTTCCTCAACTTCGCGCTTGCGTGCCTCCTCCTCCTCACGGAGTTGGCGAGCAAAGTCCTCCTGCTGCTTGCGGACCTTCTCCTCGCGCTCGAGACGCTCGCGCTCCTTCTCCTTGCTGAGTTGCTCCTGCTTCTTGAACTTGGACCACAGCGGCTCGGACGATACCGACGACGATGAGCCAGAAGCACTGGCCGAGCTCGCTGACCGAGCTGCCGTGCCACCAGCGCCATCACCCGACGACTCGCCAGCCTTGGAATCGCCACCGGTGGCCGTGGCAGAATCATCCTCGTCATCAAGAAGATTCCAGCTCTCGGCATTCTCGATTACTACTGGCTACACTCGGTGAAATACATGAGAATTAGTGTGTGCACACGATAGCAAGCGCAAGAGCAAGCGCCCGCGCACAAGAGAGAGAGAGAGAGAGAGAGAGAGCTCACCTTAACATCGGTCGTGTGCAAGACTGATAGCACCGGATCGCATTCCATCGCCTCCGCTTGCGAGTCCTGTTCGCTCGCGGCACCTTCAGTAGTCGAGGATGGCGTAGTCTCTACGACGAACAGCACTTGTTCCTCGAGTGCGCTTTCTGATTTGGTGGCACTAACGGAGTTCGATACGACCGAACCATCCTTGGGGTTCACAAGCGGTGGCCGCTGGTGATGCTGGCTCTTTCGGGTGTTGGTTTCGCCCGCACTTGAGCTATCCGTATCTGAGAGAGTGAGAGTGAGAGAGTGAGAATACGAGCTTGTCACTTGGCAGGTAATTTGGCGCACAAACACATACCAGTATCAGAAGAGCTCGAACTCGAACTCGAGCTGTCAGAGTCTGAGCTCGAGCTGGAGCTGTCTGTTGACGCAGTACGCTTCGCCTGCTTTGTGTTGGCGGCCGTCGTCGGCGTCGGTTGCAGTGGTTCGTCATCGATCTCGACTTCCTCGTTCTCGGCATCTCTCTTGGCAGCGGCGGCGGCTTGCGCAGCAGCCGCTGACGCTGGACCAGATGAAGACGATGATAATGATGCGGTGCCAGTGGTTGGCGTGCCGGGTGCGTCGCGCTGAGCACGTGCGGCTGCGCCAGCGGTACGTCGAGGAGTGCCAGTACCGTTGCGTGCACTTGCTCCTCCGGCTCCTGCTGTTGCTGCTGGTGCAGCACCCGTGGTCGAAGGCCGCTTGCGAGGTGGCGGAGGCTTGCGTTTGCGAGCTGGCTGCTTCAATGCTGTCCTGACATAGCGCTCAAGTCGGCGGAGCGTGTCGTTATCGAGAGCATCGAGGTCGATCACGATTTCATCGGCCTCATTCTAAACGTGTACCGGTGCGTGAGTATCATCACACGAGGAGGGAGAGAGAGAGCGAGAGAGAGAGAGAGAGAGAGAGAGAGAGAGAGGGAGAGAGAGCGAGTAGGTAGGTAGAAACCATACATCAGTAATGGCGGGGAGCTTCTCTCGAATGATTCCGACGATGGTCGCGAGATGTTCGTTGCCCAGCTTGTCGGATTGAATCAGTTGGCTCAGTTGGTGCTTCTCCTCCGTTGTCATTGGCGGTGTGCGAGGGGCAGGAGGAGGCCGCGGCGCCGGAGCTGCAGCAACCGGAGGCGCTGGAGACGCAGTGCGAGCCGGAGGAGCAACCTGCTGCTGCTGCCGCTGCTGCATCGTCAGATGCTGAATCACCTGCTGCATGGACTTGACCGAGTTGCGAAGAGTCTGGAGCTCGTTCTTCATGTGCTCGGGCGCAAGCTCCTCGGTTTCGTCCGAAGGCACTGACTCGCGACGATGCTTCGTGCTGCTGCCGCCAGCGGCGCTGGTGCGCTCACTCGCAGCACTCGTGCTTGCAGCTCCGCCAATTGATTGCTCTGGTGCAACAACACCGTACGCAAACAGACCGTGGCGGTGGTGAGTGAGATGCGCAACCTACATTCGAGGATGACGATTGCACGTACTTGGAGTACGAGGCTTCTTGGTTGCCGGAGGAGCCGATGCCACTGGTGACGGCGCCACGATCGGTGCGGTGGGCACGGGTAGAACGGGCAGAGGAACAACGACGGCAGCCGCTGCCGCTGCCGCAGCGACGAACTCCTCCTCTTCGGCCAGCACCGGGGCGATTCGCGACTCGAATAGCTTGCTGAGCGTGTTGCACATGAGAACGATGTCGGATTCGGGTTTGTTGTAGGTAGTACAGTTGGTAAATACAAGCCGAACGTCGGTGGCAAAATCGGTCACGCGCGCATAAAAGTTGGCTTCGAGGTTTGACTATCTCAATCGGAATCAATCAAGCAAGCAAGCAAGTCGATCAGCAGCAAGTCAATCGGTGCTCAGTGCGCGATGCAAGAACAGCAACATCGATGCGCCGCTGCGTACGTTGATCGTTCCAAAGTCCATGGGTTTCTTGATGATGAGATGGTAGTCAGGTATGCCGAGTTGCTCCGGATCGACTGGCGTATTGAAGGGCCACGCAAACTCGTGCTTCATGAGTGTGCGAAGAACGCGCTTGGCCTTGCCCAAGAACTTGCCGAGCGAGAGGCCGCCGCTGCGACGCAAACGCTTCGAGTCCGACTCTCCGTCGTCCGAGTCGAGTGCGCGAGGTGTGCGCTTGCGCTTGACGCCAGTCTTGTCGCCCGAGGATGGAGTGTGCGGATCAGCAACGTCCAACGAGCCAGTTGGAGTAGTAGCAAGAGTAGGAATCTGTGTAGAGCACCGTAAGAGTGAGTGAGTGAGCGCGCGAGAGAGAGCGAGAGAGAGAGAGAGAGCGAGAGAGAGAGATTGTAGTTGCAGCATACAGAAGAAGCCGATGTGCTTAACGTTGGGGTCTCAAAATCTTGGAAGGTCTTGGGCTTCTTCTGCCTGCCGGTGCTCTTGGGTGTTGTGGCGGCAGCTGGTGAATGTTTCGTTGCAATGGCGGCAGTGGCAGGATCGGAGGAGCCGAGAGCCGACGAGGGAGTAGGCGTGAGTGGTAAGGAAGGTGACGGTAGAGTACATGATTCGAGCTGCATGGCATCGGTCGAGATCTTCTTGCTGCCGCTGGTGGGCGTTCGGTTTTGCTTGGTCGGTGTGAGGGTTGGCGTCGTGGGTTGTGCATCGGCCGTGACGGCGGCGGCGGGAGCGTCTTGCTTCTTCTTGACGCGCTTTGGTGGAGCCGCTGCAGCCGCAGACTTGGCGGCGCCCTTCATTTGTTGCTCAAGCTGAGTGAGGCCTTGGAGGTTCTGATCGATCTTCATGAGCTCCTCCTCGAGTAGGCGCTTGCGGCGCGCAAGCTCCTCGGGATCGGGGCTGATCGACGTCGCCAGGCCCAGGATGCTGGTAGTACCGGCGGCAGTCGACGTGGCACCAACGGCACTGGCAGCAGGCGGGGGAGTGCCTGCACCGCCGGCGGCCGCGGCAGCAGCAGCGGCAGCAGTCTTGCGGCGCTTGGCAGCCACCGAAACAAAGTCCGATTGGTCTCGCTTTCGTCGCTCGCGCTTGGCAGGAAGGTCGGTAGCGAGAGGCTTGGGTGGCTTGGGCACCACGGGCTCGAGCACGTAGCCCTTGGGTAGCTTCTTGGGCTTGGCGCCGGCGGTGTCGTCTGTCGCAGAAGCAGCACCACTGCCGCCGCTGACACTGGTGGCCGTGGCAGTGGCGGCGGCCGTGGTGGAGGGTGTGGTGGGGGTGGCAGCAGCGGCCAACACCGGCGAGGCAGTCGGTACAGCTGGCGCAGCCCCTGCTGCCACCGCCGTACTGCCGCCGGTGCTATCGCCGAGGCTCGAGCTGGAGTCGGTGGACGACGACAGCTTGTCACCGCTCGAGGCGAGGAAGCTCAGGTTCTGTTGGATCGAGACCAATCGCGTGCACGGCTGGTGAGCACAACAAGAGCGACACGTTGATCGAGCGAGCCGCCTGCAGGGTGCGCCAGCGTTCCCCCACTCACGCGCGCTAGCGTGCTGGCTCCATTTGCCTCCTGCTGGACAGCCAGCACAGCTTCGAAGCACACAAACACACCTTGGACTCGGCGAACTTGGGGTTGACGCGCGGCTGGCGCTTGCCAACGCCCACTGACTCGTCCATGGTCGGAGAAGAAGCGGAGGAGGGAGCGGTGGGAGGGGCGGTGGCAGCCGCTACTACAGCAGGCGCTGCGGCGGCAGCTGCCCCGGACGGCGTCTGTTGTTGATCCCTGTCGGTGCCGTCGTACGCACACACGTACGCCCACGGGTGAGATACCAATCCACGATTTGCAATCACCCACGTTGACGAGAGCGCCACGAGCACGACTCATCATCACGCGTACACACGCACGCTACACGCCCACGCGCTCATCGCGAGCTTCGTTCGTTGCGCGCGCACGCGTACAGGTGGTTGAACGAGGCACGATCGCTCGAGGCAGCGCGTGACGGCGACGTGCTAACGCCACGCACGTATTGGCTACGCTCTGAGTCGACCGACGGCAACGCTCTCATATAGACGTCGCACGGCGAGCACACCGCACGACCCAACGACCCACCGCCGTCGACCACCAGAGATCGCTCGAGGCCACGCAAGCGAGACGCAAGCAACTCTGCTCAACTGACTACCGGTGTTCCTCGAGCACCTGCGCGCTATCCGTCTGCTCTACCTCGGCTCGTCTCTGCCTCTCTCTACCTCGCTGTCTCGACGCGCAGGCAGCGGCAGCAACGACGACGA
>Ga0209935_1005762_pt1 | contig 10291 bp, 9 predicted proteins | sample ThiBio_1000_plan_2_FD_183958 | JGI IMG/M metagenome (GOLD analysis project Ga0209935, IMG submission 183958) | Wastewater bioreactor microbial communities from Cape Town, South Africa - Thiocy_cont_1000_plan (SPAdes) | ecosystem: Engineered > Bioreactor > Thiocyanate-remediating >... | reverse complement strand
GGTAGGATTCCCTGTGAAAGTAGGGCGCATTAGATTAGCCGAATTACTCGGAGAAAAATATCCTGAGTTCAACTGGGAAAAAGTGTATCTACTTCGAGGTCGTTTTGCCCAACAAAAACGATTGGAGCGAGCAGTGCGCTTACTATTTCCGGTAACGAATGAATAATAACCTGAGGTCTTTAACAAAAATATTTCTTGAAATAGGATGTTGAGATTCAAGCGAATGTGCGAAAGGAAGCTGATCTGGTTGCATCTGATACAGGAGAAATCATGGAAGTGGATATTTTCTTGCCCTCTCTCAATTTGGCCTTTGAATTCCATGTTAGTTCCTCCCCCCAATCTCAATTAGACTCACTCATGATTCCCCCCCCCCCAATCCTCTAAAAATTCCCTTTTTTTAAACAAAAGGAACGGCATCACTATATCTCTACGAACTACAATTATACGCCCTTGGATAAAATAGCTGAAAAGGATAAAGTTAAAGAAGAGTCAGCGCGTGCTAAAGGTCTGACTCTCATCGTCGTACCCTGTTGGTGGGACGGAAGAGTAGAAAGGTAATTTTAGCCTCTTTAAGCACTCAGATTAGCTGACATTAGAAAAACAAACAGCCTTGTGGCTTCAATCAAACAGATTAGACCTGATTTGCACTTGCCCGATATGCCAGGGGATAGCAAAGCCATACCCAAAGAAGTGCCCCCCAACTTCTTTCGAAATGACACATATTATGTCGACGGTGTTGGCGAACCCTCAACCGCATGCTTCCTAACCAATAGCATGGCCGATCCCACCAACTGGTATCCCCAACCCAAACGATTTCCAAGAATCTCAATAGTTTTATCGGCAATAACACAAAGGTGGCTCTTCGAGAAATATGATGGGTTGAGGGCATTCTGGAATCCCAACAAGAAGGTATTCTATTCTCGTACTGGGAAGGTTCTCCCTGTACCCCAAGAAATAGCAGATACCATGCCCACAGACCTTTTCTTGGATGGCGAGTTATGGTAAGTGAGATATATTACCCCCCCCCCAATTGACAACTTCTTTCTTTTTTTTCTTAAGGTTCGGGCGAGATAAGTTCCACGAAGCGCTCAAGATATCTCACAGAGCCGATCTATCCGATCAAGATTGGAGTAAATTCAAATATATGGTATTCGACGTGCCCAAGCAAACCCTCGGCACCTATGAGCAACGCTATTCCTATCTAGGTAAGTCTTGATCTCCCTCCAAAACATATAACATTCCTTACATTGTTGTATTCCTTTAGCGAATCATGTGGTGGCCAATAAGTACCTCGAAATCGCACCCAGGGAAATATGTAGAGGCACCCATCACTTTGAAACCTTCTTTCAGGATATTCTGGATCAAGGGGGAGAAGGGATCATCTTGCGTGACCCTCAATCACCCTACGAACCAGGACGATCTAAAGGGTTCCTCAAACACAAGGTATCTCCTCCTCTTCCCTCACAACTGTATACTCACATGTTCCGTTTCGAAGAAATATCGAGATGCTGAAGCAAAAGTTGTCTCACAAGCAGGGCCACATCAATACGAGTGCGAGTTGTATGTGTCACCCTCCCCCCCCAAATTCCTTAAATAGTTATTTATTCCACACTGCGTAGACCAAATGGTGTACGATTCACAGCCACACCTGGGACGACTGAGTTTGTATCGAGGTGGCATCCCAAAGCAGGGGACATAGTGAGCTTCAAATATCGGGGCCTCCTTGCGGGAACCAAAAAGCCCAAACTGCCCGTCCTGTACAGAATGAGGGAGGACCTCTCTTGGGATGACGTCGTCTCCAATTGGAAAGAAATGAAACCTTCCATAACAGGTAAGCCTTCCACCCCTCAACTACTCCACCCTACCTCACCTCACCTCACTATCACCACTCTCTCTATAGTGTTACCATCAAAACGACCTAAGTCAACGCACGCACCAAAGCGGCATTGGAAATCAATAGAGAATCGGCGAGCGTTCTTCACGAAGTTTGCAGAGGAGATGGGATTCGATCCACTGGTACCCGAAAATTGGCATCCCATAACTAAAAAACAAATCAAAGCAAAGAAGGTAACTAACAAACCCTCCTATCTTAAAGCAATATTTACTTACTGTAACAACCCAACAAGGGTGGCACCATTCTCAAACTATTCCCTTCGCTCGAGAGTGCCCTCGCTGCAACATTCCCTGATGTTACTTGGAAAGGTATTCATACATTTAGCTACAATAGCTTAAACAATTTCCCATATAGGATTCGGCCAATCTCAACCAAGAAGTTATTGGCTGAATATTGACAATCGCGAGCAATTCTTCCGAGAAATTGCGGCAGAGCAGGGTTTCGATCCCCTCGTTGCCGCAAATTGGGCGTCAGTGCCTCGATCCCTCGTCGCCAGAAAGGTATGAAGTCTTATCTCTTTTATAAAATAACACTATTTTTACTTCGCTCGCAATATAGGGACGAGGTCTTTTGACGCCATTTGGTAATTCGGTAACGGCAGCGCTGGAAGCTACCTTTCCTGACCTAAAGATTCCTGCAGGTAAGACCACCCAATTTTGTTGCTTTGTTGTTTAGCCGATTTTATAAACCTCTGTTGGTATTCAGCTCCAAAGCCTGTCGTATTGCGGCCGGAGAAAAAAGTGGTCGAGAAGGAAGATTGGCAGGATATCGAAAAACGAAAGCAATTCTTCTTGGATTATGCCAAACAGAAGGGATTCGACCCTCTGAGCCAAGAGGACTGGCAGAAGACGTCCAAATCAGATATTCGCGATTTTCCAAAAGTAAGAGTTTCCCCTCCCTCCCGGCTTCCTTCCATTTTAGTTAACCTTTGTTAACAGGGCGCTAGTCTTTTAGCAGCCTACAGAGGATCCCTCTATGAAGCCTTTCGAAAGACGTTTCCTGATTTTGAGAAAGAAGGTAAGACATTGGCCCTCCTTCTTAGCCACCTTCCTAAAAACGACAGCAGCGAGAGAGCGAACGCGACAGCAGTGGAAAGATCCCAAACGATGCCGTGAGTACTTCGAATCTTTCGCTGAACGGAATGGATTCAATCCCCTCTTGAAGAGCTCATGGTCTCCTAATCACTTTGACACCCTGCTATCTACCAAGGTAATGACACTTCTTTCCTCCTTGTTCTTTAGCTAAACACGAACTATCGCGCAGGAAGGGACAGCTATTCATGGGGCATATGGTAGCTTCAGGGTTGCCTTGCAAAGCGCTTTTCCAGAGGGTAAATTTGTTTAAACCAACAAACAGATAAAAAAAATAAATACTACTTATTTATAAATAAATGCTTGATACACAGATATTTTTTTGGTTTTTACCAATCAGGAATGAGGAAGTACTCGGTTGCCTTGGAGGAGTTGGTCTTTTGTTCGAATTTCAGGCCATATGCCCACTGATTCTCGATGTCCACCAGGATATTCACCTGGGTGTCGTGGCCGTGCTTCTCACCGGCGTAACAACAATTGTCGAGTGGCACCTCCGACTTGCCTAAATGTGTGTCATCCAATTATTAGCCTGTTTTTCCCTTAACAAATAAGGAAATTCTTATATACCGGCTTTGGTTGCTTGATAAATATATTGAGGCAGATCGGACTGGCGCAGCCAGGCATTGCGGTTGCTATTGGAGGTGTTGATCTCCAATCTGTCCTCAATCGCGAAGATGCTTGCCCACAAGCGTGCCTCGGCGGGGACATCGTCTGTTTGCGTCCAGAAGATCGCCTTGGGGTTGCCTTCCTTCTTGCCCTCCTCACTCTCCTTGGTGTCAAGATACAACGGCCTGTTCTTGTACTCTGTTATGATCTCCGACTTTCCTCCTTGCTGTGTGTGAGTGTGAGTGTGAGTGAGAGTGAGAGAGTGTGTTGTGTACCTTGTTGGCGAGGGTGATCTTAATTCGCAAGGGATCAGGCAAGGAACCGTGGGCCCTCCTGTTCTTTTCATAGGCAGGTGCCTGAACAAAGATGTAGGTGCCGATAGCCAAGTTGTACCTATCGTTGGATCCAAGGTTGAATCCTTCATCGGGGTCGGGACCTTGCAAGTAATAGTTGTAGTAACCCGACTTGCTGCCACACCTTAAATAAAAGTGATCAGAATTATGTTTTGTAAAAAAGGAAATATAAACAATTATTTACTTACCTGGTTTTGGCGGTCACCCATTTGCCGTCCACTTCGTATTCGGAGGTGATCTTGACGATCGCAACTTCCTCCGATCCAGGATTGAAGATCGAAAGATGGTTGAGGAACAAATTATCGAATCCTTTGGTTTCCTCGGAATACCACGTTTGGTCAGCCAAAATGGGATCCTTTATATAGAAGAAGAATTTGTTAATAAAAAGTGACAAATACGCAAGGAATTTCTGGTCTACCTTTTGTTTGATCTCAAGGCCTGAATCGCCAGTGCTAACAACCTCACCATCCATCTGAAGATCTTCCTTAGGAATACCAGATGGGGACAAGTGTGCTACAAAACAAATAAAAATAAGTAAAATGAGAGAGAGAGAGAGATTGTTGGGGGAACTTACAAGATAGGTATTGCTTGGGCTCAAAGGCAGGACCCTCCCTGGTGGCCTTGGGCAGCTCGTATTTCTTAGCGGGCTTGGGGAACGCTGCTGTCTGAATCACTTTGGGGGCAGAGACAGTTAATCCCACTACCTCCAAGGGGAAGAAGACGATTTCAGGTCGTTTGTCGGAGGTCGCTTGCAACTAATTTGAATTGATAAACAATTAAAATTGAGACTCATACAAAATGATTTTGAATGACTTACATGAATCTCAATTCCTGTGACGGTATCCTTCGCTACATGAAACCAGATCTCGGCGAACCAATCGGCCTTTTCGGATTTGCCCTCATATCGAGTAACCAGATGCTTTCCATCTTTGCCGAATGATTGAAGAGATTCCTCATCAAACAGTTCGAGCCTGTGCGTGACCGGCTTGCCTGACACACCTTTTGAAACGGTCAGCAGGTAGCGCAATAATACTGATTACGTACGTGCTTCGACCTTGATGTAAATCTTATTGTGCTTATGTTTGCCAATATCCACAGTGTAGTAACCAGTGGGCCAAGTAGCATAGTCTGATGCCGAGACAGTGTGTGACGCTTTCTCGAGGAGGCTGTGTAAAATTGATCAGCATTGGCCTACACGAAAACGAATGAAGGACGCACTCTAAGTTGTCTTGCATCCAAGCAAAGTAGCTCTTTGCAACCAGGACTTCTCCATCGCCAATGACGTCAGACACGCTATCATTAGGATTGAGCTGGATGGAAACATTTTGGATTAGGCGCGATTTAACAAGACAACAAACATACATAAAAGCCGTCGGATGTACAGAGTTCCTTAATTCGAACGGTGCGGTCACCGAGATACGATTGAAGACGGGAATTAACGACTTGAATCAAGTTGAATACTTTGTCGTTAGTCTGAGGCACTGGTATAACCAGGTTAGCCTTATCGTAAATAACCTTCACACGCATGACTTGTCAACCGCAAGAGTTTGTTCAGAGCTAATATAACATCGCGCCTCTCGAGCGACCATTTGTCCGTTGAGGCTTAGCTGAAAAGTAATATCATGTCGCAGAGTCCGTCACCTATCAGTCTCCTTTTCCGCCCGTTGGATTGTTCTACACATACAAGACTTGGTCAGTTGCTGAGTGGAGGTAGTAGCCGTGTAGTGCCTTCAGCGTATGTATTGATGTGATACAGTGGCTTGTGTAGTGCAACAAACGGGTAGCAATCATCAAGCTACTCGCGACCAAAAAGATTTCTTCCTTTCGAATACTGCATCAGTGCAAGACTTTCCTCGGCCTGCGGTCGAAACCAGTGGTCTGAGGGCGCAGCCTTCAAAGCGACTTGATACCACTTGATAGACTTCTCAACCTGCGCATTGTCCCGATAGGTATACGCAAGCTCAAACATCATCGTTACACTATTTGTCCCCATTAATGCTGCCGCTCGTTCAACATCCAACATTTGATTGCGGAAGTCTCTTACGCTTCCCGCCCTGTCTCCTGTGTGAGGGGTAAGCAAGTGATTGAGGTGATGGTTTCGAATTTGAAACCTTGTAAGAAGCGATGCTCGCCGATCTGACCAAGCCTGCGTCCTCTGTTAATATACAAGTAGGGGTTTGAAGGATTTCGCTCGATGAGTTGATCTAACAAAGAGATCCCCAGCAACCCTTCGGTGAGGTACATGGTGAGGTAGATCAGCGCAGCGTAGGGATTTTTGTCCGGAAGGGTAGCTGTTTGCGCGCGTATTCGTGCTAATTGTTTGTCAAAACTACCAGTCCTGTCTTCCTCCGCTAAGAGCAAGCCAGTTACCACCTTGCGAGGCCCTTCCTCGTTCCCTCTTCCTTTGTAGCAGCAATCATTAGCAATTATTGTTTCGTCGATTTTCACAAAGTACCTGTTAAAGCATTATCGAGCCAAAAAGCATATACAAAATCCTCGGCTGCAGCCTCTAGTTTCCCTTGTTCTACGGAAAGAGTTCCTTTGGCCCAAAAATCTTCACCAGAGTGGAAATAATCTACTGCTTGTTCTTGTTCGGCATTCTTCTTCTCGGCTGATTTGGATTGTTTCTCAACCTTCAGAGACTTGCATTGTGTCTTGTGATTCAACCAGTCCGCCTTCTGGCACTCCCTACTGCAGTACCGCGCGACTCCACATTGGGCACAGAGCTTGGTACCGTCTTTGCCACACGACACGCACTGCATAGGTATTTCAGTTTTACCAAGAAAAGGCGGGAACGCATTCGAAGGGGAGAGGCAACAAAACAGATAATAAATAGAGGAATAAATATTCAATAAAGTGTACAGAAATATAAACATGTCACAGAATATAGTCGACTAGTGCCTCATGCACTTGCATAGCGTGATCATAGAATTCCTTGCCTAATTCTTTGTTGGGATAGAGATCCTGACAGACCATCAAAGGAGAGTTAAGCGAGGCAGAGAATGGGATAGGGGATAACACATACCAACGTCAATACCTTCCCATAGGTTTCCAGATCTGATAGAACTTTTTCATAGGGGTGCCATCGTGGGTACTGGAATATCTTCTTGTGCTTGAAAGGTGGCACCGTCATGTGTAAGTGGAGGTGATTGACTGACACTGGGAAATTGAATCTGACAGCAAGGTTGTTATTAGGGTAAGGGAGATTAATCATCATACCCAGCAAAGATGTAGTCTTCAAGAGGACCTTCGACGGTAATATTTCGCAGTCTGAGTTCCTCCAATCCATATTGGTACAAAACTAGGTCAAGATATTAGAGGAGATGCGGGACAGAGGGCAATTACTTTTTATCAGGCTTATGTGCGCACTGCCCAAATAGCTGATATCGGGTATAACTTGCGTTGGAATTACGTCGATGTGGTGAGTCGATATCTTTTAAAGTCGATGAGGACTGAATTAAACAGAAAATTTTTGAACTCACAGGAAATTTATCGTCAAAGACTAACACTTTCTTAGTTCTTTTAAGTACAACAGTACCCTGCGAGCATAGAATTAAATTACTGAAAGTGGGTCATTTCGTAACCATACCGTATCTAATCCTTTTATCATATCAAGGAAAATATTGTCGGATACACGCTGAATGTCTGCATCGGTCAAAGGAAAGCCGCATCCAGAACAATAATTAACACCTTGTTATCCATTAGTATCCTATGATCGAGAGTATATACTTACTCAAAGCGTTGGGCTTGTTGCAGGCTGGACAAATTTTTCGGTATGTTCTTGTGGGGTCGATTATTATTGGTTTTGCATTTGCCCTCTTGTCCTCAATTTCCTGCAATTCAGCTTACATTTTGGTTAATTTTGGCTCGGTAAGAAAGATAGTACCTTCACTAAAGTCTCGCCAACTCCTCCCATTCAATCCGGAAAGACAGGACACAACGACGAAAGCCAGGGCAAGCACCCCTGCCCCTTTCATTTCCCTCGGCTTTGCTTTTCCAAGAAAGGTCGGTACCCCTTTTGTTTTGTTGCAGCAACTCCATGAAGGCTCGGGGCATACACCCAGCATATGTGAGGGCGAGCCATGGTTTACAGTTGCCGTCTTATTCTTGCGCTGCCTTGTTCCGCTGCGATAACCAGGTAATTGTCATTTCCAGCAAGATATTTTTCGTGAATAACTGGAACATTCAGACTAGAATTGTTCCAAACAATCGCCTACAATGCAGAAAAAGCAGGCCGTACTCTCTGTTTCGGTATTCTAAGAGAAAGAATAAACCGTTCGCTTTCATAGAAGACGATGACATTCCCGAGACGAAAAGCGGCCAACAACCCGATAACAACGCCGACCCTCAGAAGCGGCAGGTTGCGCACGGACCAGATAGCGAGGCGAACGTCGTGTCTTTGTTGAAAGAATATCTTCAGGACGTTCCAAACGCCAATCCCCCTTCACAACAAAAATCGAATCTTCGTTCCCCTACGCCCTCTAAATCGCGAGTTGTCATAGATACTACACCCCCGGCAAAAACAACGACAGCCACAAAAACCACAATTGCATCGAGAAGGAAACCACGCTACGAAGATCGAGAACCTCCCGAAGGATCTTTCACGGATTTCATCGAAAGCGAGCTTCAAAAGGCTCTGGATGCAGAAAGCGAGGCCCCAACCAAACAAGGATCCTCTCTAAAAATAGAGCCTGAGGAGGAAGAGGAACTACTTGAAGAAGAAATAGAGGAGGAAGAAGAGATCATAACTACATCGAAAAAGCAGAGGGGTAAACCTCATGATAAGAAACAAGGCCGACAAAAACAACAACAGCCACAAAAACCACAACCGCCACCACAACGCAGCCAACCGCACAAAATGTCAATACGACCAACGGAGCCGCAAAAAGATCAGCAAAAACCTCCACAGCCACAACAACCGCAACAACCACAACAACCACAACCACCGCCGCTATCACACTTTATCTCCTCGGTGTTAGAGGAATTGGTAACCAAACCACCCACCCCACCAACCAAAGAGGGGGAAGTGCAGGCCTTCGTTTCCAAGGTAACACCAACGACGTCGAAGACGGCGGCGAAGGAGAAGATGACGGCGACCCAACGCCTGGCTGCCTCCATCCCCCAACCGAATTCTCGTGACGACCTTCTCGAACAAAAGCTGAACCGAACGATGGAGGAGCGGGTTGAGACGAGGACAGGAGTGGCGGAGTATGTGAGCCTGTTGCGCAAGGCTACCATAGACTATGCCAGCATGGACCTGCCGCAATTGGAGGCCCTGTTTATGAATCAACTGAGGGATGGGTACCTGCGCGAGGCAGTGGCGACCCTCAAGGCCATGAGGGAGTGCGGGTTCCAGAGGGGTGCACATCTTTTCGAGGAAGTGATCAGGGTGTGGTCGGTCAAGCGAGGGAGAATAGAGAACGCGACGGAGGTGTTTGTGGAGTTGGCGAAGGAAGGGTTGGAGCTCACCGAGACACTCTATGCGTGCATCATCGCTGCCTATGCGGGGGAGAAGAAGATGTTGAAGGCGATGAAGTTATTCGAGGAAATGAAGGGCAAGTGGGTCGCTCGAGCGGCCGATGAGGATTCGGCTATCGCGGAGGTGGAGGCGTTCGAGGCCCAGGCCAAAAAAGCCGGGCAGGTTTTAACTCCGGAGGAGGAGGTTGCCTATGCCGCGGAGTTGGAGAGGAGGGGAAGGATCCTCTATTTCAAGGGTGTGTGGGGGAGAGACGCCGGGTTGGAGGTGGTTGCGAACACCTATGCCTCGCTGATTGAGGGGTGGTGTTGCATCGGCGAGTTTGTGAAGGCCGAAGAACTCTTCAACGAGGTTCTCTCATACGAGGCCGCATTGATGCACAACGTGAGCCACCTTCTGAGTGAAAAGGAGAAGAAGAACAAGATATTCCTATTCGGGGCGAAACCCGATGCGACACAGAGTGATGACGTCAGCGTCGCACAGGGTCTGCGTGAGAAGATGGGGAAGGAGGTGGCGGTGTTCAACGCGATGCTACTAGGCTATGGCAAGCGTCGACAGATTAAGAAAGTCAAGCAGCTATTGGCCGAGATGGAGGCGCGCGGTCTGGAGAAGGACAAGAAGACCTACCTGGCCCTTCTCGAGGCCTACTACAACTCCGGCAACGTGGCCAAGGTGGAGCAGGTGGCCAAGGAGCTGGTAGAGAAAAAAGTGCCGCTGCGAGTAGCGCCCTTCGATGTCTTTGCTGTCTATCAACATCAATTGCGGACATACGCGAAGGTATCCGACCTGCAGAAGATAGTCGCCCTTTTCGATGGCGACATGGCAGCAGCGGGACTCAAGCCGACTGTCACCACCTTCAACAAGTTGTTAG
>Ga0209935_1005760_pt1 | contig 10295 bp, 12 predicted proteins | sample ThiBio_1000_plan_2_FD_183958 | JGI IMG/M metagenome (GOLD analysis project Ga0209935, IMG submission 183958) | Wastewater bioreactor microbial communities from Cape Town, South Africa - Thiocy_cont_1000_plan (SPAdes) | ecosystem: Engineered > Bioreactor > Thiocyanate-remediating >... | reverse complement strand
CACACACACCAAGCACACACACCCACACACACACACACACACACACACACACACTAAGCACACACTAAGCACACACACTAAGCACACACACACACACTAAGCACTAAGCACTAAGCACACACACACTAAGCACTAAGCACTAAGCACTAAGCACACACACACACACTAAGCACTAAGCACTAAGCACACACACTAAGCACACTAAGCACACACTAAGCACTAAGCACTAAGCACACACACTAAGCACACACACTAAGCACACTAAGCACACACACTAAGCACACACACTAAGCACACTAAGCACACTAAGCACTAAGCACACACTTCGCACACTAAGCACACACACACTAAGCACACCAAGCACTAAGCACACTAAGCACACATCGACACTCTCGACTCACACACGTGCCCCTCTCTCTGCAGCTGGGAGTCAAGGCCGTCAAGCTTCCCGTCAACAAGGTCTCAACTCTCGTCAAGCATGCCACCATGAGACGACAGCGTACGCACAATGCGATTGTCTCTCTCTCTCTTTGTCGCTCACCCACTCACTCTCTCGCTCTGATTGCATTGGTTGTTGTTGCGGTGGTTGTGGCGATTGCGAATGGGAGATGCATGCAGTTCGCCAACAATCTCTCGCAGCCGCTGCACAACAAAACAGTACGTCCATCCATCCATCCATCCATCCATCAATCAATCAATCAATCAATCAATCAATCAATCAATCAATCAATCAATCAATCAATCAATCAATCAATCAATCAACCAATCAATCAACCAATCAACCAATCAATCAATCAATCAATCAATCAATCAATCAATCAATCAATCAATCAATCAATCAATCAATCAATCAATCAACATCAAGACGACGACTCTCGAGCAACACATTGACGATTGGACACGATGGTGCATTGTTGCGTCGTTTGGGGTTCGACAGAGAATCAAGCAGTGCCCGAGGAATCGTTCGAGCTTCCAGAGGCGATCGTCATCACACTCGAGTCGGAGAATGCCGCACTCCAACTCGCAGCAGTCGGCATCGACTCGGCGGGCCAGCAGCTCATCCAGGCATTTCGCGGCGAGAACAATGCTCCAGGCGTTGGTCACTCGGAGAACGGGTATGGACGACAAGTCGATGAGTGGCACATTGACGATGGTCTCGGTGGGAGCCTTGGGAGCCTTGCTCTCTCTCGCTGACGGAGAATGATGGCTGGCGAATCGCGGCACACACTCACACATATGCACTCATATTCACAGAACGATCTCGACGATGGTCGTGGACTTCACGCAACTTCCATCCGATGTCGTGTGCATGCTGATCGTCACCAACACGGTCGGCGATCAGCCAGCAAGCAACGCATCGATCTCGGTCAATGCGCTGACTTCAGGAGACTTGAGCAACTCGTTCGTGTGCACCGAGCCACTTGCATCGTATGTGACTGTCGACACGGGAGGCATTCGATCATACATCATGGCCAAGTACGATGACGGTGTCTCGAGTCAAGTGATTTGTTGAGCAAGCGTGCGCGCACACACACACACACACAGCTCGAGAGATTGATTCGATTGATTGATTCGATTGGATGGCTGTGAATGGAGAGCAGGTTCGTCAAGAACACCGAGACTGGAGTGTGGACCTTTGTTCCCGTTCGCATTGCATCGTTCAATCCAAGCCCGAGCATCTCGCACCTTTTGGATCGAGCAGTTGCGTTTCATCAATCGAACGCCAAGTTCTCGGCAGCAGGCGCAGCAACGATCCAAGACTTTTAGATTGAGCTTTGAGAGCTCGACCAATCTCTCTCTCTCTCTGGCTCTATTTGACTCTCTCACACTCACTCCTTGACATACTGTCTCCCTCTCTGACTGTCTTGACTCTCTCCCTCTCAATCTCTTTGACGTACTCTCTCTCTCTCTCTCTCTCTCTCTCTCTCTTTGCACTGACTCACCAAGCACACACGAAATGCAAGGTATGCAACAACAAGTCTTTTGTTGTCGAGTCGAGTCAAACAAGTCATCGAGGGGATGCATGTAGCAAAGAGGGTACTGAGGGACTATGATGCTTCCGTTGGCACGTTATCGGAAGCAGTGTGGTAATTCTGTGCGGCTCTCAAAAGGTGGTGTTTGAGAATTGAGCCGAAGAGTAGAGCGGCTGTTTGCGATGGAACTCGGCGGCCCTCTCGTACAGCTCGCTTGTAGTCATGGGATCGAGCGATCCAATGCGGAGCGGCACGTACGTCCACACTTGAGATTCTGCGTTCTTGACGAACCTGCAATGTCGCGCCAGATGAGCTGCACTGCATCACACAATGTGCTGTTGGAGTACCACGGCACAACGTACTTGGCCATCAAGTACGCCTGGAACGGTCCGGAATCGAGGGCGACGTAGGATACGAGTGGCTCGGTGAAGACGAACGAGTTGCTCAGATCGCTCGATGTCAGAGCGTTGATTGCGATCTTGTTGCTTGTTGCGACCTCCTTGACCGCGACGGTAACAATGATCGTGTGCCACTCATTGGGCACCGTTGGCAAGTCGAGGATCATGTTGGAGGCCGAGCTGTACGTGCGCACACACACACACACACACGATATCGGCGTGAGGCGCTGCTCGACAGCAACTCGCGCACTCTCGCATCGAAAACGTACGGGAGGTTGTGTAATGTGAGTCCTTGATGCGGATGCACGGTATCGGCGCACTTTTGGTGGTTCGAATCGAGCATCACAGCACCGAGTACCACCGAGCCCGAAGCAACCTCGAGCGAGATGATGAATGAGTCCGGCAGTTCGAACGTCTCCTCGGGCACCAAGAGTTGTGCGGAATTAGCACCAGCTTGTCGAGCTGCAAACTCGAGCGCCTGTCGACGGCGTCGGCGGCGTTCTCTGGTCTTTTGCAAGAGGCCCGAGATTCCTTTGATGGGAACCTCCGCGGCCTTGGCAGCTACATCGTTCCTCGATCATAAGCTGCACGAGAGACTCATGTATGGCGAGTAGTGGGACGTACCAACGAAGCCAGCTCCGCAAACGGCCGAAGTCGCGAGTCCCTGAGCGCACACACACACATCGTAGCCGTCAGACAAAATGGAAAGACGGATGTTTTACATTGTGCCAAAGCAGTGGTGCCGTACAGCAGTAACTGCTGCAATGCCGGCGGGCACCAAAAGCGGTGAAGCAAGCGTCGCCAAGATTCCATAGGTTCCAGCACCTGCAGATGCACAAAAGCGTATTCCATCAGCTCAAGCGGGAAGCGTCGAGTGGCTGCTATGATGCGGAATACCTGCCGAATAGTCATTTCCTCGACTGTGCAATTCATTAACAACAACAACAACAACAAGAAGTAGATGTCAGTGAGAATCGAACGAATCGAAAGGCTCGACCAAAAGGTACGGGAAGCTCGTGATGCAACGTAACTGGCTTCCAAAAACTGCCACTGGTGGAGCCCAAAGGATTCTGGAGTGTGTGCCATCCTCCGGTCAACAGCTGCTGCAGAGAGTATCGCACATGTAATCAAAACATGGTATACGTACGAGGTAGCAGCAATGCCGCCCACTGCACTGACCGTGAGACCCGTGAGAGCACATGCACCGAGCGTCGAAGAGACCGAGAATTCCTTCCCGTGGCGATGCACGGCCGGCGTGAGGTGTCTCTTGGTCGGTCTCGGATACCATTGGTCGAGCAAGAAGTAGTAGCGCTTCATTCCGCCGATGCGAGTGATGAACTCGGAGGTCAAGAACTCGGGCGGCAGGTCATCAGTTCTTGAATGACGAGAGATTCAATCAATGCGGCTGTTAGTGAAGTCGAGAGGATATTGGTGATGGCCAACATCTCCGTACGTTGAATGAAGAATGAACTCTCTCCAAAATGGATCAATCGATGCGGCTCTGTGCCAACCTAAGAAATGGGATAGGTTGATAGATAGCGAGACAAGGATGAATCATTGTGAGGGAAACGAAACGAAAACGAAACGAAACGAAACGAAACGAACGATATTAATGAAATGCGATATGGAAGAACTATCTATTAAGCTCTCAGTGATTTGGAACGTACTGCGACACACGCATCCAAGTTGAAGAAGGCTTCTCACTGCCTGATCCACGTTGCATTGGCCAATGACAAACGAAAAGATCAAGGCCAAGAGCTCGATTGGAAGAGCAGCAAGTAGCTCGGGTGATTCATCCGTTGGAGGCGCAAACTCTACAACGATTGATGTTGATAGAAGACGTGCATGATCGACGTCAATATTGACGCAGAATCAAGAGAGTACAGGGAAGCAGTAGAACTTGGTTGGCGGACCTTGTTCGAGTCGGACGAGAAGCGAGGTTTCGAGCTCTCGAGCAAACTGCGAGTCTCCTCGACGTCGAACAGAACGCACGATCTCGAAGGCACGAGCCAACTCGCACTGGTTCTGCTCGAACTCGATCTGGAATTCGCGTATGATTCGCTCAAACGACTCGGGACGAATGGTGGGTCGACGGATCAAGTATGAGAGGTGTCGCTTGAGCTGTCGTTCGTCGAATCGAGAACGATATCGAATGATCTCGTCGAGTACTGCATCGAGCGCCGAGGTGAATTGCTCGTGAGCGCAGAGTCCGAGCGCCGTTCGTGGCTGGCCTCGCTCCCAGAACGGATTGTGACCATCGAGCTCATCATCGAACTCGGACAAGGCATCAGGTACATGCGCCAGCGGGTCGGCGCCTCGAAACACGAGGTCGTTGACCGAGCTGTAGAGAGCCCTGCCGCTGTGGATGCGCTCGATCAACTCGCGCGACAGCTGCTGCTTGACGAGCTCGCGTTCGAGCGCCTCGGTCTCGGCCTGCAGTCTCGCTGCCTCCTGCTCACGCGCGACGATCTTCTCGCGAGCGATACGCAATCGCGTTCGCGTGACCCATTGCGAGAAGACAGGACGTAGTTCTTCGTTGAGTGCGAGCACCTGGCGTCCCTCGCGTATCGCATTCGAGTCGCTGGCGTCCTCTGCCAACGGCACACGCAGAATATCCTCCTCGTTCTGCAAGCCTACCGCCTCGAACACGGTGAACAAGACGTCCAATTGCAAGTTCTGCTCTCGCGTGAACCCAGGCCGTGCCATTCTACCGATCGTTGGAGGTTTTCCTCACTCAACAACGGCGACCCAAGCGATGCGCGAGCGAGAGCGATGCGCGAGCGAGAGGGAAGGGAAGAGACAACCGATCGATAGTAAAGCAATCTCCCTCATCACTCTCGTGATCAACGAGCTTACACAGTACTGAAACACCAGTGGAGCCAAGCCGTTGATTGCTTTACACTGGAGATTCTGGCGTGTCTCTTTGCATTTCTTCTCGCTGTCGCTCATCACTTGAGAACTCTGCCAAACTATCTATGTCGATGGCAGTCCAGGATCGATGGATCGATCGTTGAAATGAAGGAGTGGAGAGTCGGATGGAATGGACCGATCAATCGGAGTTGTTTTGTTTGTTTGCTTGCTCGCACGCGCATCTCGATCACGTGCATACCTGGGTCTCTGAGGTCTCTCTCTTCTGATTGGGAACAAGCCATCACCCCCATCGACAACCACAACAACAACAACAAAGGCTCACTACTTGGCTTCATTGCGAACCTTCTTTGGAACCTCCGCTGGAATCCCACTCGTCATTGCACGTGTGATTCTCTGTGTGTTCGAATGGCCATCAAGGCTATGAGCGTCAGCGAGTTCTCGGTCGTGTATCGTGACCTCAAATCGCGCGAGTATCGTCGACCGGCATCACTGGCGTTCCATCGTGAGCGAGCGCTGTTATTCATTGCTGATCCGTACGACCATGCGATACGATGTGTGTCGTCGATTGATGGCTCGCTGGTCTCGCGGTTCGGATCGTTTGGTACCAAGGCGGGCCAGTTCAAGTATCCGTGGGGCGTAGCGATCGATCACGAGCACCAACGCATCGTGGTCGTCGATACCTACAACAACCGCTTGCAGATACTGCGGATCGATGACCAATCGCTCGCGTTCAGTGTCGGAGGCTCGAGCACCGATGACGTTCGATTCAAGTACCCGCACGGCGCTGCGATCGATGAGCGTCGACGGCGAATCTTGGTCGCCGACACCACCAACAACCGAGTACTGATGCTATCGTCTGTCGACGGTAGCTTGCTCGGCGAACTCACCACGACGACGCCACTCAACTCTCCTCACGGCGTGGCGGTCGATCATCGTCTCGATCGAATCCTCATCGCTGATACGTTTAACGATCGAGTCCTCGTACTGGCGGCACCTGCTGCGCCCGCCACCGCCGCGGGTGGTACTGCACCGAACGGCGATCCACCGACGCAGCTGTTCTCTCTCGATGACCTCTGTCGACCGTGGGCAGCGTGCGTCGATAACCACTCGCGCATCATCGTCTCCGATAACGAATACCATCGCCTACAAGCTTACACATCCGACGGCTGTCACATCTCATCGATCGATTGCTCGCCAACACCGCCGTGGGGCGTGGCATTCGACGAGTATCGAGGTGCCATCGCCTTCTCACTGAACCATCGAGTGCATGTGATTGGAGCCAATCAATGGCTGCCAGACACCTTCATATGGAGTCCAGATCTCCATCGATACGCTCCTCGATCGATCAAGCAAACCGTCTTAACCATGACGATGATTCGGTCGCTGGTCGATGAGTCGGCAATGTCGATGATTCCGAACGAGCTCTTGTTCGAGATCTTTGCGTATCTCGACTCTGCTCCTCCTGAGCGCCAACCAGCGTGCACCGCAATGCAACGACCACCGCCCATTCCATCATCTCAAATGGCCAAGTGTCTTGTCATGTGACTCCAAAACACCCCTCGCTCACACGATGAAGATTGTACTTGTATGTATGTGTGTATCTAGCAATCATATCAGACTCGCACAATTCGCGTTCGTTCTTCCTTTCAATACCTCGCTCCTCTCACATCATCAAAATCATCACAATCATCACGATCATCAAGAGTATCAATCATCAGAGAATGCTTGGTTCCAACTCTCAAGATGATCCTCTGACTCGTGCGCTACATGTCGGCGATCTACCGACAGTCCGACAGCTCATCAGTGACCGACCATCGAGCTTGCTCGAGTATCTACCAGCACATCCAGAGCTGCGACTGACGCCTCTACATCTGGCATGCCATCATGGCTACGACTCGATCGCGAGCTTTCTAATCACTCAACGAGCCGACGTCAATGCTGTGAACTACTGCTGTGACTCTCCGCTGCACTGGGCTGCTCGTGAGGGTCGAGCTGATATCGTCGAACGACTGCTCGAGCAACCTGAATGTCGACTCGATGCTTGCAACGTCGAGAGCTGCACGGCGCTCCATTGGGCCAGTGCAGCCGGTTCGAACGCCAGCGTCAAGGCTCTTGTTGCTCGAAAGGCCAATGTCAACGTCGTGGATGGTGCAGGTCGAACGCCACTACACTACGCATCGAAGGCAGGCGTTCGATCAGTGGTGCAGTGCTTGATCGTGGCTCTTGCTGATATCAATGCCGTAACGACGAGATCGCGCGATACTCCCTTGCATGTCGCGATCGAGTATCGACGTCTCGATGTCGTCAAGTGTCTGCTCGAGTTCGGTGCTCGCAAAGATGTCGTCGATCGCCATGGTCACTCGCCGATCGATAGGGCCAGCGTCTCGGACGCCGAACTCGCAGCCTTGCTTCGTGACTATGGTACTTGTGACTCACACACACTCTTTCGATCAATATCAAGCACTCGCCCGTGACAAGCACTGATCCAAGAACCGATGTATACTGCATACATATCCACGAATGTACGTATGGTACACTCGCGTCGTATGACAGAATGGCAATGGAGTCCGCGACGTCATCGATATGCGCCAAGAGCCTTCCAACATGCGGTCGTCGTGCTCAAGGCCATCCAGACGCTCGAGCCCAACAGCGTCCTCTACGCGCTACCGAACGAGTTGGTGTTCGAGATCATTGCCAAGCTTCCATTGGATTCGTTCGATGGCATCGAGGAGCAGTCCGATCGCGCTCGCATATGCGCGTCATCGTAGCCGCGCGTGAGCGCGAGATGCTGTTCTTTGTTCCTTCGTCGATTGGCTCGTTGCTTCGTTGCTTCGTTGCGTCGGTGTCTCTCTCGTGTCTCGTGTCTCGTGTGTGTGGTTGCATCTCCATCTCTTGGACTGGCGCTTGGAGGTTGAAAAATCAATCTCTCTTTGTTTGTCGCTGTGAGAGAGCGAGAGAGCGAGTGGATTGGAGCAGAGATGGGAGACGATACCCTCGATCGTGATGCTCGAATCAAGCTCTCGATTGGCAAACATGAAGGCAATGATGATGGCCAGTTTGCGTTGCCGTCAGGCTTGGCGTTCGACCATCATCGAGGTCTCTTGCTCGTCACTGATTCTGGTAACCATCGAGTGCAAGTATTCTCGTGCGGTGATGGCGATGGCGGCTCGCTCGTGTCCAAGTTCGGCGAGGAAGGCAACCAACCAGGCCAGTTCCAGTATCCTTTTGGCATTGCGATCGATCACGATCATGATCGCATCCTCATCACTGATGGTGGCAACAACCGAGTACAATCATGGTCGCTGAGCGATCAATCGTTCTTGTCGTGCGTCGGTCAGTTTGGATCAGGATATCTCGAGTTCAACAATCCTCGAGGCATTGCGATCGACAATCATCATCATCGCATTATCATCGCCGACTCCGAGAACGATCGATTGGTGTTCTTGTCGTCGATCGATCTCTCGTTCTTGTTCGAGATCAAGGCCATTGAAGAATCGCCATCTGGCGGGTTCTTTTTGCCAAAAGGCGTTGCGATCGATCATGATCGACATCGAATCATCGTCTCTGATACAAATAATCAACAAGTGCAGGTATTGTCGTTGATCGATGGCTCGTTCTTGTTCGAGTTCGGCTCTCGAGGCGATCAACCAGGCCAGTTCAAGTATCCTCTTGGAGTGTGCGTCGACAACCATGGCCGAATCATCGTCGCCGACTCCTACAATCATCGGCTGCAATCATTCACTCACGAAGGCCGTCACATCTCGTCCTTCGAATGTGGTGTCGAGAACCCACGTGCAGTTGCCTTCGACGAGCATCGAGGTCTCATCGCCTTCACGGCAGAAGATCGAGTGCATGTGATTGGAGCCAATCAATGGCTGCCAGGCACGTTCGTATGGCGACCAGATCTCCATCGATATGCACCATCATGGATGAAGCAAGCCATCTCGACGATGACGATGATTCGATCGCTGGTCGATGAGTCTTCGGCGATGTCGATGATTCCGAACGAGCTGTTGTTCGAGATCTTCTCGTTCCTTTGATCATCGTCATCGTCTTGATGCTGATACTGATGATGATGAATCCTTCGACACGACGATGATCTCGAACGATCAACATCAACACAAGCCACTCTCTCTCTCTCTCTCTTGTCGCATGTGTCTCTCGCGAGTATCATCATCCATCTTTCTCTCTCTCTCTATCGTCTGTGCATTGTGCTGTGGGTCACAACGCGTCTCGTTGGTCGATGATACAATCTCATCAATCATGTCTCTATCTCCCATCCAATACAAACTCACACATGATCGATATCATGTCTCTCTCTCTCTCTCTCTGCTCAACCTCATTTTGATTTGATTCAAGGTCTTGATTGGTTTGATTTGAATCAAAGACGACTTTGATGAGACATTTATCATCATCGCATATCGATTGGAGGGACACGCAAGCATCGAGCATCATCAAGCACAAGAAGACGCTCTTGAGAGAGAGGTGCTGTTCTTTGTTCCTTCGTCGATTGGCTCGTTGCTTCGTTGCTTCGTTGCGTCGGTGTCTCTCTCGTGTCTCGTGTGTGTGGTTGCATCTCGATCTCTTGGACTGGCGCTTGGACGTTGGAGAATCTCTTTTGGTTGTCGTTGTGAGAGAGCGAGAGAGAGAGAGAGAGAGACTGTGAATTGGAGCAGAGATGGGAGACGATGCTCTTGATCGTGATGCTCGAATCAAGCTCTCGATTGGCACCAAGCATCGAGGCACTGCGGATGGCCAGTTTGCGTTGCCGTCAGGCTTGGTGTTCGACCATCATCGAGGTCTCTTGCTCGTCGCCGATAACTTCAATCATCGAGTGCAAGTATTCTCGTGCGATGATGGCTCCGCATCGTTCGTGTCCAAGCTCGGCGAGCATGGCGACCAACCAGGCCAGTTCCAGTATCCTTATGGCATTGCGATCGATCACGATCATGATCGCATCCTCATCACTGATCGAGCCAACGATCGAGTACAATCATGGTCGCTGAGCGAGCAATCGTTCTTGTCGTGCGTCGGTCAGTTTGGATCTCGCGAT
>Ga0209935_1005759_pt1 | contig 10297 bp, 10 predicted proteins | sample ThiBio_1000_plan_2_FD_183958 | JGI IMG/M metagenome (GOLD analysis project Ga0209935, IMG submission 183958) | Wastewater bioreactor microbial communities from Cape Town, South Africa - Thiocy_cont_1000_plan (SPAdes) | ecosystem: Engineered > Bioreactor > Thiocyanate-remediating >... | reverse complement strand
AGTGCGCTGGTTCAGCTCGGCCAGTAGGTGGTCGAACACGGCGCGATCCCGGGCATCCCCTTCGAGGTGCACATAGGCACCGGGGGAGAGGCGCAGGCCCACCCGATCCCCGCCGATGCGGGCATTGATGGCATCCACCACCTCCAGTGCGAAGCGGCTCATGTTCTCGGGGCTGCCGCCGTAGTTGTCGGTGCGCAGGTTGCTGGCGTGGTGCAGGAACTGATCGATGAGGTAGCCGTTGGCACCGTGGATCTCCACCCCGTCAAAGCCCGCTTCGATGGCGTTGGCGGCGGCCTGGGCGTAATCCTCAACCAGCTGGGCGATTTCGCTTTCGGTCAGGGCGCGCGGCACCTGATAGACCAGTTCGCGCATGCGCGGCACCGTGCCCTCATGGGCGACGGCAGAGGGGGCCAGCACTTCGGCGTGGTGGAAGAAGGGGTGGGAGAGACGACCCACGTGCCACAGCTGGGCGAAGATCTTGCCGCCGTTGGCATGCACGGCGCCGGTCACTTTCTTCCAGCCGGCGATCTGTTCGGCGCTGTAGAGCCCCGGGGTATTGGGGTAGCCCTGACCGTCCGGACGGATGATGGTGGCTTCGGAGATGATGAGGCCGATGTCGGCGCGGCGGCCGTAGTAGGCGGCCATCTGTTCGGTGGGCACCAGACCCGGGCCCGCCATGCAGCGGGTGAGGGGGGCCATCATGAAACGGTTCGCGAGGGTGAGGGTGTCGTTGAGGCGATAGGGCTGAAACAGGGTATTCATGATCGTCTGTCCTGAGGGAGTGATTCTTGAACGGGCATTCAAGACGTTTTTTGGTTTGCGTGCAAGTATTTTTTGAGCAAGCATTCAACATGGATTGACGGGGGAGGCTGGGGTAAACTTGCCGCCCTGTTTTTTCCGTCCCGCGGGACCTTGCCACCGGAGACCCCATGCGCAGCGCCGAATACGATCGGGATGCCGTCTTGCGAAACGCCATGGAAGCCTTTCGCGCCAAAGGCTATGCCAAGACCACCATGCAGGAGCTGGTGGCCGCAACCGGCCTGCACCCGGGCAGCCTCTATGCCGCCTTTGGCAACAAACGCGGCCTGCTGCTGGCGGCGGTCGATCACTATGTGGCAGAGAAGGGAGCCCTGCGCCGTCGCTGCCTGGCACAGCCCAGCCCGCTGGCGGGGCTGCACGCCTTCCTCGAGCAGGTGGTGGACGATGCCCTGCAGGGCTCCTGCCTGCTGACCCGCACCCTGATGGAGCTGGCGGAGCAGGACGAGGAGCTGCACCTTCGCTTCAAGGCCATCTACGGCGAGCTGGAACAGGATCTGGCCGGGCAGCTGGCCCTGGCAAAGGCGCAGGGAGAGCTGGCAAAAGAGGGGGACATCCCCACCCTGACAGCCTTCTTGCAGGTCCATATCCAGGGACTGGTCACCTTCGCCCAGTGCCACCCAGACCGCCCTCTGCTGGCCGGTGTCGTTGCCCGGATGATGAGCGCCCTGCGGGCGTGATGGCGAGGATGGAAACAACAAAGGCTCCCGCGGGAGCCTTTGTTGTTGCTGGGATGCCACACGCCGCCGGGTTGTTTGCTCCCTTCTCCCCTTGCGGGAGTCATGGTTGTTTCTGGGGATGCCACACGCCACCGGGTTGTTTGCTCCCTTCTCCCCTTGCGGGAGCCATGGTTGTTGCTGGGGATGCCACACGCCACCGGGTTGTTTGCTCCCTTCTCCCACTTATTTACAAAAGAATGGGAGAAGGGCTGGGGATGAGGGGGAGGGCTCGTGCTCAGCGCAAAGAGAGCAAAAGAAGTTCCAGTACGGCCTCCATCCGACTCAATACATCGTTATTCCACACCCGGATCACCCGAAAGCCCTGCTGATTGAGGTAGGCCGTTCTTGCGCCATCATGTTGCCGTCCGGCCGGTTCGTTGTGCTGTGACCCGTCTACCTCGATGATCAACCTCTGCTCAAGAGAGATGAAATCGACAATGTAGGGCCCGATGGGCATCTGGCGACCTGGCGACGGAATTTCACCCCGGCCAGACGGCGGTCGCGCAATTGCAGCCACAGCTTCTGTTCGGCAAGGGTGGCTTCTCGCCTCATGCGCTTGGCAAATGCATGGGTTCTCATGGTGCCTATACAGAGCTGTTTGACCCTATTAGATATAGCCATTCCCCGGTCTGGTGACTGAGTGGGTTGCTTCCCCTCACCCTGGCCCTCTCCCAGAGGGAGAGGGGACAGATCGAGTGACAGTTGTCATTTTGGTGGTCATCTCGGGGCCATCGTGGTGTGGTGTGACATTGAACTGATGAATCGACAGGTCGATGTGCTGGTGGGATGTATTTCGCCCTAGCAGACAGGTTGTTTGCGATGCTGCCAGTGGCGCAGATCTGCTCCCTTCTCCCCTTGCGGGAGAAGGGTTGGGGATGAGGGGGGCACACGCCGTCGGGTTATTCAGGATTCACCAGCTCTTTCATCAGATGCTTGAGCCACACCTGGGCCGGCTGCTGCGCATGCTGCTTTGGTATGCCAGCCGCTGCCGCTTAGCCCGGATTCACCAGGTCCTTCATCAATGCCTTCAACCAGATCAAGGCCGGTTGCTGGGCGTGGACCGGGTGCCAGACGCAGTTGAGGTGATAGTCCGGCACGTCGTCGGGCAGGGGCAGGCTTTTCAGCGGCCAGTGGCTGGCGAGCAGCTCGGCCACCATGCTGGGCAGTACCAAGAGGTGGTCGCTCTGGCTCACGATGGCGGCGGCGGACATATAGCTCTGGCTGTTGACCGAGATGGTGCGGCTATGGCCCAGGCTCTGCAAATAGCGGTCGAGGCTTGCCTCCGAGGTGCCGAGCGGCGAGTGGAACACATGGGGCATCTCGATTAGCTGCTCGAGGGTGATGCGCTCCTCTTCCAGCTCCAGGGTGGCGCGCACCAGCCCGGCCAGGGGTTCGGTGAGCCAGGTCTCCTTGCCCAGATACCCCGGCACCTGCATGTACTCGTCAAACCCCAGCACGAGATCTATCTCGCCGCTCGCCAGCTCGGCTTCGGGCAGGGTATCGCGCAGGATGCGGATTTCGATGGTGACGCCCGGCGCCAGCTTCCTGAGGCGCTGGATAAGGGGCGGGATCAGCACGCACTCCACGTAATCCGTGGTGCAGAGCACGAAGCGGCGCTTCGACTGGCGTGGCGCGAACTCGTCCTCCTCCCAGAGTTGCTGCTCCAGCAGCCGCAGCGCCTGCTGCACCCCCAGATGCAGGCGCTGGGCCCGGGGAGTCGGCAACATCCCCTGGGGCGTGCGCACCAGCAGCGGGTCGCCGAGAAAGGCCCGCAACCGGCCGAGGGAGTGGCTCATGGCGGGCTGGCTGATAAAGAGCGATTCGGCGGCGCGGGTCACGCTCCCTTGCGTCATCAGGGCGTCAAAGGCGAGCAGCAGATTGAGGTCGAGCTGGTGCAGTTTCATGGGGGGATTATTCGCCGTGTTTATGGGACAATTAATCCTATTCATTTGATGGATGGGCGCGCAACTTCTTACACTGCGACCCACTCTTATTTTTTCAGGGTTCCCAGGCAAATCGGGGGCCTCAATCCATGCAAGGAGCCTTGCGATGAGCATCAAGACCATGAATTCCACGCCGGCCGCCGACGGCTTCACCATGCCCGCCGAGTGGGCTCACCAGCAAGCCGTCTGGATGATCTGGCCGTTCCGCCCGGACAACTGGCGGGAAGCCGGTCGCTTCGCCCAGGCCACCTTCGCCAAGGTGGCGGATGCCATCGGTGGCGCGACGCCGGTCTTTATGGGGGTGCCGGCCCAGTTTATGGAGCAGGCCCGTGGCATCATGCCCGCCCACGTTACCCTGGTGGAGATGGCCAGCGATGACTGCTGGGCCCGCGACACTGGCCCCACCATCGTCACCAATGCCGCTGGCGAGTGCCGTGGGGTGGACTGGGGCTTCAACGCCTGGGGCGGCCACAAGGGTGGTCTCTACTACCCGTGGAACCAGGATGAAGAGGTCGCAGCCCGGATGCTGGAACAGCACGACATGGATCGTTACGACGCGCCGCTCATTCTGGAAGGGGGCTCCATCCATGTGGATGGCGAAGGCACCTGCCTGACCACCGCCGAGTGCCTGCTCAACGAAAACCGCAACCCGCACCTGACCAAAGCGCAGATCGAAGCTCACCTGCGCGACTATCTGGGCGTCACCAGCTTTATCTGGCTGGACGAAGGCGTCTACATGGATGAAACAGACGGCCACATCGACAATATGTGCTGCTTCGTGCGCCCAGGTGAAGTGGCCCTGCACTGGACCGATGACGAGAACGATCCCCAGTACGCCCGCTCCCTGGCCGCCCTCCAGGTGCTGGAAGCGGCGGTCGATGCCAAGGGTCGCAAGCTGAAAGTGTGGAAGCTGCCCCAGCCGGGCCCGCTCTTCTGCACTGAAGAGGAGTCTGCCGGCGTCGAGAGCGGCACCGGTGTGCCGCGCGAGGCAGAAGGCCGTCTGGCCGGTTCCTACGTGAACTTCCTCATCACCAACGATCGCATCGTCTATCCGCTGCTGGATGCCGCCACCGACGGCGAAGCCCAGCGCATTCTGGAAGAGATCTTCCCGGAGCACACCGTGGTCGGCGTGCCGGCCCGGGAGATCCTGCTGGGGGGTGGCAATATCCACTGCATTACTCAGCAAATTCCTTCTGGCAAGTAAGAACCTGTTCCAAGCCAGCCGAGGTTGGTATTCAAAACCCCACTCAGTGGGGTTTTATCTCTTGATAATGTGATGGTCGCAGGCGCCGATGCGGCGATCATCATGACAAACAGTCACCCTTTTACAGGAGATCCCCATGATCGAAGTGACCGAGGTTTCCATTGCCGAGCTGCGCGATGCGCTCGAATCAGGCCGCACCACCGCGGTCGAACTGGTCGAGGCCTATCAAGCGCGGATCAAAGCCTATGACGGCCCCGAGACAGCAACCCGCCTCAACGCCGTCGTGGTGCCCAACCACGATGCCCTGAAAGAGGCGCAAGCGTCCGATGCTCGCCGCGCCCGTGGGGAAACCCTGGGGCCGCTCGACGGCATCCCCTACACCGCCAAAGACAGCTATCTGGTCAAGGGGCTGACCGCCGCCTCCGGCAGCCCGGCCTTCAAGGATCTGGTGGCCCAGCGCGATGCCTTTACCGTTGAGCGCCTGCGCGCCGCCGGTGCCATCTGCCTTGGCAAAACCAATATGCCCCCCATGGCCAATGGCGGCATGCAGCGCGGTGTCTATGGCCGTGCCGAGAGCCCCTACAACGCCGACTACCTGACCGCGCCCTTTGCCTCCGGCTCCTCCAACGGGGCCGGTACTGCCACCGCCGCGAGCTTCGCCGCCTTTGGTCTGGCGGAAGAGACTTGGTCGAGCGGCCGGGGCCCTGCCTCCAACAACGGCCTATGTGCCTACACTCCGTCCCGTGGCGTGATTTCGGTGCGTGGCAACTGGCCTCTGACCCCGACCATGGATGTGGTGGTGCCCTATGCCCGCACCATGGCCGATCTGCTGGAAGTGCTCGACGTAGTGGTCGCCGACGATGCCGACACCCGTGGCGATCTGTGGCGCCTGCAACCCTGGGTGCAGCTGCCCAAGGCTTCTGAAGTGCGTCCGGCTTCCTATCTGGATCTGGCTGCCAAGGCCGATGCCCTCAAGGGCAAGCGCCTCGGCGTGCCGCGCATGTTTATCAACAAGGATGAACTGGCCGGCACCAGCGACAACCCCGGTATCGGCGGCCCGACCGGTCAGCGTATTCATACCCGCGAGACCGTGATTGCCCTGTGGGAGCAGGCCCGTCAGGCGCTGGAAGCTGCTGGCGCCGAAGTTATCGAAGTGGACTTCCCGCTGGTATCCAACTGCGAAGGGGACAGACCCGGCGCGCCGACCGTGTTCAATCGCGGCATCGTGAGCCCGGAGTTTCTCAACGACGAGCTGTGGGAGCTCTCCGGCTGGGCGTTCGACGACTTTCTGCGCGCCAACGGCGATCCCAAGTTGAACAAACTTGAAGATGTCGATGGGCCGAAGATCTTCCCCCACGATCCGGGCACCTTGCCGAACCGCGAGGGGGATCTCGCCGCCGGCATGGACGAGTACGTCAAGATGGCCAAGCGCGGTCTCAAGCGTTTCGACGAGATTGCCTCTGTGCCGGACGGCCTGCGTGGTCTGGAAAAGACCCGCAAGCTGGACTTGGAAGAGTGGATGGACGGGCTCAAGCTCGACGCCGTGCTGTTCCCGACCGCCGCCGATGTCGCCCCGGCTGATGCGGACGTGGATCCGGCCTCCGCCGATATCGCCTGGAGCAACGGCATCTGGGTTGCCAACGGCAACCTCGCCATTCGCCACCTCGGCGTGCCGACCGTCACCGTCCCCATGGGGGTGATGGCCGATATCGGTATGCCGGTGGGCCTGACCTTCGCCGGCCGCGCCTATGACGACAACAACCTGCTGCGCTTCGCCTCGGCCTTCGAGTCTACCGGCTGCAAGCGGATGGTGCCGCCACGTACGCCGCCGTTGGGTGATCGCTATTAGTAATTAATTATTTTTGGCTTATCTCGCTATAAAACCAAAGACCACTTGTGATGCGGGTGGTCTTTTTTTTCGTCAGAAGACAGAGAAAATGTTGGGGTCATAATCGGTAAAAATGTAGAGGTGTTTACCTATCCATAAATAGAGTTTAGCTCTGAGTGGTGTGTATTTCACTCACTATAAATAGCCATTTATATCAATGATATGTGAGCCCTCAATGATGCGTGGCTCACATATCAAAATGATGTGGCATTTTATTTTGTTTTATAGAATCGATGGTCTTTATCTAAAAATACAACATAGAATGTATTGGTACAGAATTTAAATCCTGAAGAGTTTTGTTCTATGTTTTTAAAATCATCTGGGATAGTGAAACCAACCAGCCTAACACTTCCTTCTAGTCTAAATCGTCCCCACTGTGCTTGATGAGGAACGTGCTTGGGATGTGAAAAATCAGATTTGTTAGGAAAGCTTTTGTATATTTCTAAAACATGCCCGCTTTTTTTCCCAACAGGCATTTTTTGCCAGTGAAGCAAAGACTCTTTACTATACTCATGAAGTTTCCATAAAAGCTTTAGTAATTGTTCATTTGACCAGTCAGAAAAGTTTTGTGCTGGTTCTTGAGTATGATCAAAATAAGAAAAATTAAATTTGCATTTTCTTGCGATATAGTCACATTTATCTTCAATGCTGACCTTTGGTATAGATTCGAGGAATGCATTCTTTCTTGTATTTATGAAACTCATAGCTTAGGGACTCCACCAATTTTCCCTGAGTTATAGATAGGCAATATTGGTCTGTCATTTCTCAAGATATCACCGGATATTTCATCTAATCTGTATGCAAAACTTTCATTCTCGGTCTTTTCTACAATATAGGTTCTATATCTACCTAAAAAGTCTATTATTTCTGAGTTATGTGTGGTAAATATTATTTGAGATTGATTTGTATTGACTTTCTTATCTAAGAACAAAGATAACAGCACCGGTAAAATATGAGGGTGAAGATTTATATCAAACTCATCTAGACAAAGAATGCCGCCTATATCTAGAATGCATTTATATTTTGCAAGTTGGATGAAAAGTGATTTCGTTCCACTTGATTCAGTCTGGAATAAAATTTTCTTGTTAATTCCTTTAACTGTATGAGTAAAGACCGGTATAAATCGCTTTTCATCATTACTATCTTTTTTCTTAAGTATTTCAATGTTTGATATCCCAGTGTCACAAGCTATTATTATATTTTTTGCAAATTCTAGCATGTCGGGGTCATCAAAATACATTTCACTCACAACATCAATGCTTGGACTCCACTCAGAAAGCCCAATATGAATAACGTTGCTTATAATGCTATTAAAGAACATATAAACAATTGTGAGTGCCTCTAACTCATCAAAATCATATTGATTAGCAATACTAATAAATGATGCATTCTTTCTGAGTTTTATGTTTTTTAGTTGAGAAAACTCAGAGGTCAGTAAAGAAAACCTATCACCGTCTCTCTCTATTATTTTAGATTTTCTTCTTTCCTTTCTAAATAAAGTCTCTTTAACCACATGTTCTTTGTTTAAAGTCAACTCATAAATGTAAGTGATGTTATCCACTCTGAATTCAATATAAAACTCTGTGTCTTCATTATTATTATAAAAGTTCTCTAAAATTATTTTTTCGTCGGGTTTATAGGAGAATGAGTTTGTACAAAACTCACCTAGAAAAGATAAGCCTTTTAATAAGTTGGTTTTACCCGATCCATTTTTACCCTTTAAGCATAAAATATTAGAAATATCATTCCCCATTGATATATTATCAGGGCAGTTGGCAGGCAATTTGAAGGATACGTTTACTCCTTCGTAGAAGCAGAAAAAATTCTTAACGCCATATTCTAATAACATTGTGTAGACTCTATTTGATCAGATTTATTAATAAAATATCAGAGTGCAAAGAAACAATAAAGCCTTATCTGCTTTTTTTGTCTTAACGTGACAAAACTCTTCTTTAAGGTGGCATGGGTTCGAATAGCGAAGCGTATTCGGACGTTCGCGAACAGGATGTCGCTGCTGATTTTTCCGGACTTTCCCCTGACTTCCCCCAGACTTCACTCAGACTTCACACAACCTCATTTTCCCCTCACAAATCCCCCGTATCTTCTGCCCACTGCTTAAAAGGCCCGGCTTGCCACAGGGGTGGCGAGGGGGCGATTGGTTCGAGGGAGCAAGATGATGAAAGGTTGGATGAAGTGCACATTGGCCGGAGCCGTGGTGCTGATGGCGAGTTTCTGGGGTGGCAGCGTGCGGGCGGCGCAGATGCCCCTTGGCACGGATGGCGCCCTGCCGGGGCAGACAGTCGCCAAGGCGGTACTCCCGACGGGTGCCCATTTCCAGCCCCTGGAGGCTCTGCCATCGGTTGCTGCCGGACGTGGCACCTGAGGGAGTTGATACCGGCCTTTTTAACCAGACTGGGCCGGTGATGTCACGGCACAGTGCACATCAACACAGGCCGGATTGGCTAGTGCGCGACATAGTGAACCTCATGCCAGGCCGGGTGGCCTACCGCGCCCGATATTGTGCATCCAGCCAGGCGATGGCCTCTTGGGGGTCGTTGAATGCCCGGATATGGTCCGGATGGGTGAGAGAGAGGCAGGAGAGGGCGATGTGATGGAGCACCTTGGCCGAATAGAGGGAGGCGATGGCCACCAGGTTCTTCTGGGCAAGCCACCCATAAATATCCTGAAGATGGGGCAGGGCGGAGAGCACCACCCCCTGATGCTGACGATGGTCCACCAGGGCGCAGAAACGCTTACCGTCCAGGCTGTTCACCACGGACTTTATCTGTGCAATCCACGCCAGCATACCCTCTTCATTGAAAGGGCCGATCAGCTCGCAGGTGACCAGGTGTTCCTGCACATTGAAGATGAACTCACCGTGCTTTTTATCAAAGGACATACAACATTCTTATCCATGACCAGGGGCGGCAAAATGATATTGATTCATTCAACCTGCATCAATATCCGAATGAGGGTTTTGGTCATGGCGTCGTATTGCTGCGTTGACGCCGGGGGTAAGGTGCTTGTCCGTGATGGCGATACGAGAACAACAGGCGGCGCCAGTGTATTTCATCCGGATGCCGGGTAGTCCGGTCTGCATCCAGGGTGGCAATGCTCCTGTTTGCCCGGGCCCTTATCCCGGGGTGTCTTGCCCGGAAGGGGGGACTGCCTTGGTGAGGGCGTCGATGGCATTGGGGACGAATCGCTCGGAAAAACCGGCGATAAAGGCCCAGATGACGGCTTTGGCGGCATCCAGATTGGTTGCAGGAGAGGCCAGGGTCAGCAGAGTCTGCAAGGAGACATAGGGGTGCTCCATGTGTTTGAACTTGGGAAACAGGTCCCCCTGGAGCAGGCTGCTGGCAAAGAGCCCGTAGGCGATAAAGCCGAGAATGCCGGAAAAGAGCAGGGAAACATAAAACTGCGTCACGATCACCCGGGGTTGGCTGATGTGGGCGATGGCACCGCTGTCGTGCAGCCTGGCGAGGCGGTAATAGTTGTTGATGACAGCCCCCACCGATCCGGCAAAGAAGATGGCGGTCATGATGTTGGACATGAGGGGGATGGTTTGTAGCAGCAGTACCAGAGCAAGGCCTCCGAAGGAGATGAGGCCGCTGATGGCCAGGTGTTTGTAGTAGCGATCCATGGGTAGCTCCATATTGGGCGCAAGACCCTGTTGAGGATAGTCAGCCCATGGCGAAAATGACCCGAAAAGGCCGGTGTAGCAGTG